>Ga0114966_10002329_pt1 | contig 16949 bp, 16 predicted proteins | sample M_130207_XF_Meta_FD_87029 | JGI IMG/M metagenome (GOLD analysis project Ga0114966, IMG submission 87029) | Freshwater microbial communities from Lake Montjoie, Canada to study carbon cycling - M_130207_XF_MetaG | ecosystem: Environmental > Aquatic > Freshwater > Lake | place: Lake Montjoie...
GAGCTCGATTTAGCATTGCAACTAAAAACTAGTCTTCTAGGTATTAATAATCGAAATTTAAAAACATTTGATGTTTCGCTTACAACCACTTTAGATTTGATAAAAAATATCAGTGCTGACAAAATTATTGTGACTGAGTCGGGTATTTTTACACCCATGGATATTAAAATCATACAAGATCATCATGTCAATACCTTTCTCATAGGCGAAGCTTTTATGCGACAATCTGATCCAGGCCACTCTTTAAAAACTTTATTTCAGTTCTAAATATTATGGAAAATTCAATGCGACCCAGACGTATGCGTAAAGATGAGTTCTCGCGTCGATTGATGCGCGAACATCATTTGCGTGCAGATGATTTAATTTATCCTGTGTTTGTGATGGAAGGACACCAAAAAGAAGAAGCGATTCCATCCATGCCAGGTATTAAACGTCAAAGTGCTGATCTCATTTTAGAGACAGCTAAAGAATGTTTTAAGTTAGGCATTCCAGCTATTGCATTATTTCCTGTCATTGATCCTTCACTAAAAACGGATGATGCGAAAGAAGCTTATAACAAAGAAGGCTTGACCCAACGAGTTGTGCAAGAACTTAAAAAACATGTGCCTGATCTTGGCGTCATTACGGATGTTGCACTTGATCCTTATACGCGTCACGGACAAGATGGTTTGATAGACGCATCAGGTTATGTACTCAATGATGAAACGGTAGAAGTCCTCATCAAACAAGCTTTAAGTCATGCAAGAGCAGGTGCAGATATTGTGGCTCCCTCCGACATGATGGATGGGCGCATTGGTCAAATTCGAAAGGCTTTAGAAAAAGAAGGGTTTGTCCATACAAAAATTTTGGCTTATTCCGCAAAATACGCATCTTCATTTTATGGCCCCTTTAGAGATGCGGTAGGATCAGCAAAAAATTTAGGGCAAAGTGATAAACAAAGCTATCAAATGGATCCCGCTAATAGCGATGAAGCTATAACGGAAGTAGATCTAGATATTCATGAAGGTGCTGATATGGTGATGATAAAACCAGGGATGCCATATCTTGATATTATATATCGCGTTAAAACTACATTTGGCCTCCCTACTTATGCTTATCAAGTGAGTGGTGAATATGCGATGCTAAAAGCGGCCTCACAAAATGGCTGGCTTGATGAAAAAGCCGTTGTAATGGAATCTCTTTTGGCATTTAAGAGAGCGGGTGCAGATGGCATCTTAACTTATTATGCTTTGGAAATTGCTAGATGGTTAAGTAGAGATTAAATTTGCTTTTTCATAAGCGACAGAAGAGCCGATATCTATCATTACTGAATTTGTTTCATAGGTATATATTTTTCCAAGTAATGCTGGAATTACATCCTTACTGAAATCAGTAAATTCATGTGATTTTTTAATGAGCAATGGAAACAACTCTTTTGAAATAATATAGATAGCCCCATTCGCTAAATTTCCTGGTGGTTTAGTTAATTTTTCATAAAAGCCTGTGACGATTCCTCTTTCATTTAAATCGACAATCCCACAAGAGGATGGATCGTCGGTGCGAAAGGTCATCATAGTCATTAAGCACTCTGGCGGTCGATTGTGGTGGGCTTCTTGAAATGCAATGAAATCTGCTAGACAATAATTATCTGCATGAATCAGTAAGCCATCTTCAGCCTGGAAAAAATCTATATTTTTAATGAGTGTGCCGGCGGTGCCTTCTAAATTAGGTTCATTTACTAATGTCACTTGGTTTTTATAATTGCTAGCTTCAATAAAAGATTTAACTTGATCTGCTAAATAATGGGTATTAATTAAAAATAGACCGATATTAGCTTGTGATAAATGATCTAACCAGATTCCTAATAATGGCTGACCTTTTATAGGCATGAGGCATTTCGGGATATTGTTGGTTAACGGTCGTAAACGTGAACCAATACCAGCGGCAAGAAGTATAGCTCTCACGTTAATCCTTTACACACCATTTAATTAAGTTAGCTCTGTTAAGATCTCTTGAAGTTTAAGGGGGGTATTACCCACTCGCCCAACTTGTATCGCTGCAGCTATTGATCCTAAACACGCGGCTTCCCAAATATCTCCGCCACTGGCTAATGTCATTGCACTTGTGATCAATAATGAATCCCCCGCACCTGCAACATCTTTAGCCATACTATTTAGAGCATTTATTCTATCAGTTGTCCAATTTTTCTCATTCTTTGCATAAATCAATAAACCCTCTTCGCCTAGCTTAAGTAAGATATGTGATGCTGATGCCTCTCGTCGAAGTTGTTCTGCTAATACGACTAGACCATCTTCATTATTGCGTGTACTAATTCGAGCTTCGTGCTCGGTTGGTGTTAGAAGATTCATTCCTTTAAAGCGAGCGATATTACCTATTTGAGAAGATGATTGGCTGTCAGCAACCATTAATACACCACGACTTTTAGCTATAATAATAATTTGATCCACTAAAGTTTGTGGAAGGCAACCATAATTGAAATCAGAAAATACGAGTAAATCAGCGTTATTAATTGATTTTTCAATAAGCGTAAATATTTTTTTTTGGAGGTTTAAAGAAATTGCCCCTTGATGAAGATGACTTACTCGTAATAAATTTTTACCTTGACTGCGATAACGTTGTTTAAGTGTTGTGGGGCGACTATCATCAACCAGTAGATGAGCATGAATACCAGCAGCAGATAATTTATCAAGCGCAAAATCTCTTATAGTATCTTGACCTGTTACAGATAAGAACTCTACAGATGCATGCAGGGATGCTGCATGAGCTGCAACAATACCGGCACCACCGAGAAAACGTTGAGAATCTAATGGTGTTACGGCAATAGTCGTATCTTCACGTGACATTCCTAGGGGTTGGCAGGTAATGTATTCATCAATAATTAAATCACCTACGATACATATTTTTAATTTTTTAAAACTTTTTAATAGTTTTATTAACCTTTGATTATCAATATGATGACGTTCAAGATAATTTTTAGGAAGATTAATTGTGCGGGAATCAGGACTTTGGAATTCTTTACGAATAAGATCAATTGAAGAGAAAATGGTTTCACCCGAAGTAAATATCAAGCGACCACCATAAAGTTCTAATGCCGCTAGCTCAGGATTTACTTTTAATTCATGCTCCTTACCTTTTACAACGATATCAGGACGGAGTCGCTTAATAGTTTCTACAATTGGTTCGTTTGAAATAAATGCTTCATCAATCAAACTATTACTCTTGATATTTTCTAATCTTAAATTTTCATGAACATGTGCATTAATGCCAGCTATTCGATCACTTTCGACGGCAACAATAAGTCGGGTACCACATTCTTTGGCAAAGCGTAATAAACGCAAATGGCCTGGATGAAGAATATTAAAATTACCCGAGACTAAAACAGTATTTTTTTTTAGCATATTTTTTGTACTGGATTACCAGGGTGCTCCATGACAATTAATGGGCGAAATACTTGTCCCGCCTCTAGATCATCTAGAGCGTCGTTAATTTTTTCTAGCGAATATCGTTTAGTTAGCAAAATGTTTAATGGGATATTTGTATTTAAAAATAACGTATGCATTAAGGGAATATCTTTATCTGGGATAGAAGAACCACCCCAACTACCAGCAATTTTTTTACCACTAATAAGTTCGTGTGGAGATAGTTGGATCAATTCATCTTGAGAGGGATGAGATGCGAACAAAAGCTTGCCCTTATTCTTATGAATCAATGCAAATCCTAACTCTATAGTTGTCACTTGTCCAGCAGACTCAATACACATATCAGCACCGCCATCGGTCAAATTATAAATTGCCTGATATAAATTCCCATGCTTTGAATTAAAGATATGTGTTGCCCCTAATTGTTTAGCTAGAGTTAATTTTTCTTCTGAGATATCAATTGCAATAATTGATTTAACTCCAAGAGCTTTTAAAGTCATTAATGCCGATAAACCAATACCACCAAGACCCAGCACAATAACAGACTCATTAGTTGATGGTTTTAATTCATTTAGAACCATACCTGCGCCAGTAGGCAATGCGCAACCAAAGAGAACAGCAGTATCGAATTCAAGACCAATAGGTTTCTTAACTAATCGATTTTCAGATACGATGGTGTAATTACAGAAAGTTGTTACTCCACCCGAATTAATGATCTGTTTCCCACATTGGTATTTTGCACCAGGGGCGTCGAGCCCCTCCCCTTTAATCCAGCCTAGTATTACTTCATCATCTATTTTTACTTTAGTAACGCCCTCGCCAATTGCGAGAACAATACCGGAACCTTCATGCCCTAGAAGATGTGGAAGCCAAGGATCGTTTCCGCGCTTACCTCGAACCTCCATCAATTGACTGCGGCAGACGCCACTAAATAAAACTTTCACTAGAATTTGTCCAGGCAATAGCGGAGGGAGCTCTATATTCTTAATAACTAAAGGTTGCCCGAGTTTTTCTAAAACAGCGGCGCGAGATATATTCATGAAGAATTTTCTCTGCCAGATTTAAATACTCTTAGGGATGCTCCAAATACTTCATTTATGCCTAATCCTCCATCTACAGTAATTATTTGGCCAGTAATATAAGATGATTGTTTTGAGCATAAAAAAACAACTGCTTGAGCAATATCTTGAGCATTACCTGCGCGCCCTAAAGGAACTATTTCTTTAATAACGGCTTGATGTTCTGAATTATCTGTGAGCTTAGGCCCAGTATCTCGATCGACAAGAGCAGGGGCGACAGCATTCACTCGAATACCCAAACCTCCCAAACGAATAGCGAGCCACCGCGTTAAATGATTCAAGCCTGCTTTCGAAATGTGATAAGGCCAAGAACATTGGTCAATTGCTATTGACATACTTGTAGCAGATGAAATATTAACAATTGCACCGTGCCCACTAAGCCGAAGATCTTCGCTCGCAGCGTCAATTAGAGTAACTGCAGCATTTAATACAATTTGATAATGGGTATCCCAGTCCGCGTCAGCTAACTTTCCAAGCATAGTTCTATCTCGACCTGGTGCTGCACAATTAACTAAAATATCAAGTCCCCCAAGTTTTTTAATTGAATCTGCGATAACTTGGTGACAACCGTCTTTGGAAATAATATCACCAGAAATCGCAAATGCTAGACCGCCATTAGCAGTAATCTCATTTGCAACACGCTCCGTTTTTTCAATTTTTTTATCAATAATAGCTACTGAAGCACCCGCTGATGCCAAGCCAAGACAGATGCCAGCGCCAATTCCTTGTGCACCACCCGTAACTAAAGCACGCATTCCTTTAAGAGGTAATATTTGTTTTTCGTTTATCATTTATTTTAATTTAGTTATTATTCATTGTGGTCGAGCCGGACGAATTTCAACCCAATTGACGGTAGCTCCGCTATCGGTTGTAATAATATCCCCAATTACTTTTGCGATATCTTTAGGTGCGAGATACCAATCTTGAGGTTTTGAACTGGTTAAGTCTGTCATTACGGTACCAGGCGCAACTAAACTCACTCGAATACCATATGGATGAAGATCTAAAAATAATGCTTCAGTAAAGCCTTGTAAACCAAATTTGGTAGCGTTATAGCCCGTGCCACCAGCGAAAGAATAACGACCAGCACGACTTCCTAAATTCACGATATCAGAGTTGCCAGCTTTTTTAAGCCAAGGTAACGCAGCATGACAACAATTAAATACACCCGTTAAGTTAGTGTTAATAATATCCTGCCATTGATCCGGTGTAATGTCTTCGAAAGTGGTCACAAAACCAATACCTGCATTATTTATTAAGCAATCAATTTTGCCAAAGCGTTCACCTGCTATTGCAATCATTTTTTCTACTGCGGATAAAGAGCGAACATCACAGACTGATCCAGCAATATGCTTATTTCCAAAATCAGTTATTAGATTATTAAGTGCATTAGTTAGGCGTTCTTCTTTGCGCCCACATATAAAGACATTATGCCCCCGCTCAAGGAATTCACGAGCTATAGCAAAACCTATGCCAGAGGTTGCACCAGTAATAATTGCATTTCTGGATTTTTTTAACTCCATATATTCGCCTTCTTTTATGAAATTAGTTGAGGGCGGCGAAAAATTCGATGAACGTGAGGATAGCGCATTAACATTTTTCCCATTCCATCATGTAGTCGACCAAATTCATTTACATAAGAATTAATTTGTTTGTTTTGCGCAGACAAATGAACAATTTTAAATTGTTTTGGATAGTTTAATTTTACTTGCGATGGAGTTAAAGTAAAATGTGATTCTGCCAATGCTTGAATATCGAAATTAAAATTTTCTATATATTCAACATCGCAATTCATCAAATCTTTTTTACGAAGATAGCTAAAGCGACGAGCTTCTTCAAGATATGCTTCAGAATCATTGTTGAGTAAATTCAATTCGGCAAGCCACTTCTTCATCTCATCAAAAAGTATATTATTCATTTGCTCAAATAAAACTATGAATCCGGTTGCCTTTCCCATTGACATTTCATTAGTGCCACGTTCATCTTTTAACATTTCATCAATATTATTAATCGTAGCGTGTGCAAGTTCTTCACGGGTTTCCCAAAGACGACAAGTAAGACCTTCTTTAAAATCATCATACATTTTACAAATATCTGCGCCATAATTACGGCGATTTTCATAAAATCGGAGAATGAAATCAAACCAAGAAAGCCCAGTTGTTTCACAATAGGATTGAAGTTCTTCATATATTCTTCCATTGTGTAACAGCTCAACAGTCAAATCTAGTTCACGACAGCGAATATAGTCTTCAAATGATAAAGTTGAGTTTTCAAATAATATTTCTTCAGATTCTACAGCAACAAAATTATGACCGGCTAGGCTATAACGACCAAAAGAGCGTGGCATTACACGATGCTTGGATTTTATTCCAAACTTTCTTCGACTTGAAGGTGTGTTTAACTCAGTCTGAGGAAGCATAATGAGTTGATACATACGAATATTGTCAAAATTGACAGAAACACATTCTCGTAAGGTTTTGCAATGACCATCAAAGCTATCTCCTGGAAGCCCCAATATAATCTCACTATAAGTACCTGCCTCAGCTTTATTGGCTAGCTTTCCAACAGTAGTGAGTTTACTAATTGAAATATTTGAACGAGAAACATTTTCTAATACGACGGGGTCGGTAGATTGAAGAGAGGCTGCCATACTTAAAGCCCCATCAAGCATTTTTGCTATATCGATGACGCGCTCTTTTTGATTCTTTCCAGTTGATACATGAATATAACGCGGATAATCATATTTTTTTTGTATTTCAACTAACATTTTAGCTTTTTCTATATCCTGTTTAAACATACCAAAGTTGGCATCAGAAATATAAAGGTCAGAAGGACCACATACACGCTTTGCAATATAATCAAGCTCTTCCCTCAAGGTTTCCATTCGCTGCTCAACTATATTGTAGTAAGGTGAGCCCTCTGTACAAAATGTGCAACTAAAAGGGCAGCCACGCGTAGTGTGAATCATGGGACCTAAATTTTTGTCAAAAAATTTATCCATTAAACCCATGAGGTAAGGTGACGGAATCTCTTCCAGTGTAAGTCGAGGAAGATCAGGGCCTGTAATAACTTTATTGTTGAAAATATAGTGACAATTAGGGAGTTTTACTTGGCTAGATTTAATTTGCATTAAATCCATTTTATTAGCAAGAAGGGCATCTAAGAGTTGAACAAATGCTTCTTCCCCTTCGCGTACCAAATAAAAATCCATGAGATTATATTTACCCCAAAACTCGTTAACTTCCTCACTCTCAAGACCATAATTAGGCCCTCCGAAAACAACGGGGATATCTGGCCAAAGCTTTTTAATAACACGTGTATATTCATAACTAATATGGAAGTTCCATGAATAGTTTGCAAAACCAACAATATCAGGTTTTCTTTTTTCAATAGCAGCACTCAAATCTTCTGGATATTTAAATAGAGTGACCTCAAAGTTATCCGGACGTTTTTTAAGCAAGTATGCGGCAATGAGACCAATTGAAAGAGGAAAAACGTTAGAGGATAATATCAATCCTCTATGGGTTAAATCTGCAAGATAAATTACTTTTTTCATATTGATGATATTATAACTTACTCTTTGTACCTTCGAAGTTTAAAAGTATTTGGATTATTTAGTAAATCCTTAAAATTAGGATTATCCCAATCATCGAATGCCACACTAAAATTTCGACCTGAAAAAATCTCTCTCGACTCCGCAATTAAAACATTGCAACATTCTACAACTTTTTTCATCGGCGTGAAGGTGTCATCTTTGAGTTTTTGTAGTGTGCGTTCATAATTTAATCCTGCAAGATCTTTTGCATTTAATGTGGACTCGTGGATCTTTGTTTTTACCCAACCTGGGCCAATAATTATAAACTTTACATCAGGCATTTCAGTTGCCAATAATTCAACCATCTTAATCATTGCAATTTTAGAAACTGTATAAGCAGAGTAATGTGTAGGAGCATCATTTACACCACCACCAGCAAAGAATAATACTGTAGGGCCATCTAAACTTTGTTTTTTTCTATGGGGTAATAAAAGGCGTAATAATCGCAATTGATTTGTAAAATTGACGGTAATAGATTTTTCCCATACATCAAAATTACATTCACTAAACAAACCAATTGGATCTAGAAGTCCAGGACCAAATACCAATACATCCCAATTAATTATTGAGTCATTTAATTTATTACAGGCTTTATCTATACTCGACTTACTTTCTAAATCGCATTGCACTAGAGATTTAAGTATTTTACTTAAATGAAGAAATTTATCAGGTTTGGTGCGGTAGGTTCCGACTAATTCCCAATTTTTCAAGTTCCAATCATCACATAAAGCAGACCCGATATCTGATGAGGCGCCAATTATGATTGCTTTTTTTAAAGGCATAATGTTAATTATCTGGATTTAATGTGAGTAATAATCAGTTATTGTGTCCATGGCATTTCTAATTTTTTAGAAATAAATAAACTACCTTCTTTATAACTTGAAGGCATGCCATCTAAAGAAGTCACTTTTTTCCAATTTAGTTTTTGAGAGAATAAGTTAACACCTAATGAAGTTAGATGATTAAAAATTGCAAGGGCATTTTCAGTGGAGCCTACTTCGACTATCATATCAGTAGCTTCCCAATGTTTTGGGCTGGTTGCTAATAGAATAACTTTTTCTTGTCCTTCAGCATCTAGCTTAATAAAATCAACATTTGACATTACATTATCAATAGCTACAACATCAACAGGGAAGCGTTCCAATTGACCATAAGGATTTAATTTTGCACCTGTAAGATGACTACCTGTGGTGTTACCTAAGACACGCACAAATTCTAAAGTCCCCGACTTATCTGAAACAGCCTTCTCAAAAAGCTGAACATTTGCGATTTGATTTAAATTTAAATTTTTTAGCAATAAATTTGCGTGAATTGGGTCCGGCTCATAAGCACTTACTTGCCAACCACAACGATTCATTAAAATACTATGTAAACCGAGATTTGCACCGATATCTGCTGATTTTTTATAGCGATGACGATTGACCCAATAAAAACTAAAAATAATTAATTCATCTAGCCCAAAGAGATCCAAAGTATCAATAGCTCCCATTTTGTAATAAGGGAATATTAATTTTCCATACATATCAAGCTCTACGTAGCCTCCCTCGGCTAAAGTCAAATGACTCTCTTTAATAGCTTGTTTTACAGGTTTTTCCAAAAGTGAATATAGATTGCTGTCACGAGCATGTTGATTTGAAATGTCAGATAACGCACTAATAATTTTACTAATCATAATTTGAAATCTTTCTTTAATACAAAAATAAAAACTTTATGAAGTTTAATTGATGCTTATCGCCCCTCATTTTTTTTCTTAAACGGTGCAACTAACATTTCATTATCAATATTTATTTTATCCAATAGAGGCATTTGTTTTTCTAATGCGTCACCAAACTTTAGAACTGGATAAAGTTTTTGTTCTGGATTAATTTCAACATTTATAAAAACAGGACCTGTTTCATTATAAATTTTTGCTAATGTATCTGTTAATGATGTCATGGTATCGATCTTATAAGTCTTGAGGTTGAAAGATTGTGCAACCTTTATCCAGTCTTTTGGAAAGGCTACGCCTGATATTGGATCAACGCCTACTTTTCTTCCGCCTAGCCAGGTTTCCAAAGTTTGTTTTTGAATTCCATGGCTATGATTATTAAATAGAAAAACTTTTATCGGAAGCTGATGATGAGCTAAAGTAGCTAACTCTCCTAAACACAACATCATTCCGCCATCCCCTATGATACAGGTGACATTTTTTTTTGATGCATACATCGCGGCACCAATTGAAGCTGGCAATGCATAACCCATGGGGGTATGATTCCAGGCAGAAAAAATAGCTTGGCCTAATTTTGGCTTAAAGAAGTTACATGTCCAGGTTAAATTACCACCAGTATCGACGCATAAGATTGTATCTTCCGGTAGATGATCAGACAATGCGCTTACAAAATCGGTAGCATCAATAAAAGGGGTTGTTGTGAGTGACTCGGGAGATAGATCTTTCGGAAATAAATTTTTCCAGTGATTTAATTTTTGTTTCCATGGATTCCAGTCAGGCAAGTTAACCCTACTGAGCTCAATATGGAATTTTTCAATAAAATGAGTTAGATTTGCTTGAATTTTTAAGTTGATTTTTAAATCTCTACCATCAAATTTATTCATTTCATGTTCATCAATATCTACCATTACAATTTCTGCATCACGAGCGAATGATGACAAAATACCACCAGTAAGATTTTGTGATAGACGAGTACCTAGCGCAATAACAAGATCAGCATTTTGAATAGCCATATTTCCTGCGCGAGAACCGTAAACACCAAAAGTATCTATGCGCAAAGGATGACTAGCAGGTAGAAGATCTATTCCTGCCCAGGATACTAATGCTGGAATTTCTAGTTTTTCAACAAAATCTATCAGGACGTCGCCGATTGAAGGGGTTTTAAGGCCGCCTCCAAGTATCAAAATTGGCCGTGTTGTTTTTTGTATTTTTAATAAGAGATCTGTAATTTGATGATTCAATTCATCATTTTTATTCTCTAATTTAACTGAATGAAAACCAATAAGCTTTTCAGGTTCAATTTCAGCGCGCTGCAGATCGTCTGGAATATCAATTAAAACTGGCCCTGGCCGGCCTTCGAAAGCTATATAAAATGCTTTTTCTAAAAGAAATCTTATATCTTTAGCTTCGGTTAATTGTGCCGCATATTTGGTAATAGATTGAAACATTGTAACCACATCAGTTTCTTGAAAACCTAATTGTCTAATTTGAAGCAGGCCTTTTAATCGATGTGTAGCAACTTGCCCTGTTAACATTAAGGTAGCGATAGAATCATAGTAAGAGCAGCAGGTGCCAGTTAATAAATTAGTTGCTCCCGGACCACTTGTGCATATTGCAACACCCATTTTCCCTGAGGCTCTTGCATAACCATCTGCAGCCATCGCAGCACATTGTTCGTGCGTCATGGAAATAATTTTTATATCAGATCGTCGATCAATTGAATCAAACATATGTACCGCAGCACCCCCTGACATTCCGAATGCATGAGTAATACCGCGCTCTGCAAGAAATTGAGCGACATAGTTAGATAGTTTCATTAAAAGGGGCCTTTAAACCATTCTCCGGGTACATCATGTGGCGTCGGTTCCGGTAAATCTTGTCTTACTTTACTTGTATTTTTATTCATGATTTCCATAATTTTTATTGCTATATCACCAGCGCGAATATAAAAGTTTTTAGTCAGAGCAGGGCTAGTTGGCTCAGGTACATCAGGCATTGCTAATCTTGCTGGAGCTGATTTAAGGGCGTTAAATTTTTCCATTGCCACTCTCGCAACAATTTCGCCGGCAACTGAACCCGTTGTAAAGCCGGAATCGAGCGCTAACAATCGACCTGTTTTGGTTACGGATTTCATTACAGCATCCCAATCTAATGGCTTAATGGTTCTTAGATCGATAACTTCACATGAGATACCTTGTGTTTCCAAATAATTAGCTGCATGCAACGCTTCGATGGTCATGTAAGACATGGCAACCAACGTAATATCTTTGCCATTTTTGGCTATTTTGGCTTTGCCAATGGGGGTTCTAACATCTCCATCAGATACATCACCCAAGGTATTGTGTAGCCATCGATGTTCCAAAAAAATTACGGGATTTGGATCAAAAATGGACGCCAGCAGGAGACCCTTTGCATCTTCGGGGGTTGTTGGCATAACAACTTTTAACCCTGGAATATGAGCAAACCAAGCTTGAAGGTTTTGTGAATGTGTAGGACCTTGCCCCCAACCGCGCCCAATAATTAATCGGATGGTGATGGGGATAGTATTCTGGCCGCCGAACATATAATGCCATTTGGCAGCGCTATTGACGATTTGATCCATGGCCAACAGAAAGAAATCAACTCTTTGATGTGTCACAACTGATTTGATACCGTTAAGCGCTGCTCCAATGGCTACACCGGTCATGGCATTTTCGGATGTTGGCATATCAAATACTCGCTCCGAACCAAAGCGCTCTTCAAGTTTTTGTGTTGTTCCAAATACTGCTTTGGGATCAGTGACACCAAGACCATAACAAATCACACTCGAATCAATTTCCATGGCTTGGTGTAAAGCATCATTAATCGCTGCTGCAAAATTTTTTTGTGACATATCAGCTAAGCTTGTTCAGCATAAATATTTTGATAGGCATCATGCTGCAAAGGGAAAGGTGCGGAAGAAGCCTTGTCAAATGCTATTTGTATCTCTTTTTTTATTTGCGATTTAATAGCATTTATTTTTTCTTTAACTTCTATATGTTCATGGCTTAGAACATTGTCTAGGCAATCAAGCGGATCAAGACTTTTCCATTTATCAAATTCTTCTTGGGTGCGATAACCAATATGATTATCATAATCATGACCGCAATGCTCACGCCACCGATATGTTGAAAATTCTAGAAATTGAGGCCCACTTCCAGTACGAATTTGATTTATAGCTTCTTGTATCATTTGGTGTGCCATTAAAATATCTGCGCCTTTGCCGGAGGCAGCTTTTATACCCATAGCATTTACCATCTTTGCAATATCTCTCCCTTTTGGCTGACGCACAGAAAGTGGACTGTAAACGGAATATAAATTATTTTCGCAGATAAAGAGAACGGGCAATTTTTTGACTGCTGCAAAGTTCACCGATTCGTAAAAAACTCCTTCTTCAATTGCGCCATCCCCTAAAAACACACAACTAATTTGATCTGTACCTTTTAATTTTGAGGAAAGTGCCAGTCCAACACCAATCGGTATGCTGTTGCCTACAATGGGGGATGTACCCATAAAATTGACCTTAAGATCAATGAGGTGCATTGATCCACCCTTGCCTTTTGAGCAACCGGAAGCCTTGCCGTATATTTCAGCAATCATGGCATTAAGATCACCCCCTTTAGCTAAGTAATGTGCATGCCCTCTATGGGCACTAATAGCAAAATCATTTGTTTTAATGCATTCCGCAAAAGCAGCAGGAATTGCTTCTTGTCCAATTGACAAATGCACAGGACAGCGCATTTGTCCTTCAGGATAACGTCGGGCAATCTCTTCCTCAACTGCTCGAATACGATGCATATGCTGAAAGAGCTTTAATTTGAGATCTATGCTCACGGAATAAACCAGAAATAATCACCGGTATAACCAATATCTTTAAAGAATGTAATCCATTCTTCGACGGACATGATGGTTTTAGCCGTGAGATTCCATGCGTTCATACGCTCTTTTTCTTCATCATTACGATAGGCGTCTACTGTAATAAATGAGTGGCCGCGGCTGACACGTTCAATTTCTTGTAAAGCTTGAACACAATCATTTCGATCTAAATTATGCACAGTGTTAATTGAAATCACGACATCAAAAGATTTATCTGGAAAGGGGAGTTGCGTGGCATTAGCAACCTGTACATGTGATTTCATATCAACCATTGCATTTTTAATGGCGTATTCTGAGATATCAATACCCTTTAAAGTAATACCTGGTATTGATTCCGCAAGGTCATGTAACATAAATCCTTTAGCACAACCCACATCAAGTAAAGAGCTATTAGGCGTTAAATCCCAATAGTCTTTAAAGGTGGGTATAACGGGCTGCCAAAAACGGGGCATATAATTAAAGCCCCCATACCCATGATTTCTATCTCCATCAAAAAAATCACGTCCAAATTGCCTAGCAATTGCACGATCTGCATCAGTCTTTGATGCAAGGCGCTCTTCTAAATTACGTTTTGTTTTTGGATAATTAATGAGAAGGTCTATTTCTTTACCCATGATCTAAGCCTTAAATTTATAATTTATGTTGGTAGTTAAAAGATTGAGTTTTTAATATATCAAAATTACTTTTTATCCAGGCGATACATTCATCCAAGCCTTGATCTAGATTAATGTGATTTTGCCAATTAAGTTCTGCACGAAGTTTTGTGCTATCCAAATGGTAAACTAAGTCTTTACCAGTGCGTTCACCAACAAATTCAATATGATCCTCAAATTTTACAGCTAATTTATCACAAATACGCTCCACAAGCGCTCGAATGGAAATCACTTCTTTAGTAGAAATATGATAAGAACTACCATTTTGCCCTTGTTGCATAATCTTCCAAGTCGCATCCGATACATCATTCATATGAATGAATGAACGCGTTGAAACACCACCGCCATGTAGTTGTAATTTTCTATTTAATAAAATAAAAAGAATAGCGCGGGGAATGATACGGTAGAGTTGCTGGCCTGGTCCATAAACATTAGCGGCACGGGTAGTCACAACCGGGAAATTATATGCCTCATAGAAGGTGCGTAAACTCATATCTGCAGCCGCACGAGACACCGCATAGGGCGTGCTTGGATTAAATGGAAAATTTTCTTTTACAAACCCAGGACAACTTCCATAAACCTCAGGCGTAGAAACATGAACATAGCGCTTGAGAAAATCGCATTTACGTAACTCATCATGAAATTTTATAGTAGATACTGTATTAGTCATGAACCAATCACTCGGATTTAGCCAGCTCTCAGCCACCATACTTTGTGCAGCAAAATTGACTATATAGGCTGGTTTAACATCATGAATGAGTGTAGTAATTTCTTTTAAATGGACATTAAGATCCAAAGGATAGAATTTAAAGTGATTGTGTTGATGCCATTTGTAAGGTAAAAAAACATCATTTGGTTCTTCAGATCGACTTATGCCGATTACAGAATTCCCTTGGGCAATTGCAAAATCAGTAAAAGTTGCACCAGAGAACGAATTACTACCTACAATGAGTAGAGTATCCACGATGAATTTATTTAATGCGTTTGATTAGGGCGATTGATATAAAGCCACTGCATAAGCATATGACCCACAACAATTTGTAAGTCTTCGGCAATCTGCATATCGTTAATCGGGAAATGGATTGGTACGTCAACAAGCTTTTTGCATTTACCACCAGTAAATCCCAATATTGCGTAAGATTTAACACCCATTACCTTGGCCTGTTCAATTACTCGTATGATATTTGGTGAGTTTCCACTACCACTAAGCGCGATCAATAAGTCACCTTTTTTTGCTTGAACGGCTAGCTGTTCTGAAAATATCTGATCATAGCCTATGTCGTTGGCTAAACAAGTTATGACTGCTGGATTATCTGATAGTGATAATACTTTTAATCCGCCGCCACTTTGTTTAGCAATCCCATAGAGAAAATCATTAGCGAGGTGGATTGCATTACCAGCACTACCCCCGTTACCACAAAGGAATACGCGGCGATCTTCTTGCCAACATATTTGTATATCTTCCGCAAGCTGTTTGACAGCAATCCATTCAGAATCTACTAAGATTGTTTGTAGTCTTTTTGAATATTCGGAAAAATATTCTATTGCGTCGATTGAACTTTTCAAGAGGGCAACTTCCCTGACAAATTATTTTCTTCCATCCATTTTAGATTATAAAAGCGATTTTCATCTTTTAATTCGCCTGCTCGATATTTTTCAATTATTTCACGTATAGCATCATCAATAGTTTTCTTCGGCTTAAAGCCCGTTGCTAGTAACTTATCTGAATTAATTCGATAAGATCGTGGGTCATTAGAAGGCGTGACTATAATCTCCGCTGGCACATACTGAATCACCCTTTTAGCAATATCTAATATTGAAATATTTTCAAAACCGGCATTATAAATGCCTGTTATTTCTGGATGATCAATCAGATGTAAATAAAGGTCTGTAATATCATCGATATGAATATTAGGGCGCACTTGATCACCACCAAACACGGTAATCTTATTTTTAGATAAGGCCTGCATGGTAATTAAATTAACTGCTAAATCAAGACGCATACGAGGTGAGTAGCCACAAACTGTAGCTGGACGGACTATTTGAACCGTCATGCAATCTTGATAGCTAAGTAAGACTCGCTCACCTACCATCTTAGTTTTGTTATATTCGGAAATGGGTTTAAGGTCAAGTTCCTCAGTTACCTGCAATTCCTCTTTGACACCGTAGACGCTTCCTGACGAAGCGTAAATAAAGCATTTTATACCGACTCTTTTAGCTTTATCTGCGAGCTGCATAGTAGCGAGAGCACTTACTTCCCAAGTGAGTTGCGGATTAAGGTCTCCACAAGGATCATTAGCAATTGAGGATAGATGAATAATACAATCGACGCCATCAAGCGGAATGGATTCAATATTGCGAACATCGCCTTTGATAACTGATAAATTTTTATGTGGAACTAAATAATTACCAAACCATTGAAGGTCAAATGCAATAATTTCATAATCCCTTAAGAGCAGCTTGGGTATGAGAACGTGACCTTTATAACCACAGCCACCTGTTATAAGAATTTTCAAACTGTAATTCCTCGCCTTAATTAAGCTAAAATGATTGAATCATATTGATCGATTCTTATTGCTATGTTAAATATTAAATCCCTCA
>Ga0114966_10002333_pt1 | contig 16930 bp, 13 predicted proteins | sample M_130207_XF_Meta_FD_87029 | JGI IMG/M metagenome (GOLD analysis project Ga0114966, IMG submission 87029) | Freshwater microbial communities from Lake Montjoie, Canada to study carbon cycling - M_130207_XF_MetaG | ecosystem: Environmental > Aquatic > Freshwater > Lake | place: Lake Montjoie...
CCGCGGTCAAGCGTTACAAGACGGCGCATCCCGGGCTAGGCCCCTCAAACATGGTGGGCCCCCGCACGTATGCCTCCATCACGCGCAGTAGTGCGGCTGATTCAGGCTCTCCGACTCCCACGACCTCGCCGCGGTTCACGCGCATCGAACAGTGTCTGTCGATCGGTGGCACCGACCCCACCACCACCGCGGCCGCGCGCACGTCGGAGTCGGCCCGGCGCGGGGTGACCCTGAGTCAGTTCGTGCGCTCGCGCATGGGCTGCAAGGTCGTCGTGCGCGAGTCCGGCGGTGACTGTTCGGTGATCGACGGGTCGGGCACCTACTTCGGCAAGTGGCAGCTCGACATGCAGGAGTGGCCGTACTATGGCGGCTCCCGCTACAGCCGCTATCCCCATCAGGCCAGCTGCGCGATCCAGGACGCGATCGCCTACCGCAACTGGATCGACCGAGGGTGGACGCCATGGACCACGGCGTACTAGGCCGTCGCGCGGACCGTGCTCGGCAGGTCTCGAGGGCGGTGGCGTGCATCGTGGCCTTCAGCGCACTGATGGCGGGCCCCACGTTGGTGACTACGTCGGTGGCAGCTCCGGTAGTCGTTGCTCCCACCGCGGCTCCGCCCGCTTTCGTGCGAGCGGCGCTGCCCGCTTTCCCCGCCGAGATGGTGCTGCAGATCGGGTCGCGCGGGCCTCAGGTGGTGGTCGTGCAGCGCGCCCTCGTGCGCCACGGCTACGTGATCGGCCGCCATGTACTGGGCCTCTACGGCCGCACGACCGCTGATGCGGTGCTGCGCTTCAAGCGCGCCCACCCCGGGCTGGGGCCCACCAATCGAGTGGGTCCGCTAACCTACGCGGCGCTTACGGCGGTCGCTGGCGGCGGCACCACTGGCGAACGTGGGCCCGAAGCCTTCGCCTCGTATCGGTCGCGGGCCCCGGAGGCCTGGAACACCCCTAGCTACGCGCGGTGGTACGCCGCGCAGAGGCTGAGGGCGTACGGCTGGGGTGCCGGCCAGATGGGCTGCCTGAGGCCGATGTGGATCGCTGAGTCGCACTGGGGCTTCCGCGCGTCGAGCGGTCAGTACGTCGGGATTCCCCAGACCACCTCGGGGGTCGCCGAGAAGTATGGGTTCACGTGGTCGGCCTACCGCGCGACCCCGGAGATTCAGGTCGAGGTCGGCTTGCGCTACATCCGCGACCGCTATGGGAGTCCCTGTGAGGCGTGGTCGTTCTGGCGGGCGCAGGGGGCGCGACAGGACTCCACCGACCCGCAGCAATGGTGGGGCGGCTGGTACTAACCTTCTGCGTCGGGGGCACCCAAGCACGTACCTATCGCGCTCAGGCGCCCCAGCCTGACGAACGAACGCGACCTTCAGGCGAAGCCGACTACAAGGCCGTCTGCTCGGCGAACGCGGCCTCGAGCACATCGAGACCCTCGCTCAGGAGGGCGTCGCCGATGACCAGGGGCGGCAGGAAGCGCAGCACGTTGCCGTAGGTTCCGGCGGTGAGCACCACCACTCCCTGGGCGTGGCAGGCCTTGGCCACCCGCGAGGTGAGGTCGGCATCGGGCTCGACGGTTCCGGGCCGCACGATCTCAATCGCGATCATGGCGCCACGCCCTCGGATATCTCCGATGGCGCCCGTGTCGGCGGCCATCTTCTCTAGCCTGGGCCGCATCATCGACTCGATGCGACGGGCCGCTGCGGGAAGGTCAAGCTCCTCCATCGTGGCGATGGCCCCGAGCGCCGCCGCGCAGGCGAGCGGGTTGCCACCGTAGGTGCCCCCGAGCCCGCCCACGTGCACGGAGTCCATGATCTCGGCGCGGCCGGTAACGGCGGCGAGCGGAAGGCCGCCGGCGATTCCCTTCGCGGTCGTGATGAGGTCGGGCACCACTCCCTCGTCGTCGCAGGCGAACCACTCGCCGGTGCGGCAGAAGCCGGTCTGAATTTCGTCGGCCACGAACACGATGCCGTTGTCGGTGGCGAAGTCGCGCAGCGCGCTGAGGAATCCGGGGGCCGGCACGATGAAGCCTCCCTCGCCCTGAATCGGCTCGATGATGATGGCGGCAACGTTGTGGCTGCCGAGTTCCTTGTCGATGCGCGAGATGACGTCGAGGGCGACCTCGTTGCCCTTGCGGCCGCCGTCGTGGAACGGGTACGACATGGGCATGCGGTACACCTCGGGCGCGAACGGGCCGAACGACTCCTTGTAGGGCATGTTCTTCGCCGTGAGAGCCATCGTGAGATTGGTGCGGCCGTGGTAGCCATGCTCGAACACGACCACGGCCGAACGCTTGGTGTAGGCGCGCGCGATCTTCACGGCGTTCTCCACGGCCTCGGCGCCTGAGTTGAACAGTGCCGACTTCTTGGCGTGGTCTCCGGGGGTGAGGCGGTTGAGCTGCTCGCACACGGCCACGTAGCCCTCGTAGGGGGTGACCATGAAGCACGTGTGGGTGAAGGCTGCGACCTGCTCCTGAACGGCCTCGACAACGCGTGGTGCGGAGTTTCCGACGTTGACCACCGCGATTCCGGCACCGAGATCGATCAGCGAGTTGCCGTCGACATCGACGAGGATGCCGCCGCCCGCTGCCGTGATGAACGCCGCGATCGTGCCGCCGACGCCATTGCTAACCGCCGCGGTGCGGCGGGCCTGCAGCTCGAGCGAGCGTGGTCCGGGGATGGCCGTGACCAGGCGACGCTCCTGCGGAATGGTGTGGGCAGCGGGGATCACGGTGTCAGTCATGGGGCCAGCATAGGGTCGCGGGCGCTCGGCAGCACGGCCACAGCGCCACTAGATTGGGCTCATGTCCACGCCGCCGTCGAGCCCGAGACGAGTGGTGCTGCTGGGTTCTACGGGCAGTATCGGAACCCAGGCACTCGACCTCATCGGGCGCAACCCCGACCGATTCACCGTGGTGGGCCTCGCGGCCGGCGGTTCCACTCCCGACAGCGTTGCCCTGCTGGCCCAGCAAGCGGTGCGCTGGGCGGTCGAGGTGGTGGCGGTACACGGGGCCACGGCTGCTCAGGAACTGCAGCTCGCCATCTATGCCGCGGCCAAGGAGGGTGGCTACGAGACGGGCTCGTTCCGCCTTCCGGTCATCCTCGCGGGGCCGAGCGCGGCGTCGGAGGCGGCCGCCTGGAACTGCGACGTGGTGCTGAACGGCATCACGGGCTCCATCGGGCTCGCCCCCACGCTGGCGGCGCTCAGTGCCGGCCGTACCCTCGCGCTCGCGAACAAGGAGTCGCTCATCGTGGGTGGAGCGCTGGTTACCGCGCTTGCTCGTCCGGGGCAGATCGTGCCGGTCGACTCTGAGCACAGCGCCCTCGCCCAGTGCCTGCGCAGCGGGTCGGCCGCTGAGGTCCGGCGACTCATTCTGACCGCGAGCGGGGGTCCGTTCCGGGGTCGCACCCGCGCCGAACTCGAGGGCATCACTCCCGCTGAGGCGCTCAACCACCCCACGTGGGCGATGGGCCCGGTGGTCACCACCAACTCGGCCACGCTCATGAACAAGGGCCTCGAGGTCATTGAGGCGCACCTGCTCTTCGGGGTTCCCTTCGACCGCATCGATGTGGTGGTGCACCCGCAGTCGATGGTGCACTCAATGGTTGAGTTCGTGGATGGGTCGGTGATGGCACAGGCGAGCCCTCCCGACATGAGACTTCCCATCGCGCTCGGCATGGGCTGGCCCGACCGCGTGCCCGACGCCGCCCCCGCGTGCGACTGGACCGCGGCCACCGCTTGGACCTTCGAGCCGGTCGATCACGAAGCCTTTCCCGCGCTCGGAATCGCCCGCCGCGCTGGTGAGGCCGGCGGCACAGCGCCTGCTGTGCTCAACGCCTCCAACGAGGTGTGCGTGGGCGCCTTCCTTGCTGGTCGCATTCCCTTCCTCGCCATCGTCGACTCGGTCGAGCGCGTGCTCGATGAGCACCTCGCCGCGGCCGGCACCCACGGTACGGCCGGCACGGGGAACGAACTCACGCTCGACGACGTTCTGAGTTCTGACGTGTGGGCGCGATCGCGGGCTCACGAGATCTGTGGGATGTGACCATGCTCTTCGCTGTCGGAGTGATCCTCCTCATCGCGCTCGTAGCGCTGTCTATCGCCCTGCACGAGATCGGACACCTGCTCCCGGCCAAGCGTTTCGGGGTGAAGGTGACCCAGTACATGGTGGGCTTCGGTCCCACGATCTGGTCACGATCAGGCAGTGAAACCGAGTACGGGGTCAAGGCAATCCCACTAGGTGGCTATATCCGCATGATCGGCATGTTCCCGCCGGGTGCCGACGGAACCGTGCGAGCAAGCAGCACCGGCAGGCTGTCCGCCCTCATCGACGACGCCCGCGAGGCCAATGTCGCCGAGATCGGCCTCCACGACGCCACCCGAACCTTCTACCGGCTCTCGGTTCCCAAGAAGCTCGCGGTCATGCTCGGCGGTCCCACCATGAACCTCGTGCTCGCCACCATCTTCTTCACGATCCTCATGGTCGGAATCGGAATGCCCACGCTGACGGCAACCGCTAGCGCGGTCGTGCCGTGCACCCCCACCGCCACCAACCTCACGGGCGCAGCCGACTCGGCTGGCCGCTGCGAAGGCTCGGCCACGTCGCCCGCCGCCGCGGCCGGACTGCAGGTGGGCGACACAATCACCTCAATCGGTGGAGCGTCGGTGTCGGCGTGGGACGACGTGAGCGCCGCCATCGCAGCGTCGGGGCCCGGCCCGGTCACCCTCTCGGTTGTTCGCGCCGGCGTTCCCACCTCCCTCACGGCGACGTTGGTCACCGTGCCGCGCCCGGTGCTGACCGACAGCGGAAATCCCACGGGCGAGGTCGTCGACAAGCCCTTCCTCGGCATTGGCCCCACCTCGCAACTGGTGCCCCAGCCCGTGACCGCTGTGCCCGGGCAGATGTGGGATATCACCACCCGGTCTGTCAGTGCGCTGGTCTCGCTGCCCGTGCGCATGGTGCAACTGACGCAGACCCTGATCTCCGGCGGCGAGCGCGACCCCGAGTCGCCCGTGAGCGTCGTAGGCGTCACGCGGCTCGGAGGCGAGGCGCTGGCCCTCGACGAGCCCTGGAAGACGAAGGCGGCCATCGTGCTCAGCCTGGTGGCGGGGCTCAACCTGTTCCTGTTCCTCTTCAACCTGCTGCCGATTCTGCCGCTCGACGGCGGACACGTTGCCGGCGCCCTCTACGAAGGCGCTCGCCGCACTCTGGCTCGTATGCGCGGCAAGCCCGACCCAGGCCCCGTCGACCTCACCAAGGCCCTGCCCGTCGCCTACGGGGTTTCGGTGGCGCTCATTGCGGTGTCGGTCATTGTGATCTATGCCGACATCGTCAAGCCGATCACCCTCGGCGGCTGAGCGGGCATCGCAGGGCCAGGAGAGCAGCTGCGAGCCGACGTTGTGGCGCGGAAGGTGCCGACGCCGCCGCGAAGGGGGATAATGACCACGTGACCATTGGCCTCGGAATGCCCACAGCCCCAGCGCCCGTCCTCGCCCCGCGTCGGGTGTCGCGTCCCCTCATTCTCAGGCACCCCACGCATCCGGTCACCGTGGGAGGTGACGCCCCGGTCAGCGTGCAGTCGATGTGCACCACCCTCACCTCCGACGTCGACGCCACGCTGCAGCAGATTGCCGAACTCACCGCCGCCGGCTGCCAGGTGGTGCGCGTGGCGGTTCCGAGCCAGGACGACGCCGACGCGCTTCCGCAGATCGCCCGCAAGAGCGGTATCCCCGTCATCGCCGACATCCACTTCCAGCCCAAGTACGTGTTCGCTGCCATCGAGGCCGGCTGCGCCGCAGTGCGTGTGAACCCGGGCAATATCAAGGCCTTCGACGACAAGGTGGGCGAGATCGCGCGCGCTGCACGCGACACCGGTACGCCGATCCGCATCGGAGTCAACGCCGGATCACTCGATAAGCGCCTGCTCGAGAAGTACGGCAAGGCCACTCCTGAGGCCCTCGTCGAGTCGGCGCTGTGGGAGTGCTCGCTGTTCGAGGAGCACGACTTCCGCGACATCAAGATCTCGGTCAAGCACCACGACCCGGTGGTGATGGTGCAGGCGTACCGGCTCCTCGCCGAGCAGTGCGATTACCCGCTGCACCTCGGGGTCACCGAGGCCGGGCCGTCATTCCAAGGCACGATCAAGTCGGCGGTGGCGTTTGGCGCGCTGCTCAGCGATGGCATCGGCGACACCATTCGAGTGTCGCTGTCGGCCCCGCCCGTCGAGGAGGTCAAGGTCGGCATCGGAATCCTCGAGTCGCTGAACCTGCGCCAGCGCGGGCTCGAGATTGTGTCGTGCCCGTCGTGCGGACGCGCCCAGGTTGATGTGTACACGCTGGCGAACGAGGTCACCGCGGGGCTTGAGGGGCTCGAGGTTCCGCTGCGCGTGGCGGTCATGGGCTGCGTCGTGAACGGCCCGGGCGAGGCGCGCGAGGCCGATCTCGGAGTCGCGAGCGGAAACGGCAAGGGACAGATCTTCGTGCGCGGCGAGGTCATTAAGACCGTGCCCGAGTCGATGATCGTGCAGACCCTCATTGAGGAGGCCATGCGCCTCGCTGAGCAGATCATGGCCGACGACGAGTCGCGCTCAGCGGGCGGCCCGCCGGTCGTGTCGGTCGGCTGAGCGAGCGTGAGCGTCTGCGGTCGCCTCAGGTGAGCCTCCGCCGAGTGCCCACGCCCCCGTCGCCATCCCCCGTTCAGGGCCGTGTGAAGGTTCTTGGTGCCCCTGACCTGCGCGCGGTGCGCGAGATCCTCGACCGTGACCCGGTGGCCCACTGCTTTGTCGCGTCCCGAGTGAATGCGTCCGCCATGGACTCATGGCGCATGGGTGGTGAGATGTGGGGCTGGGAGGTCGACGGTTCGCTGGTGTCGATGCTTCACGCCGGCGCGAACTTCGTTCCGGTGGCGACCACTGCTGAGGCTCGCGAGGCGTTCGCCGCGAGGGCTCGCGAGCAGGGTCGACGCTGCTCGTCGATCGTGGGGGCCCGCGCCGAGGTGCTCGACCTCTGGCGGTACCTCGAGCTCACCTGGGGGCCTCCCCGAGACACTCGGCCATGCCAGCCGCTGATGAGCATCTCCGGGGCGCCCGCCGTTGTCGCCGATCCGCTCGTGCGTCGTGTTCGCGAGCACGAGGTCGACATCCTGCTGCCCGCGGCAATCGCAATGTTCACCGACGAGGTGGGGGTCTCGCCCGTTGCGGGCGGGTCGTCTGCGGCCTATCGAGCGAGGGTCACCGAGATGGTCCGCGCCGGCCGGGCGTTCGCACGCATTGAGGACGGTCAGGTGGTGTTCAAGGCCGAGGTCGGGGCCGCAACCAGCAGGGCCTGCCAGGTGCAGGGTGTGTGGGTCGCCCCCGAGCGGCGGGGACAGGGGTTGTGCGCGGCAGGAATGGCGGCGGTCGTCACCATGGCCCGACGCGACATCGCCCCGGTGGTGTCGCTCTACGTCAACGACTTCAATGAGCCCGCCCGACGCGCGTATCGCACGGCAGGGTTCGTCGAAGTGGGCGAGTTCGCCACGATCTTCTTCTAGGCCCGACCCCGACCCCAACTCATCAGTCACCACACTCTGACGTGCCATGACCGTGAGAGTCCAAGGCACGCCTTGTGACACTTTCCTCTGGATGAGCGGAAGGGGCACGGGAGCGGAAGGGGCACGGAACGGGCGGGGCGGGGTGTGATGCTGCGGGGTTGGGTGAACCGGCCGCGTGGCGCCACTATCCTCGGAAGCGTCCAGTCCCGCCACGAGAGGCATCCCTGTGCTGCTGCGCATGTCGACCCTGTTTCTGCGCACGCTGCGCGAGGACCCCGCCGATGCCGAGGTCCCCAGCCACCGACTACTCGTGCGCTCGGGCTGCGTGCGCCGGGTGGCGCCCGGCATCTTTACCTGGCTTCCGCTGGGCTATCTCATCTATCGCAACGTCGAGCAGATCGTGCGCGATGAGATGGATCGGGCCGGGTTCCAGGAGGTGCACTTCCCCGCACTGCTGCCGCGCGAGCCCTTTGAGGCCACGGGCCGCTGGTCCGAATACGGCGACACGCTCTTCCGCCTGCAGGACCGACGCAACGGCGACTACCTGCTGGGTCCCACGCACGAGGAGATGTTCACGCTTCTCGTGAAGAGCGAGTACTCGTCGTACAAGGACCTCCCGGTGGTGCTCTACCAGATTCAGACCAAGTACCGCGATGAGGCGCGTCCGCGCGCCGGAATCCTGCGCGGCCGCGAGTTCGTGATGAAGGACTCCTACTCATTCGATCTCGACGACGCTGGCCTCGAGGTGTCGTACCAGCGTCATCGCGATGCCTACGTCACGACCTTCGACCGTCTCGGGCTCGGCTACGTGATTGTGTCGGCGATGGCCGGGGCCATGGGCGGCAGTGCGAGCGAGGAGTTCCTCGCCATGGCCGAGCACGGTGAAGACACCTACGTGCGCTGCACGTCGTGCGACTACGCCGCCAATGTCGAGGCTGTGGTGACGCCAGTCCCCGAGTCGGTCGCTCTCGAGGGACTGCCCGTGGCTCACGTTGAGGACACCCCCAATACCCCCACCATCGATTCGCTCGTGGCCCACGCAAACGCTCATCAGCCTCGCGACGACCGCGCGTGGAATGCGGCCGACACACTCAAAAACGTGGTGCTCACCGTCACGCGCCCCGACGGCACCACCTACCCGCTCGCCATCGGCCTGCCCGGCGACCGCGAGGTCGACCTCAAGCGACTCGAGGCGGTGCTGCACCCCAATGTTCCCGCTCCGATGGATGAAGCGACGTTCGCCAAGAACCCGGCGCTCGTGAAGGGCTATATCGGACCGGAGTCACTCGGAACGGAGTCGGCCTCAGCGATCGAGTTCCTCGTCGACCCACGCGTGGTGTCAGGCACCCGCTGGATCACCGGCGCCAACCAGCCCGGTCGGCATGTGTTCGACCTCGTGATGGGTCGCGACTTCACCGCCGACGGAACTATTGAGGCTGCCGAGGTTGTGGTCGGCGACTCGTGCTCGCGCTGTGGCGCGACTCTTGAAATGGCGCGTGGCATCGAAATCGGGCACATCTTCCAACTCGGTCGCAAGTTTGCCGAGGCCCTCGACCTCACCGTGCTCGACGAGAACGGCAAGTCGCGAGTGGTCACGATGGGGTCCTACGGCATCGGGGTCTCGCGCGCCGTGGCCGCCATCGCTGAGCAGCATCACGACGAGCACGGGCTCGTATGGCCTCGCGAGGTCGCCCCCGCCGACGTGCACCTCGTCGCCACCGGGAAGGACGACGCCGTCTTCGAGGCAGCTGAGACCCTCGCCTCCGACCTCGTGTCGCAGGGCGTGCGCGTGCTCTTCGACGACCGACGAGGAGTCAGCCCCGGCGTGAAGTTCAATGACTCGGAGCTCATCGGAGTCCCGACCATCGTGGTGGTGGGTAAGCGCCTCGTCGACGGGATCGTCGAGGTGAAGGACCGCACCACGGGCGAGCGAAGCGACCTCCCGCTCGCCAACGCGGCCGAGCTGCTCGTTGCCCTCTGCCGGGGATGAGCGCCCGCCCGCCCATCGAGGCGGTCATCTTCGACTGGGGTGGCACCCTGACCCCGTGGCACGTGATCGATCCGCTCGACCCTTGGCGCGCCTACGCCGCGGTGGTTGCGCCCGACGATCCCGACGATCCCGACGATGCCGGCAGTCGCGAGAGGCTCGCTCAGCGGCTCCACCTCGCCGAGGATGCCCGCTGGATCCGCCAGCGCACCACAGCCGGCGCCGAGGGAACCGGGCGCCTCGATGAGGTGTTCCTCGAGTCGGGAGTCGACATCGGAACCGCGCTGCACGGCGCGGGCCTCGCGAGCTACCTCGCGTGGTGGGATCCGCACACCATCGCCGACCCTGACGCGATCGGCCTGATGGAGGCGTTACGCGAGCGCGGCATTCGGGTGGGGGTCCTGAGCAACACCCTGTGGCCGCGCTGGCACCATGAGGCGGTGTTCGAGCGCGATGGCCTGCACGCGCTGATCGACGGCGCGGTGTACACCTCGGAACTGCCGGTGGGCAAGCCCCACGTCGAGTCCTTCCTTGCCGCCCTCGCCTCGGTTCACGTAGCCGATCCGGCCCGCGCGGTGTTCGTGGGCGACCGTCCGTACGAGGACGTCCAGGGTGCGCACGACGCGGGCATGCGCGCCATTCTGCTGCCGCATCCCCACCTTCGGCCCGATGAACTGGTCCCTGTCTCGGTGGGCGCCGATGCCGTCGTGGCCCGTCTCGGCGAGGTGCTCGATGTGGTGGTGAGCTGGGGCGAGCGGCTCCCGTCGTGATGGCCGCCGCGGCGTACGCTGCCACCCTTCCTCGCTGATCCATACGAAAGCGTCAATCCCCGGCGGCTCCTTGTGGGGCTGTCGTAAGGATGAGCGAGGGTGGCGTCAGCTGAGGTCGCACCCTAGGCGGTGTGGTCAGTCGGCGGTGAGCAGGCCGGGAAAGGCCTGAGCCTTGCGGCTCCATGAGCTTGAGCGCACGGCCGAGGCCGCCACCCCAGCGACCGCGAGGGTCGTCAACTCAGCGTCGCCGGCGCTGCGAGCGCTCGCGACGAGGTCGGACCACACGAGTGCGAGACGGTCCTCAATGAGGGCGGCGAGGCGAAGACCACTGGCGGGCGTGGTGACGCTGAAAGGCGGGTTGTACGCGGCGGCAGCGGCCTCCGGATTGACACCGCGCGCCAGCAGTAACCGTCGAAGGTCGTTGCGAGACGCGGAGTGTTCGGCCAGGTAGCGCCGCGCCTTCTCACGGGGGTCGCCTTCTAGCTGAGCACCGATGAGTCCGTAGGCGTAGCCGCAGGCATACTCGCCGGCGAGCACAGCCTGCAGGGCGTCGCTGGGAGAGAGTGGCGACCCGAGGTCGGGAACGGTCATGTGAGGCCCTCCACGATGAGCGAGCTGTGCGAGGCCTCACAGGCCCCGATGAGCGACAACTCGCGTGCCAACTGCCAGCGGGCACTGGTGAGGCAGTTGGCGGCGCGCTCGGCTGCAGCGGCGCCCTCGGCTGCGGCAAGTCGGCGCAGTGCTTTGGTGGGCGAGGCGGCCACCTCGGTGACCGGTGCTGAAGGCACGACGATGCCACCGCCGATGTTGAGGACCTCGAGGTGCGCCGCGTGGTTGTCGCGGAAGCTCCGGAGTTGAGCAAATAGTGAGGGAAACACCGCGATAGTCGCGTCGTAGGCCGCGATGAGGGTGACCTCGGCCAGCACCACCGACGACCGCAGCGCGAAGTCGGGGTCATCCTCGCCCGTGGGGGCGGGGGCATTGGGATCGGAGTTGCTCGGGTCGGGGGCGGAGCAGCCGCTGACGCCAGCGACCAGGAAGGCCGCGGCCACGGCTGCCGTGGTACCCATGAGGGCTCGCCGGCTCAGCTGGCGCTTCGCGGTAGGGGTGTCTGGATCCTGCACCCGTCTATCGTCACACGCCAGACCGGTAGGCTCTGACTCGGCACTCTGAGAGGTCGGTGCCGTGATCGACACAACGTCAACAGTGAGGATCGGGCGATGGCTGTCAATGCCGAGGCAATTGCGCGCGCTGTGGCCTCGGTGGTGGCGGAGGCCGGACTCGACCTCGAGGATGTGGTGGTGCACCCCGCGGGCCGCCGCACGCTGGTGCGGGTGGTCGTCGACGTCGACGGTGGGCTCTCGCTCGACGCCGTGGCCGCAGTGTCGGGACCTGTCTCCGACGCCATCGACGCCTCCGGCCTAGTGGGCGAGACCGGCTACACGCTCGAGGTGACCTCACCCGGCGTCGACCGACCCCTTACCCAGCCGCGGCATTGGCGTCGGGCCCGAAGCCGCCTCGTGGAGGTGACCTTGGCTACGGGCGACACCTTCACAGCTAGGCTGACCGGCTCCAACGAGGAGACGGCCGAGTTTGCCGAGGTGGGGCGTAGCGTCGCCCTTGCCGACGTGACCAGGGCACAGGTACAGGTTGAGTTCAACGCCCGCCCGAGCGCCGGGCTCCCAGCCGACCCAGCCAACCCAGCCAACCCAGCCGACCCAGCCGACCCAGCCGATGATGGCCCCGAGGAAGACGACGAGGAGGACTGACCGCAATGGAGATCGACATGGCGGCCCTCAGAGCCGTGGTTTCCGAGCGCGAACTGTCGCTTGAGCGCGTCCTGGCGTCGATCGAGGAGGCGCTGCTCTCGGCGTACCATCGCTCAACCGGTTACGAGGTCACCGTTCGACCGACCGGAGACTTCGGCCCCGGGGCTCGCGGGGGCGACTACTCGCTGGCCCCCCCGTCCCCCCCGCCTCCCGCGCGCATCGACCTCGACCGCGCCACCGGCTTCGTGCGCGTCCTGGTTCCTGAGGTGAACGACGAGGGGGTCACGATCGGTGAGGTCGAGGCCACACCCGATGACTTCGGGCGCGTCGCCGTTGCCACCGCCCGCACTGTGCTGGTGCAGCGACTTCGCGAGGCCGAGGACGACAGCGCCTTCGTCGAGTTTGCTGCGAAAGAGGGCGATCTCGTGTCCGGAATCGTGCAGCAGGGGCACGACCCGCGCACGGTGCTGATCAACCTCGGCCGCGTCGAGGCGGTGCTGCCGTCGCACGAGCAGGTTCCGGGGGAGGAGTACCCCCACGGAAGCTGGCTCAAGACCCACGTCGTCAGCGTGCGCAAGGGCGCCAAGGGTCCGCAGGTTACGGTGTCGCGCACCCATCCGTCGCTGGTGAAGGGACTGTTCGAGCTCGAGGTTCCCGAAGTCGCCGATGGAAGCGTTGAAATAATGGCCATCGCCCGCGAGGCGGGGCACCGCACCAAGGTGGCCGTGCGGTCAACCAAGCCAGGAGTCGCAGCCAAGGGTGCCTGCATCGGGCCCATGGGCAGTCGGGTTCGAGCGGTGGTCAGCGAGTTGCACGGCGAGAAGATCGACCTCATCGACTGGTCCGATGACCCCGGTGAGTTCGTGGGCAACGCTCTCTCTCCCTCGAGGGTCGTGTCGGTTGAGGTGGTCGACCTCGCCACCAGGGCCGCGCGCGTGGTGGTTCCCGACTACCAGTTGTCGCTGGCCATCGGCAAGGAGGGTCAAAACGCGCGACTGGCCGCCCGCCTCACCGGGTGGCGCATCGATATCCGCTCCGATGCGGCTGGCCCGGCCGGCGACTCCGAAGGCTCCGATGAGCCGTCAGATGAACCATCCGCCGCCCTGATCGGGGACGTGGACGAGTTCGGGTGACAGACGGGGTAGACTTCCCTGTGATTGAAGGCTCAGAGCACCTAGGCGCCGCAGGAACAATTCCTGTGCGCTCCTGCGTGGGATGCCGCCAGCGATCGCCGTCAGCCGAGTTGATTCGGGTGGTCGTAGGACGGGTCGACGAGGCGCAGTGCCTCGTTCCTGACCTACTCCACCGGGCACCGGGTCGCGGGGCGCACCTTCACCCCCGGGCCGAGTGCCTCGATCTCGCCGAGCGCCGACGAGCTTTTCCGCGGGCCCTCAGGGTCGCGGGACCGCTCGACGTGTCGCTGGTGCGAGCCGCGATCGTCTCCAAGCCCGGCTAGGGCGAAGGCCCGAAAGTCTGCGATGGTGATCGTCTGACATCCTGAAGGTCGGGAAGTCGAAAGCTCTGACAGTGCGAAGCCCAGTCCAGCACCATCTGTCCACCAATCCCTTCGAGAAAGTTCGGAGCAGGGAAATGACCCTCCGATGAGCACGCACCGATGAAGCCGCCCCACGAGTAGGCCCGCACCTGTAGCAGACGCGGGCCAGGAACGAGAGAAACGTGTCCAAGGTCCGCGTCTACGAGGTCGCCAAAGAACTCGGCATTGAGAGCAAGGCCGCGGTGGCCAAGCTTCAAGAACTCGGTGAGTTCGTCCGATCGGCGTCATCCACCATCGAGGCCCCCGTCGTGCGCAAACTGCGCGACGCTTTCCCCGACGCCCCCGGTCCCAAGCCGGTCAAGGTCACCAAGGCTGCGGCTGCCGCTGCGGCAGCAGCGGAGGCAGTAGCGGCTGAGTCGGCTGCGGCGGCCGCGGCGGCCGCGGCGGCTGTCGTGCCCATCGCCGAGGCTCCTGCCCCGGCGGTCACTGTCGCGGCCCCCGACGCTGTGGTCGCGGCCCCGGCGCCCACGGCGCCCCCCACGCCCGACGCCGCCCCTGAGGCTCAGGCTCCCGCTGCGCCCGCAGGCCTCGCAGGCGAGGCCCCGCCCGTTCCCGCGCGTCCCACCGGACCCCGTCCGGGTAACAACCCGTTCTCGGGCGGCTCGGGTATGCGCGCCACGGCACGCCCAGGAAACAATCCCTTTACCGATAAGTCGGCAGCCCCGTCAGTGCCCGGTGCACCCCGACCCAACCCGGGCAGCATGCCTCCTCGTCCCCAGCGCCCGGCCGCCGCAGGGCCCGGGCGACCCGGAGCCCCGGCTCGTCCGGGCGCTCGTCCCGGTGGCCCCGGTGGCCCTGGCGGCCCCGGCGGCCCCGGTGCGGGCGGCGGCGCCCGTCCCGGCGGTGGTGGCGGCTACGCGGGTCGCCCCAGTGGTGGGGCTCCAGGTGGCGCGCCCGGTGGTGGTGGTCCCGGTGGTGGTGGCCCCGGCGGTCGTCCGGGTGGTCCCGGTCGCGGCGGAACGGCTGGCGCTTTCGGCCGCCCCGGCGGCAGGCCCACTCGAGGGCGCAAGAGCAAGCGCGCCAAGCGCCAGGAGTTCGACAACATGGCGGCCCCGACCCTGGGTGGGATGAATGTGCCCGTGGGTCGCGGCGAGACCATCCGGCTGCCCCGAGGGGCCTCGCTCACCGACTTCGCCGACAAGATTGGTGCTAACCCGGCCGCGCTGGTGGCGGCCATGGTGAAGCTCGGCGAGATGCTCACCGCCACCCAGTCGGTCGACGACGACACGCTGCGCCTGCTGGGCACCGAGCTCAACTACGACGTGCAGGTGGTCTCGGCGGAGGAGGAGGACCGCGAGCTGCTCGAGAGGTTCGACCTTGACTTCGGCGAAAACACCGGCGACGAGTCCGACCTCGTTGCGCGACCCCCGGTCGTTACGGTCATGGGTCACGTCGATCATGGAAAGACCAAACTGCTCGACGCGATCCGCAACACCAACGTGATGGGCCGCGAAGCCGGCGGCATCACCCAGCACATCGGTGCTTACCAGGTCATGCATCCGCACGACGGCGTCGAGCGTGCTCTCACCTTCATCGACACCCCGGGCCACGAGGCGTTCACCGCCATGCGTGCCCGCGGTGCTCAGGTGACCGACATCGCGATCCTCGTGGTCGCGGCAGATGACGGCGTCAAGCCGCAGACGGTTGAGGCGCTCAACCACGCCCAGGCCGCCGGCGTTCCGATTGTGGTCGCGGTCAACAAGGTCGATAAGGAGGGCGCCGACCCGCTCAAGGTGCGCTCACAGCTCACCGAGTACGGGCTGGTGGCTGAGGAGTTCGGCGGCGAGACCATGTTCATTGACGTGTCGGCCCGACAGGGCACTGGCATCAATGAGCTGCTCGAGGCCGTGCTGCTCACCGCCGACGCCTCGCTCGACCTGCGCGCGAACCCGAGCCAAGACGCGCAGGGTGTGGCTATTGAGGCGCACCTCGACCGCGGCCGTGGCCCGGTTGCCACGGTGCTGGTGCAGCGCGGAACGCTGCACCCCGGAGATTCCATCGTGGCTGGCGACGCGTTCGGACGCGTGCGGGCGATGCTCGACGAGAACGGCGACCCGCTGATGTCGGCCGGTCCGTCGCGTGCGGTGCAGGTGCTGGGCCTCACGGCCGTTCCTGGTGCCGGCGACTCGTTCCTGGTGGTGTCTGAAGACCGTGTAGCCCGGCAGATCGCCCAGTCTCGCCAGGCGCGCGAGCGCAGCGCCCAGCTCGCCAAGATGCGCCCCAAGCGCACCCTCGAGGAATTCCTCTCGTCGGTTGAGAAGGGGCAGGTGCAGGAGCTCAAGCTCATCCTCAAGGGCGACGTGTCCGGCTCGGTCGAGGCGCTCGAAGACGCCCTGCTCAAGATCGACGTGGGCGAGGAGGTCGAGCTGCGCGTGATCGACCGCGGTGTGGGTGCTATCACCGAGACCAACGTCATGCTGGCGGCGGCGTCTGACGCCGTGATCATCGGCTTCAACGTGCGAGCCGAGGGCAAGGTGCGCGAGGTCGCCGACCGCGAGGGCATCGACATCCGCTACTACACCATCATTTACCAGGCCCTCGACGAGATCGAGGCTGCTCTCAAGGGCATGCTCAAGCCCGAGTACGAAGAGGTGCAGCTCGGAACCGCCGAGGTGCGCGAGGTGTTCAAGTCGAGCAAGTTCGGCACGATCGCGGGCTGTCTCGTGCGCAGTGGTCTCATCCGTCGCAACTCCAAGGCGCGACTTATCCGCGATGGTGCGGTGGTGGCCGAGACGGTTGCGATCGAGTCGCTGCGGCGGTTTAAGGACGATGCCACCGAGGTTCGTGAGGGCTACGAGTGCGGTATCGGTCTCGGGTCGTACAACGACCTCAAGGTCGACGACGTCATCGAGACCTACGAGCTGCGTGAGAAGGCCCGCGCCTGATCGAGGGCGACCGGAACGCGAAGGGAATAGCAGATGGGTGCCACCCAACGGGCGGCGAAGATGGCCGACCGGATCAAGGTGATCGTGGCGGAGATGCTCGAGCGGCGGATTAAAGATCCGCGGCTCGGGTTCATCACCGTCACCGAGGTACGCCTCACCGCTGACCTGCACGACGCCACCGTGTTTTACACGGTGTTTGGCGATGAGCGCGATCGGCTCGAGACGGCCGCGGCGCTCGAGTCGGCGAAGGGGCTGATCCGCAGCGAAGTGGGCAAGCAGACCGGGGTGAGGTTCACGCCGACCCTGGCCTTCGTGGCCGACGCGCTGCCCGAAAATGCGGCGCACCTCGACGAACTCCTGGCTGCTGTGGCCGCGGCCGACGCACTGGTGCACGAGCAGGCCGCGGGCGCGACCTACGCGGGCGAGGCCGACCCCTACCG
>Ga0114966_10002334_pt1 | contig 16927 bp, 16 predicted proteins | sample M_130207_XF_Meta_FD_87029 | JGI IMG/M metagenome (GOLD analysis project Ga0114966, IMG submission 87029) | Freshwater microbial communities from Lake Montjoie, Canada to study carbon cycling - M_130207_XF_MetaG | ecosystem: Environmental > Aquatic > Freshwater > Lake | place: Lake Montjoie...
ATTTAGAAGGTTCCCCCATCGACGGCTGTCACCGTGTCCCTGAACGCCGATGTTTGCGTGGTGCCATCGGCAAACTCAATCCAACTGTTCCCACTACCACCGACAACCGTGCCGATTTTGAGATTGCCAGGTATCTCGAAGGAACTGTCTGTGAGAAAGTTGTACTTCAGTCCCGTATCCGATTGCAAATCGTCTATGGTTGAGTTGGCAAACTGAATCGTCCCCTGCGTACCCTTGACCGTGATCTGCTGACTTTGGTCGAGGAACAGGAGGTCTGTCGCCGTGCCGTTTGTCCCGCCGACAAAGAGTTTGCCGTCCTGAAGGTTGACTGCGATCTCCCCCGCCGTGAGCGAGGGGACACCACTCGCCACAACCGAGCGATAGAGCCGTATGGTTTCCTTCCTTGCCATCTAGAGGACAAGCCCTTTCTACAGGGAGTAGTTAGGCGAGTCCCATGGAGGGGTTCAGAACGACCCGCCGTTGATGTTGGCGATCAGGGTTCCGACCGTGTATCCCGAGCCACCATCGTTCACGAAGGTGGTCGGCTCTGCGGTTCCCGTCAAGCCCGTGAACAACTTCCACTTGCCGTCGCTTGCGTCACGGAACAAACCCGAGAATTGCTTGCTTCCCACGGGATTGGCATACTGAGCGTAGAAGCCGAGATCGACTGAATCAGCCGCATTGCCCGTTGCAAGCATGAACAGCGGATCTTCGACGATGAGGGTATCCACATTCGTCGTGACGACCGTTCCGTTGACGGTCAGGTTGCCTGAAATCGTGACATCGTTCGGGAGGCTAACCGTGAGGGTGCTAGACGAGCGGCTGACGGTGACCTGATTGGTGGTGCCTTGGACAGTCACGGGGTTGCCGAGACTGATCGCCTGACCGACATCGCCCCCCGAATCCTTGACCGTGATGGACGAGTTCTCAAGTTGGGCGTTGCCGACACCCAAACTCTTGATCGTGACCGCACCCGTAGCCGAGACATCGAAGTCGCCTGAATCGAAGGATGCCACGCCTGTCAGTCCCGTGGTGGCGATGCGGTTCGTGACGGTGCGGGTGTTGCCCGAGCCGACGATGACGACCGCCGAACCCGAGTCCCCCTGCACGGTGTGACCCGTGACCTGATAGCCGCTTGCAAGGCTCACCGCACCCGAGGAAACCGTGAAGTACGAGGAGTTGAAGGATGCAACGCCCGTGACCGATGTGTCGGCGATCCGAGCCGTGAACTTGTTATCGACCCGATTCACCGAACGGTTGGTGATTGCACCACCGTCACCCGTGATGGTTATCGTGCCGCCCGTGGCATTGATGTTGTTGACCACCGAGCCGCCACCAACGATGCCGTCCACATAGGTCTTGACGGCGGATTGGGTCGGGACGAGGTATTGGCTGTTGGTGGTGATGCTCGTGTCGGTGACACCTGCACCGATCCACAAGGATGTGCCATTGTTCTTGCCGACGAACAACTTTCCGTTGAGGTCGGAGTAGGCGACCTCACCGAAGGTCAGTCCTGTGGGTACATCGGTGCTAGTCGAGCGAAGTACTGTGATCAGGCTTTCACGGGGCATAGTTGGTATCTCTTTCTTGCCTTATGTATGTCAGAAACTGCCACCATCGGTGACCTGACGAGGGGTCTTGCCCCGCAGTAGGTACGCATCCACCCCCGTGAGGGCTGAACCGTCTAGGGCGGGCAGCGCACCTGTCGCACCCATGCCGAAGATCGTACTTGTGCCAAGCACGATCAGGTTTCCTGCTCTGATCCCCGTCTTGATCTGAACATGACCCGTGGAGCCGATGTTGAAGTAGTTGTAGTCGAACGAGGCGACTCCCGTGCTTCCCGTCGATGCGATGGGGACGGTCGCCGATCCATCCAATCCCGTGGCACCCTGCGGTCCCGTTGCACCCACGACCCCGACGAATGTCTGTGTGACCCATGCCGTCCCGTTCCAAATCCAAGTCTTCCCTCCGAATGTGTAGGGATCGTTGATGGACGGGGATGGCGGGAAGTCGAGGGGCATCTATTATCCTTTATCAAACATCAGTTGCCCCAACAAACTCACCATCAGTAATTGATTTGGCAAACAGATAGGCAGATTTTACCTCGTTCATTCCCGCAGCATCAATGACAGCAGGAGCAAACCATGTATCAAAATCAACTACAGGGAGTGTTCGTTCATCAAGAGGAACCTTGTTGTCTAGTCATGCTTGTTCGGAAACATAGCCATCCAAAAGAACTGAACCAGTCTTGGCAGTATGATTCAGACTCAGAGTACGAATCTTCCAATACTGCGAATAGGTTCCTGTTGGATGTTGAATAATTTGTTGTAGTGCCATTAGGTTGACTCCAATACTGATACGATGATATCAAGTCCCGCAGTTACTCCTGCTGTAACTTTGAGTGTGTCTCCTGTTACGAGTGGGATTGGTGCATCAAGTGCTTGGTAGGTTGCTTGAATTGGAACTGCTGCTGCACGAACAATGTAGTAGCCTGTTGCTCCCTTGAACAACTGAACAGATACACTATTGGCTAGTGTGGTGTTGCTGTTGGCAACATGAATAGCATTCACTATTGCAACGCCTGTGATTCCTGCATAGATTACGGTGGCTGCTGTGACACCGACTGAAGTTGCGTAATTTTTATATGTGTCTGGCATAGTGGTTATAGTCCGTAACGATCCTTGAGAGCGTTGTAGTTTTGTGTGATTTCTGCTGCGGAGATTGCTCTGTTATACATTAATACTTGTGATATGTTTCCATTGAACTCTCTTCCTGCCGTACTTATAGCAGCAGCAATTCTCATATTTCTGCTGCTTAGATAACTAACAGTAGCATTAGCAGCAGTTGCAGTAAATGTTTGTGTACCATTCCTATATCCAATAAATGATGTTCCACTTTTAGTATAAACAAAATTTTGCCAAACCGAAGATGTGAATTGCATTCCTTTTCCTGCACCAAAGTTACCTACAGGTTGAAATGCTGCTCCATCATATGAAGCAAAATACCAATATTTGTTTGTGATTGCATCTTCTGACTGCATAACCAAACCTTGTGCGGGTGATCCTGAATGATCAAAATCAATTAGTGATTTAATTGCCGAACTTTGAGTTGCAGGTTTAAACCAAATAGAAACAGTAAAATCTTGATTTCTCAGTGTTGATGGATTGGTTATTGTTGCCCATTGAGTTGATCCATTAAAAAGAAGTGATCCACTATTTGAACTATCGTAAGTTGGACTAGCGGTAAGTGTGGCAGTATTACTGTTACCACTTAAATCCGTCCATGTACTTCCAGATCCAGAATAACTTGCAGCATTTCCTGCATCAAGATGTAGAACTAACCCTAATTCGACGACAACATTAAAACCTTTCTCCATGTAATGCTTGAGACTAGGAATGGTTCCTGCCTTTGTACGGCGTTGATCTGTGTTGCCACAGTATCCTGAATTGAGTCGCCATCTCCTCACGACAAGAACCACCCTCTCTTGAAGTCTACGATGTATTGAACTGCACCTGTGAGTCCATTGACGGAGATTACATAATCACCGACTGGTCCTGTTGCACCTGTGATTCCTTGGATACCTTGAGAACCTGTTGCACCTGTGATTCCTTGAATACCTTGAGGACCAGTAGCACCTGTTGCTCCATTGGTTCCGTTCGCACCCGTGGCACCTGTCGCACACACGCAAGCCGTGCTTTGGGTCGTGCCGTCACCGAACTCAATGACCCCGCTTCCAGCGAAGGTTCGACCCAACTTGATCGCTGCGGGAACCTCAAGCGACAAGTCGGTCGATGCGTTGAACTTGAGGTTCGTATCAGATTGGAAGTCCTCGACGGTGGCATCTGCGAATTGAAGAGTGCCCCCAACTCCCTTGATCACATACGATGAGGAGATGCTGATCTGATTGCCCACGACCGTCATTTTGATCGACCCGCTCTGCGAAAGCCCCACCGATCCCGTCAAAGTCTGCGGGTATGCCCCGACCCTGATCCCACTCACTCCCGTGAATCCGCCGACCGACGAACCTGTCGCCTGATATGCAGCGGCAAGTGCCACGGTTCCCGTTGCGCTAACCGTGAAGTAGGTGCTGTTGAATTGCGCCACGCCTGTGATGGCGGTCGATGCGATCCGAACCATCGCATCCGATCCCGTGTTGCCACGGACGAAGCCGACGATGCTTTCGGATGTCGCTCCACTTGGGTACAGGTATTGGACGGTCAGGTAGTCGCCCGACAATCCGACAGATGCGATTCCTGTACCCGTGGCACCTGTCGCACCCGTGACACCCGTGGCACCTGTCGCACCCGTGGCACCTGTCGCACCCGTGACACCCGTGGCACCTGTCGCACCCGTCGCACCCGTGACACCCGTCGCACCCGTGACACCCGTGGCACCTGTCGCACCCGTGGCACCGATGTCACCTGTCGCACCCGTCGCACCCGTGACACCCGTGGCACCTGTCGAACCGACTGCGCCTGTAACGCCTGTTGCACCCGTGATGCCGACCGCACCCGAGGCACCTGTCTCGCCCTTGGGACCGAAGCCCATGAAATCGACCCATTGAGTCGAGTTTCCGTCATCGACATAGATGAACAGGGTTCCCGTGTTGCTGTCGAGCCATTGACTTCCACCCGTGGGACTTACGGGAGGCGTAATTCCGAATGTGAAGTCAACGCTCCCGCCGCCACTTCCCACCGCACCCGTTGGTCCCGTGGCTCCACGGACATAGCCCACCACGAATGGGACGATGGTGCCATTCGGATACAGATACGATGCGACGAGGTAGTCCCCCGACAGACCGACTCCCGTGAGTCCCGTTCCTGTGGCACCTTGCGCACCCGTTGCACCCCTAGTTCCTACGCTACCACCGAGATTCGTGATGGTGATGGAGTTTGTGGTGGGATCGGTGTCGAGTTGAACCCCGTCACCTGCGACGAAGGTCAGCGTTTCCTTGTCGTATTGGACAGCGGTCAGACCCGACTGTCCCGCCACGGCGACGAACTTGAATGCCTCGCCAAGACCACCGCCGCCGTCATATAGGATCGGCGCACCCATCGGAGTGCCGATGTGACCGATGACCTTCCTCAACTTGGTGATGTCGATGGAGAGGTTCTTGTCCTTGAGGACGAGAGGCTGATTGACCGAGATGATGGCGGGGTCACCGACATCGCCCTTGTCGCCCTTCAGTCCCTGTAAACCTACAGCCCCAATCGCTCCTGCAACTCCTTGAATGCCTTGAGAGCCTCGCTCTCCACGCTTACCCTTGTCTCCTCGTTCACCCTGATCGCCTTTGTCCCCACGATCTCCCTTTTCCCCTTGCTCACCTCGAAGTCCTTGGTCGCCCTTGGCTCCCTGTTGTCCTGCGGCTCCCGCTTCCCCCTTCTCGCTTTGGGGTCCCTGCGCTCCGATATCTCCCCTCTCGCCCTTCTCTCCCTTTTCCCCTTGCTCACCTCGAAGTCCTTGGTCGCCCTTGGCTCCCTGTTGTCCTGCGGCTCCCGCTTCCCCCTTCTCGCCCTTCTCTCCCTTGTCGCCCTTTTCACCAATATCACCTCGCTCCCCATGGATGCCCGCAGGACCTTGGATGCCACGCTCACCCCGTTCGCCACCAATGCCAAGGTCACCCTTCTCACCCTGTTCACCACGATCACCCTTCTCACCCACAACGCCCTTGGCTCCACGGGGACCACGGATGCCTGGAACTCCGTCCTCGCCCTTCTCCTCGTTCAGTTCGGGCGTAGGGACATCTGCATCCTCAACGGGCTTGCTTTTCGGTGACGGATCATCGTCATCCTTCCAATCTCGGGTGTAACGGAATCGACCTGCCATCGGTAGTTAATATTTAGGGGAGGGTCAAAGCCTTCCACGACTCGGGAAAGAGGGGGGCAATGACATTGTCGATGGCGGCTGCATACTCACGAACCTCCCATTGAGCATGAGGATCGCTGCGCAGACCATGAACCCGTGCGTATCCCGCAAGTGATCCCGTCCACCACCATTCGGTGTAGGTGCCCTGTGGCAACACGAACCTCGCTTGTTCAGGTGCGACTCCACGCTCAAGCAGCATCTCGTAGGTACGAATCGCTTTCTTCATGCAGTCGGTAGCGATCTCCGACATCTCGGACATACCCTCGCTGACGAAGTCACCCGATCCCTGCTTCACACCATCGGTCGGTGCCTTGCGCCACACGGGGTCGTAGACTTCGGGTGTGTCGGAGACATAACGGCGGGACACCTCGTTCTCCACGAAACCGACCTTGTGCTTGAACAGTTGCGTTCGGATGGAGATCGGTGCCTTGATCCGCAGCGTGATCTGCGGATGGGCGAACGGTGTCCAATGCCTGTGCTTGGCGAGGTAGTGGATCAGTTTGCGGTCACGCTCAAGGAGCGATTGCTCCAAGACTGCGCCCCGCCAATCACGCTCGTAGTCCCACTCGCTCTCCTTATGGAACGACACACGGGCTGCATTCACGACCGTTAGGTCATCGCCCATGTGGGTGACATACTGAACGAATCCCTTGTCGAGGACAGGGATCGGACTGTCGTTGGGAGACATGGATCACTCCTCGGGAGTCTGTTCCTGCGAACCCATTCCCATGTCCTTTTGGACATCGGAGCGCATCAGGTCGATTGCATCACCTATCTTGCGGTAGAGTGCGGAGTAGATGGCGCTCTTCGCATCGCTTGCGTTGCCGTCAACGACCTTGTCGATGATCTCTCCCGCCGTATCCGTTCTACTTTGATCTCCGAAGAACTCGGGATAATCGGTGGGATCATCGCTTGGGTTCCACTCGGTTTCGTCGAAATCCTCGGGGTCGGTGTTCTTGGTACTCATCTCGAATGCCTCCTTGTTATTTAGCCCATCGCATGATCGCTATGTGTGCCGATATCCCACGATGGGAATTTCTCATTATCTCCGACTGAACGGCGATCCTGCTCATCCCCGACAAAACCATGTCGTTGATGTCCTTGTACCCCGCCACTCTGTCGGACCACACGCAGACCGAATGATTGCTGTCTGCGATCTTCTCCATCGCCGCCGCCACCTGACTGTTCCTCGGCTCGTTGTCTAATGCGTAGTGGAGAGCCGAGTCCTTCAGTTCATCAGGGACGGTCAATGCGTTCGAGAGTCCCACCATCGCCACCGAGTTGTCGAGGAACAGGCTGTCAAGCGGACCTTCCACCACGATGACTGGAAGGGACGGATCGACGGCATCCATCCCATACCACATCTTGTCGGAATCTTTGTCTGCCTTGACCGTGAGATAGCGGACTACCGAACCCGTTGTCTTCCCGACGATCCTTCCCTGTGCCCCGACCAACGCTCCCCCACGGTCGATGATGGGAATCACGATGCGGGGATCGTTGCCCCCCTTCATGTCGGGATCTAACTTCCTAGCCCATTCCCCGTAGTCCTCGGCGTAGTAGAGCCTGTGGAGTCTCTCGCTCGGGATGCGTCTCTTGGCGGCGAACTCGGACGCTGGATGATCCTTCGGCAATTCGTCGAGCCTCGTGAGGAAGGCGAGAAGACCGTCCTCGCCCGTGCGTGGGCGTGTCTGCCTGTGGGCGGGTGCCCCCGTGCGCCCGTGCGCCCGTACACCCGACTCCTTCAGAACCTCGAAGGTGTACTGCCTGTAGAGGTTGTCATCGAACCCCTTTATGAACCATCCGAGGGAAGCCCCGTAGTCGCAGTTATGGCACTTCACGGAGAAGGATCCCTTCTTCTCGTAGAAGTAGAATCTCGTGAGGGTCTTGGACTTCTCGCTGTCACCGCAGATAGGGCAGCGGCAGACGGCGAGAGTGCTGTCCTTCTTCCACTTGAACCTCTCCAAGCGGGGGGAAATCAGGTTGATGTACTTGGTGTCGATGTGGAGGGGCATCGTGCCGCCTAATAGTTGCTACAGGACGATAACATCGTAACCCAACCCGATTATAAGGTCAAGTTATAAAAACTTATGAGAACAGAGGTTTTATAGGACTAGAAAACAACAATCTCAAAGATTTCTAGTATTTTCGTAAATCTATAAGATTTGCCTTATAGATAGCCGCTTATAAGTTGATTTTGTTCTTCAACTCGGCGGTATTCTTTCGGTTCCTGCGGAAGTAGGCACCCCGCCGACCTGGAGGCTCTTGTCCCGAAGATACTCCTGCGATGTTGCCGTGTCCCGCTGCGTTCGCAGGGGCATCCTCCGACACCGACCGAACATCGTGGATCGTGAACGGCATCCTTCCGATCCTGTAGATCGGATACCCGAAGAACTCGTCCGTGGGCAGGAGTTGGGACTCCAAGGTGACCTTCTGTCCCCTGATGATGTACTCCCCTGCCTCTATCGCCGTGGGGTGGGTTTCCTCGCTCATCGTCCAATGGAGGAGACCCCTTCTGTCCAACTCTTCGGAAAGCAGTCTCTCGACCAACTTCTTGTCCATGAGGTCTTTCTCGCAGAATTCCTTGAGGAGGAATCCCCTGATGAACACCTCGGGACGATTGACCATGTTCACGCCCCTGCCAAGGAGGCACGGACTCGTGAAGTCGATCAGTTTCTTGATGTTCCATGCGAGCGTGTAGAAGACGCTTGGGTATGCCTTCTGCTCGTCGGCTGTCTTGAGTTCGCTTCTCTTCTTGAGGATCTTGCCCTTATGGTCGATGATGCCGAGTTTGTAGGCATCCATCTCCTCCCAAGGGGTGGAGAGTATGTTGGAGAACTTGTATGAGATGAGGAGGTCTACTACAGGTTGGGACATCAGATGCCTCGCAGTCTTCGGATCACATCCATGTCCATGACAATCGGAACCACATCCAGATCAAGACTGAACTTCGGCTGACCCTCGGGCAGGTACCCGAGGAAGACGAGGAAAGCCTTGAGTATGTAGTGAAGGTCTCCTTCTATCCGAAAGAACAGAAGACTGCACCCTGCCTCGACACCGAACACATTGCAGAACACGATCAGGTGGTTGAGGATGAGCCTCTCCCGAAGAATCCCGCTCTTCTTGTATCTCCTGAAGAGCCTCTTCAGGTATACGAGCCTAGCCATGTCCTCCTCGAACTCACTCACCCCCGTACATTGGGGATTGTCGTAGTGATTCATGGCGTAGCGGATGTAGTTGGATTCCGTGAGGGTCTCGCCCATCCCATACCCAAGAAGTCATTGTGTCAGTTAGTGACGATCATTGCTTGAACCTGCACGAGTCCGTTGGTGAGCCTCTGCGTCTCCACCTTCAGCCCGAGACCATGACCTAGCATCGGGGCGATGCCGTCATTCTTCGTGTACCCGTAGACCGAGCCGTCAGCACCTAGGACTCCACCGAAGCGGACAAGGGGCAGTATGTTGCTCGTCTCGGTCTCCTCCATCGTGGCGGAGAAGTCCTTCGGGATGTCGAAGTTCAAACCGATCATCTGAAGCCGTCCCTGCGCTTGCTTGAGAGCCTCCGCAGGGTTGATGTAAGGCTTCGCACCCAATGCACCGAGATAGGCGTTGATGCGGGCGATGGACTGCCTCGATAAGTCCGAGAGGTTCTGTCCGAAGTCAAGCGAGTTGTCGCTGTCCTGTGGACCGACACGACCCCTCGTGCCAACCGCATCGAATGCGGATTGGTGGGAACTCTCGCTGATTCTCTGCTTCAGTTGCTTGAAGGATTTCACGGTCGGCTCCGATTATCGGGTAGTGGTGCTTGCCCAAACGCTGTTCGTCCTGTTGCGGTCGAAGTGCAATTCAAAGGTGGTAAACGCACTCGCACCCGATGCTCCCGAGAGGAAGTCCTGAGCCTTGAGGCTGACGGGCATTTTTCCGTTGGCGGTCTGACCGCCCACCACGAGGACACCGATGTTGTCGTAGCGGTAGGGGCTGATGTCATCATCCGTGGAAGTAGCACCGAAGAAGGTGTCGAACACCGCTGCGGGAACCTTGGTCGGGTCGTTGAGGTTGGTGTATCCCGTGTACAGGTTGAACCCGTTGTAGGTGCCCGACAGACCGAGGGTCATCGTGTTGGTGAAGTTGGCATCGTTGACCACGACCTTGATATAGGCGGTGACTCCTGTCAGACCACCGAGGCTCGACACGCCGTACTTGTTCACGCCGTACTGAGTTTGGCTCGTCGAGTTGTAGGTGATGTTGCTGTGGGTAACGCCCGCAGAGGCAAGACCGCCCGCAGTTCCGCTGTCTCCGCTGAAGGGGCAGGAGAAGTAGGGAGCGTAGTTCGGGAAGTCTCCACCCGAGGTCACACCCATGCCCCAACCGCCGTAGGTCGATCCCGTGTTTCCGCTACGGGCGGTGTATGCCGATGCGGCAACACCCGCCGAACTCGGATCGTTCGGCATAGCAACGATCAGTTCCTTGTAGACCAATCCTTGGATGTTGTTGCTGTTCGCCGAAGACATGCCAGTCGCCCCGTAGGCGAAGATGGATCCCATCAGGGGAATTTCCCATCCACGGACGGTGCGGGTGCAAAGCCTCCGCTGAATCTTGTTCAGCCAAGTGGGCTTCGACTCTTCTCGGTCGTTGTTGTTCCAAGTTGCCATGTCTTCTCCCTTTGTCCTATTTAGCGATCAGTCCTTGCGGTACTTCTTGACGAGTTCAGGCATGACCTTTTCGAGGTCTGCCTTGCTGTCCAAGGCGGCTTGAATCTCCTTGGCGATCTTGCCCATGTCCATGACCCCAACCTCTACGCCGTCGAACCACTTGTAGTAAACCGTTTCGTAGGGCTTGCGTTTCTTGACAGCCTCAGTCATTGGATCGAAAGACTCTTCCTCGACCTCTTTCTTCTTCGCCGCATCCTTCTTCTTCTTGATGTTCTTCAGGAAAGCAGGGGGCAACTTGCCCTCCATGTACATCTCGACCGCTTTGGAGAAGGCGTTAGCCTCCTTGTTGGTTCCCCTGCAACCGCAGTTCTCAACCGCCTCATTGAAGAGATCAGTCATAATCCTGCGGCGATCTTCGAGGATCCCGTCCTTTGCGATCATCTCACCCGCCATCGCAGCCTTTTCCCCGAGGCAGGGATTGATGTCGATGTCGTCACGGTGTTCGTTGAGGAACTTCGTGATATCGGCGACAACCTTGGAATTGAACGGGTTGTGAAACATGGACATACTGACTCTCCTAGTGATATTCGGTATTTAGCGATCAGCCGCCCTTGGCTTTCTTCCATAGGTCGGCATCGGCGGTCTTCCTCGTTTTTCCACCCACAATGAACGAGTTCACCCGAGCGAAAGCCCATTGATGTGAGGTGGCACCTGGGCGATGACCCCCTTCCATGCCGCCATCCCCCTGTCATAGACCTTCTTTAGGATCCCATATGGGATGCCGCTCTTCTGCGCCTTTTTCTCCAAGGCGGCGATGCGGTCTTCCGTGATGTTCTTTCTCAGTCCCCCAAAATCCTTCATTGTTCAGCCCTTCTTCTCGGGGTTGTGACCCCATACCTTGAGGGCAAGCAACTTGCGTGTGGGGCGACCCTTCTCGTCCCTCATGCCGCCCTTGGCACCCTTCATGCGGGAGATGAAGTTGACCTGCTTACCCGCCCACTTCCAATCGTTGGCGGTCCACTTCGCCATCGGAGTGCCGAGCATTCGGATGATGGCTCGTGCCGAGTCACGACCGCTTGTGATTTTCTTGCCGCCCGCACCCGCATTGCCCGCCTCCTTGCGGCTCAACCCTGCCTCACCGCCCTCGTCGGAGTCGAGGAAGGATTGAATCTCCTTGCTCGACATGTTGACCAACTTCTGCCACTCCTTGTAGAGACTGCGCTTCTCGTCGTCGATCTCGTCCTTGCCCTCTTCCTCAAGCCGCTCACGCTCGCCTGGAGTGTCACGCTTGTAGGTCTTGACGATCTCGTCGGTGCCGATCTCAAGGGGACTACGCTTGGTCAGGGCAGTCCACTTCATAACGATGTCGATCTTGTCCGCTTCGGTCAGCCACTCGTCGGTGAAGGCGAGCGACTCAGACTTGCCGTGCATCTTCCACGCCGTGGCATAGAAGATTCCCTTCCAATTCTTGCCGTACCGCTCCCTGAACTCCGCCTTGACTTTCTCCTTCTTCGAGAACCGCCTAGCGGGTCCGCTCGGAGGGCTGACCTCTAGCACGAGGTACTCGAAGTCCTCGTCGATGGTCGTGGGTTCTTCGGTTCCGATCTCGCCGTCACGGGTTTCCTTGAGAAGTTCGATGTAGGCACGGGTCAGTTCAGCCGCCTCCGACATCCCCTTCTCGTGGCAACGCTCCTCGTAGGCGATGGCGAGGTTCATCTTTGCGGAGATGCTTCCATCCGAACCGTCGATTGCCGTCAACCTCTCGCCCAGATCGTCCCACTCGTAGGAGTTATTGATCGCCTTGACCTTGCTCAATCCCGAGACATACTTCTTGGGGAGTCCCGATGCCTTGGCTTCACTCAGATCGCCGCCCGTGTAGTCCAAAAACGAATCAAAAGCATCCTCTGCACTCCACCCGTCCTTTTTGGAATCCCATAATGGGTCTTCCAGAGGAGCCGTCCGCTTGCCGTTCTGATCGCACCGCCATATGGCGGCTTTTGTCCAATTCTGATTTGTTGACCCTTGCCCTTGGCTTGGGGGTTCGGATGTAAAGCAGAAGTACTGGTTTCGGTACTTGATAAGGGAATGTCCCTTGGGCATGGCACTTGGGCCGTACTTGGGACGCTTCAGCACACTGAAATTATATGCGGATGCCTCCCCTAACGAGACATACTTCTTGGGGAGTCCCGATGCCTTGTCCTCGGGGGACTTGCGGACTCGACCCGTCTTCGTCTTGTACTTGGCGGTCTCCTTCATCTCCTCCTCGTCCTCTTCGTCCGCCTTCGAGGACTCCGAGTGGGGGTAGATCGCCTCTGTGGGATCGACCATCACGCCCATCTGACCGAGGAACCGAAGACCGATCAGCACTTGACTCGACATATGGCTTCTGTCCCCGAGCGAGAACTTGATGTTCGGGAAGTGCTTGCCGTGGAAGTCGATGTCCATGAGTACGACGATGCGCTTCTTCTCACCCACGCCCGACTTGACCTTGATGCGGCTGATGATCTTCTTCGTCACCTTCTTGCCGTTCGCCAATGCGAAGGTGACGGTATGATCGCCGTTGTCCTTGATGTCCGTAGCGTGGATCATGTTGTAGCCGCTGTTCCCCGTGTCCACCTTTGCCTCGTACTTGACACCTTCGATCTTGATGGTCTCATGGACGGCGAGGTTCGAGAACAACTTCCAGTTCGCCTTGACGATGATGTGGTCGAGGAAGTCCTCTACGAGTTCCTCTCCCTTCACATTGTCCTTGCCCTTGCCCTCGTCGTAGTAGCGGTAGTAGATGTTTCCGCTGCCTGGGCTTGCGTTCATCTCAATGATGTACGGCTTGCCATCGTTGATGACATGGTCGATACCGACATAGTAGCACTTGCTCACACGAGCAGTCTGTTCGACCAACTTGATCTCCTCGTCGGAGAGTTGCATGGAGCCGCCCTTGGAGCCACGGGCGATGTTGGTGCGGAAGTCCTTGGGTGCCTTGTCACGCTTCGCACAGGCGAAGATCTTGCCGTTGAGAACGATGCTACGGACATCGTTCTTGAAGTTCGGGAGGAACTCCTGAATGATGATCTCGGCACCGTACTTCCATAGCGTCTGAAGCACCGACTTCAGGCTCTCCATGCTTTCGATCTTGGAGACACCGATGCCCTCTGCGCCCGTCAGGGTCTTGCAGATGACGGGGAACTTGCCGCCGATCTCCTTAACCGCCGACTCGATGTTCTCCTCGTTGGCGACATAGGCGGTCTTCGGATGGGGCAGACCGTGCTTCTTGAAGGCAATCGCCGTCTCAAGTTTGTTGGCACAGAGTTCCATGCCGCCACGCTCGTTCACCATGAACACGCCGTTGTTCTGAAGGATGGTCAGGATGGCTACCCCGACCTCGCTGTTCATCACGCCACCACGGACGACCGCAACCGTGTCGCTCGGCACGACGGAGATGTCCTTGCCCTCGCCATCGTAGTTCTTGATCGTGATCTTCTTCGACACGACATTCGACAACTCGATCTGCGCCGTCTTGGTCTTGACCACATAGAAGGGGATCTTCCGCTTCTTGCAGAGTTCGCCCATCTTCTCAATCGTGTCGGACAAGTCCTTCTCGGAGGAGGTGAGGGCGAGGATCGTGACCTCGTCCTTGCTGTCCTTCCGTGCCTCGGCGACATACTCCTCGTTCAGCCCCAAGCCCTTACGGACATCGTTGTAGAGCCGTTCCTTGAGCATCCCGTCATCGGTTGGGATTAGAGCGGCGAACTTGGCGAAGTCGCCGTTGAACGCCGCCGCACGGGCATCGAACGACCGAACGGACGCTAGTCCCGTTGCCTCGGTCGAGCGGGTATCCCCCGCCACCTTGACATCAATCGACTCGAATGCGTAAGATCGACCCTTCGCATCCCGCTGCGCCACCTTGCCCTTGTAGTCGGTGATGCGGAGGTAGTCCTTGTTCCTGTCATCCCCCGTCACGAGGACGAGGTGCTTATAGCCCATCTCGCAGAGGTGCAGGACGGCATCGAACGCATTTATCGCCTCGGTAGAGATGTTCGCATGTGGGAACAGTTTCCGTAGGTACTCGACCTTCGCCTCGACGGCGAGGGGGTTCTTCTTGCTGTCTTGCGTCTTGGACACGAAGACGAAGTGATCGGCATTGAGCCGCTTCGCCTCCTCGACCACGGTGTGGATGACCATGCCGTGTCCTGTGGTCGGGGGATTCATCCTCCCGACCGAGAACACCGCTGTATCATTCGGAACCTGCTCTTCCCCTTGGATGGCGAACCTCTTCATCACCCGTTTACCTTCCTGTTATGAGCGGAGAACCCCGACCTTCGGACAAACTTCACTACCCTGTCGTAATCGCTCACGACGATTCCCTCGGGTTCCGTTGGACGGAGCGCATCCCCGTCCACGAAGTGATGCCTGAACTCGGTGAGGGGTATCCTCGACAGGACGGATTCCTTGACCACAGCCATCTTCCTATGTAGGTCGAACCCCCTGTTGATGTGGGCGGCGTAGGTCTCGGTGAAATTGATGATGTTCGAGGCGGCGAGCCTCTTCTTCTCCTTGCCTTTGTCCGTCTTGAGTTTGTCGATCTCCTTCTCCGACTTCGCCTCGATGTACTTGGCGAAGCCCCTTGCCGAGAGTTGGGACATCCCCGCCATGACCGTGGAGTTGATGTACGGCATCAGGAAGGGCATCAGATCCCCGTTGGAGATGAGCGTTGGGAGGAAGGAACCGACCTTCTCCGCCATCAGGTGGCACTCATGGAGTGACTCCTCCTCGGCATCGGAATCGCTCTCGACGATGCTCCTGACGGAGATGTTCGGCATCCAAACAGAGGGATCGGGGGTCACCGACAGGGGGTCGAACCTGTACGATGCTACGGAGAGGTTCGCCATCGTCCTACCCTCGTAGACGGTGTGGAATGCGATGCCGATCTTCGCCCTTGCGATCCTTCGACCCGCCTCCGTGTCACGGTCAACCGAGTACCTGATTGCGTTCGGGGTGAACGAGATCTCCTCGGAGGCGACCGTCAGGGAGTCGGGGGTGAACAGCAGGTCTCCCTGAAGCACTCCCTTGATTCCAAGTTTCGGCAGGTGGACGAGGGATTGCGACAACTTGGATGCGAGTTCGGGATTGTCGGTTCCCCCGACGATCTCCTGAACGGTATGGAACACCCGCACATCCTTGTTGAACGCAGACTTCGTGCCGACGAAGAACCGTCCGTTGTCGGGATTGATCCCACAGACCACGGCGGGCTTTCCGTCCCACTTCACGGTCATTCCGATATTCTCGGAGCGGTCGAGAACCTCGCCGATCATCCGAAGGGAGGCGGCGAGACCCTCCCTGCCCTCGGAGAACATCAGATCCTCGACATGAGGAATCCTCTTGTTCTTGCGAACAACATCAACATTCACATCCCTGAAAGAAAGCATGAAACCTCCTAGGGATATTTATGGTCATGGAAGTAGACGGAGTGGGAGTCGAACCCACATGAGGGCGATTATAAGTCACCACCTTTTACCACTATCAGGCACCCGTCCATGAATCTCAAGTCCAACCGTCATCCTCAATCGGCGGCTTCGCCCGTGCGCCCGCCCGTGTGGGGGCGTGTGCGTGTGCGCCCCTGCGCCCCTGCGCACGAGGACGGTCATCGTCATCCTCGTCGTCGCCGTTGATGGCGGCGTTCACGAGTCCCGCAGTCGCATTGTCCACATCAAACAACTTCATCTTCGAGCGGTCGATGCCGATGACGAACTTTCGGTTGCTCGCCACATCGCTGTAGCGGTTTTTCAACTGCTTGACCATCACCTGACCGAGTTCGTCCAACTGCTCGGTGGCGATCAGGGCGAACATGAAGTCAGCGGTGGCGGGGAGTCCGAACGACTCCGAGGTGTCGGTGAGATCGACATCCGTGTTGCCGAAGCCCGAGCGGTTCGTCTGCGTGGCGGTGAAGATCGGCACCCCGAGTTCCACAGCCATGCCACGGAGTTCCTCGGCAATCGCCTTGATGTAGGTGTAGGAATTGACATTCGCCCCAGGCTTGTACCTGACCGAGGCGCAGATGTTGAGATAGTCGATGAACACGACATTGGGCTTGAAGTCCTTCTTGAGCCGCAGTTCGTCGAGCAGGTGCCTGAAGTGATTGGCGTTCGCCGATGCCGTGGGGTACTCCTTGATGATCAACTTCCCCGTGATCCCCGAGGTCACCTTGTGGAGGCGCTTGGCGTAGATGTCCATTGGCAGTTTCTTGAGTTCGTCGAGCGAGATGTCCATGAGGTTGGCATCGATGCGCTCGGCGATCCTCTCCTCAGCCATCTCGCAGGTGATGTACAGGACATTCCTGCTCTGCGTCAGGCAGTTGGTGGCATGGTGGCACATGAACAGGGACTTACCCACGCCCGTGCCCGCAAGGATCACATTCAG
>Ga0114966_10002337_pt1 | contig 16914 bp, 17 predicted proteins | sample M_130207_XF_Meta_FD_87029 | JGI IMG/M metagenome (GOLD analysis project Ga0114966, IMG submission 87029) | Freshwater microbial communities from Lake Montjoie, Canada to study carbon cycling - M_130207_XF_MetaG | ecosystem: Environmental > Aquatic > Freshwater > Lake | place: Lake Montjoie...
AGCCGAGAGCATGGGGATTGCTGCCACGTTAGAGCCCTCGGGAATTAGAGGAGGAATGGTTACGCTGAGCTGGAGGACAACCCCTCGACTCTCGGCTTCAACACGATAAGCCTCCCACGCCCGCCGGCCCCGCCAGTTTTCAAACACCACGACCAAAAATCCGAGAGCGACCATTGCAACGACACCCAACCCCAAGGTCCTCAGGCATGTTTTCCACCATTTTCGAGGTTTTGCGACCGGAAGTTCATTCGAACAATTAGTTGTCATAAAGTTTTCTGGCATCTCGACGCGTTTTTATCAGCGATTTGACCGATGGAGTAACAATCCCGTTCAAGCTAAACCGAGATGAGGCAACTTCCAAGATTAGACCACCCGTCGGAAAGCGTCCGCTGATTGACTTCTACAACGGTGTCATTAGTTTTGAGGCACCGGCGCGAGCCGCCGAGCTATGAAAAATTTTATCTATAGTTGCCTTTGCATGCTCACTGTCATTTTAACTGTCGCCGAAACTCCTTCTCCAGCTCCTGTCGCCAAAATTATTCCCCAAGTGGATGTCATCCACGGTGACCAACGGGTCGATAACTATTCTTGGCTGCGAGGGAAGACAAATTCTGAAGTGGTAGCCTACCTGAAGGCTGAAAATTCTTATGCGGATCAGGTGATGAAGCCGACTCGGTCGTTGCAGAACAAACTCTATAAGGAGATGGTTTCTCGTATCAAAGAAACTGATGAATCGGTGCCTTATCGCAAAGGAGATTGGTTCTATTATCGTCGAAATCAGAAAGGAAAACAGTACCCGATTTTCTGTCGTAAATTTCAGAATCTTGAAGCTAAGGAACAAGTAATTCTTGATCTGAACAAACTCGCTCGTGGTTTAAAATTTCTGAGCGTCGGAACATTGAGCCTGAGTGATGATGGTCACCTTCTAGCCTACTCGCTAGATACCACTGGGTTTCGCCAATATACCCTTTACGTCAAAGACTTGAGGACCGGAAAACTGAAGGCCGAAAGTATAGAAAAAACTGGCAGCGTTGCTTGGGCAGCCGATAACAAAACGTTTTTTTATACAGTGGAGGATTCGGCTAAACGTCAGTATCGGCTTTACCGGCATCGCCTAGGCGACCTTAGCTCAGACATACTGATTTTTGAGGAAAAGGACGAAATGTTTGATGTTGGGGTGAGTCGATCGCGCAGCCACGATTACCTTTTCATGGGTTCGACGAGTAAAACCTCGGCAGAGTTTCGTTACATCAAAGCGGATGCTCCAAATAGTGATTGGAAGGTTCTGTTGCCGCGTGAGAAAGACCACGAGTACGATATTGATCATCATGGGGATAAGTTTTATATCCGATCAAACAAAGCAGGACGGAACTTTCAGTTAGTGTCCATCCCCGAGGTCAATCCGACCGGCGCGAGTTGGACGGTCGTCATTCCCCACCGTCCAGCGGTTATGCTTTCCGGCGTCGATTTTTTTGAGTCGTTTTATGTCGCTGTGGAACGCGAGCATGGCTTACCTAAATTGCGGGTTGTAGAGTTTGCGACAGATCAATCAAGGGCCATTGAGTTTCCAGAGTCAGCTTACGATGTCGCCCCGGCTGAAAACTCGGAGTGGAAAACAACTGCCTACCGGTACACTTACGAGTCCTTGGTCAGTCCTCGTTCCACCTACGACTATCAGTTAACGACTGGTCAAAGCACTCTTTTGAAACGACAGGAAGTCCCCGGCGGTTACGTTCCCACAGATTACGTTTCCGAACGATTAGAGGCCAAAGCCGCTGACGGAACTTCAGTGCCGATCTCGATCGTTTACAAAAAAGGGCTCAAACAAAATGGAGCAAGTCCTTTGCTTCTACAAGGATATGGCTCCTATGGAATTTCCGAGGATGTCAATTTTTCAACATCCCGCCTGAGCCTCCTAGATCGAGGGCTGGTCATCGCAATTGCTCACATCCGAGGAGGAGGTGAACTCGGAAAGCCTTGGCACGATAGTGGCCGGATGATGAACAAAAAAACGACGTTCACTGATTTCATCACCGTAGCGGAACATTTAATCGCGAAAAAATATACCCAACGTGACCGACTTGCGATCATGGGTGGAAGTGCCGGCGGGCTTTTAATGGGGGCGGTGACAAATCTTCGCCCAGACCTTTTTAAGGGCGTGGTTGCCGTTGTGCCTTTCATGGATGTGATCAATACGATGCTGGACGAAACGTTACCGCTCACGGTTTCTGAATTCGAGGAATGGGGCAATCCGAAGAAAAAGGAAGAGTATGATTACATGAAAACCTATTGCCCCTACACGAATATTACCGCTCAGGATTACCCTGCCATCCTTGTGAAGACCTCCTTCAACGATAGCCAAGTGATGTATTGGGAACCGGCAAAATATACCGCAAAACTTCGTGCCACCAAAACCGACCGGAATGAACTTCTGTTCAAGATCAATATGGACGCGGGCCATGGAGGAGCCTCAGGCCGGTACGACCATCTGAAGGAGTCAGCATTTGTTTACGCCTGGATCCTCAAAACAATTGCCACAAATTGATCCCTTGGATTCGATTTGCTTTGATCCGACGTGGAAAAATTTTCCGAGGTTGTCGGTAGTCCCTCGTGGTTGTTAATGTGCGAGGCATCAAGATTATGACTCTGAACTCCGCCAGTCTTTTACGGGCCGTCAAAAGGTGTTTCCGCTTTCAAGAGGCCGGTTTAGTAGGGGTGATCATTGTGCTCGGGTTGTTGCTGACGGTTTTCGGGGGATCAGTCAAGGTGCCGGTGTATACCCTCAATGCTGACGGAACCCGCGACCGCGTGATGACGACTAATTCGCAAGGTGAGCAAGAGCCGGCTTCAATATCTCGCAACACGTTTCTCAACGCGAAAAATCTGACGCAACTCGCCAAGGATACCAGTTTTATTGCCATCATGGCGGTCGGTGCCACGATTGTTATTATCGCGGGAGGGATTGATCTCTCCGTCGGAGCCATTTATGCCTTGGCCTCGGTCGTAGGCGCGATGGTTCTCCATCAATTTGGGCCTGAGGGCACGCATGGGCATTCATCAATCCTAACCGGTGTAACTTTAGGCGTCGCAGCCTGCGTTGGCACAGCCACGTTATGTGGATTGCTCAATGGTGGCATGACTGTGGCCCTGAGAGTGCATCCATTTATTATCACGCTTGGGACCATGGCAATTTATCGAGGCATCGCTTTTGTTCTCACCAATGGCCAGTCCATTGGCGGTTTTCCAGAGGTCTTTCGGAATTTGGTTCAATGGGAAATCGGGGATAGTCTAAGTGTGGTTCCGTTGCTGCTCACTGTGGTTGTAGGTGTCGTTGGGACGATTTTTCTGGGTCGATTGGCGGAGGGTCGGCGGGTGTACGCGATCGGCGGGAATGAGTTAGCGAGTCGGTTTAGCGGCATTCGTGTGGAACGAGTAAAGCTGATCGTATTCATTATCTCCGGGCTTGTCGCGGGTCTCTCTGCGGTGCTGTCCTTGGGATATTACGGTGCGGCCACATCAGGTGACGGTCAAGGCTATGAGCTTAACGTGATCGCTGCTGCAGTCATCGGAGGAGCAAGTTTGGCGGGTGGCAAGGGTACCGCTCTGGGGGCGGTGCTGGGTGCCTTGATCATCCAGATGATCAGTAGCGGCATTGTGATCCTGCGCATCGATCAAAACTACAGCCAGATCATCATCGGAGCCGTCGTCATCGTCGCCGTCATGCTCGACCAAGTGAATGCCTGGCTGGAACGCAGGCGTCTTACCGCCAATCCCAGACACTAAATGGATGTGACCAAACTCTTTTCATTCGGTGAACCCTCAATTATTCTCTCCAAATGCCATCATTTGATATCACGTCCGAAGTAAACTCGATGGAAGTCGAGAACGCCGTTAACCAAGCCAAGAAAGAACTGGTGAACCGATTTGATTTTAAGGGGTCAAAAGCCGAAATTATTCTGGAAAAGAATGAGATCAAATTGATTGCCGAGGACAGGTTTAAGATGACCGCATTGCATGAGATCGTCATCGGCAAGTTGGCCAAGCGGAGTATCAGCCTCAAAAATGTAGACAAAGGCGAACCTGAGCTATCCCCGTTAGGTCATGCTCGCCAAGTGATCAAGATCAAGCAGGGGATCGAAGCTCCGGTTGCTAAAGAAATTACCCAGTTCATACGGGACTCTAAGCTAAAAGTGACGACCCAAATTCTGGGGGATCAAATTCGTGTGACGGGTAAAAGTCGGGATGATTTACAAGCTGTGATGTCGGCCGTGCGGGTTCACGAATTTCCGGTGGATGTCGGGTTTGGCAATTTTCGCGACTGATGGACTTCTAGGTCAACGTCCTTCAGCAAGGCGATCAGCGAGGCGACTAGGTAAGCCTGCGGCGAGAATTTTTTTCTGTGCCTTGGCGATATCGTAATCCAATCGCCGCAACTCAATCGAACTTTCGTTCATGTTGTAGATGACATAAGTTGCCTTCGCCACGCCGTCACGGGATTGGCCGACGCTACCCACATTGATGAAGTATTTCTTTCCAGCCTCAGTTTTGAATTTGGAATAGGTTCCACCCCCTACTGCTATACCTTTAACAAAAGTCAAGGGGACATGGGTATGGCCAAAAAAACAAACGCTCGTATTCTGGTAAGTAAAACTGGCAGCGGCGGCTAATTTATCAAAGACGTATCCCCACCGTTGAGGCCCATCCAACGTGGCGTGAACTAACGTGAAGCTTGAGAGCATGCGGATGTATTTCAGGTCGCGCAGCCATTGGCGGTCGTTTTCAGACAACTGTTCACGCGTCCATTGAATCGCCACCTCAGCGTGCGGGTTAAAACCCTCCAAATTGACTTCGGCCGAGCAATACTCGTCGTGGTTGCCTTTCACGCAGGGAATGTTCATACCCCTGATGATGTCCAAGCATTCCTTCGGGTTAGCGTTATAACCCACCACATCACCTAGGCAAACCACATGGCTACAACCTTGGGCCTTGATATCATCAAGAACCACCTCAAGTGCTTCCAAATTCGCATGAATATCTGCTATGATCGCGTACTTCATCGTTGTCCTGCAAAAACCAAAAATCTTAACCAGTAATCTCGAACCCTCGGAACTCGTCTGTAGGAGTGCCCCAAGAAGCTTCTTCCTGACGAATAAACTTTCGTACCCCGCTCTCCCGTATACCGATCTGAAACGCTTCCAACTCCTCTTTCGAACCCTCACAGATCAGTTCAACTCGTCCGTCCTCTAGGTTACGGACTGTACCGGTGACTTCATAGCCTAAAGCGGTTTTTTTCGTGTTGTAACGAAAACCCACGCCTTGAACTCGACCACTGTAAAGGACTTGCAAGCGACTCCGAATCATACCGTTGCGGGATTCATTAAAACTGAATTTCCGCTGTAACTGATAAAGCCATATTCGTGCCGGTTCCAATAACATTCTCTTTTTTTGAGTAGAAAATCGAATCTGCGAAGCGGAAAAACGAAATCCTTACTATCTCTTTGTTGTGCGACGAATCCGAGACTTGTCTTTTGCTCGATCAGCCCTAGATTGCGGTGATGAAGAGAGACGTCTTACCTGTGGCTATTCGTGGGATTCTCCCAGCCAACAGTGGCTGTGCAATTTTTGTGGGTAATGCCGACAAAGTGTTTGTAATTCAAGTGGAACACAACATGGGGGCGGTGATCGACATGTTCTTGAGCGAGACTCCTAAGGAACGTCCGCTGACTCATGATTTGATGGCGAGCATTTTTCAAGGGTTTGGGATCAAGGTCGATCATGTCGTCATTACCGATGTTAAAAACTCGATCTACCTAGCCCGATTGGTGCTTCGGCAGGATAATGAACTTGGTAAAAAAATTGTCGAACTCGACGCACGCCCCAGTGACAGTTTGGCGATTGCTGCTGCCCAAAAAAGCCCAATTTTTGTGACCAAGACTCTTTTTGAAAAGGTCGATGACATGTCCGAGGTGCTTGCTCGCATCAACGAGAGCGGCGAGGGTTCGGACTCCTAAGAAATCGTTATGGCGTCGAAAGCCCCGATCGCAACGGTTTCACTCTATTTATTTGCTGGCGAAGATGACTTCGCAGTCAAACAACACGCCCGCCAACTTTTCCAAAAGTGGTGTGCGGAGGTTGGCGGCTTTGATCACGAACGAATTGATGCGTTTGCCTTGAATAGTGGCGAGGCTTTTCGCGCGATTAGCAGCCTTCGCGAGGCGATGCAAACATTGCCGTTTTTTGGTGGCGGAAAGGTGATCTGGTGGGACAATTGTTCTTTCCTAGGCGACGATCGTACCGGCAGTTCTTCCGGTGTCACCGAGGCGTTGCAGGAGTTGGCTCAAGAGTTGAAGGCGTTTCGCTGGGATGGGGTTCGCCTGATCATCAGTGCCGGCAAGGTGGACAAGCGCAAAGCGTTTTACAAAACGTTGGATAAGTTAGGCAGCGTCGAGTTGTTTGAAGGTTGGTCCGCAGAGGATAAGGACTGGCATTTTCAGGCTGAAAGGGTCGCATGCGAAAAATTGCAGGTGCTTGGCAAAGAGGTGACTGAGGAAAATTGTGCTAGATTAGTAGCGGATATAGGCCCAAATCCGCGCCTACTCGCGAACGAAATCGAGAAACTTTCAATTTACTTGGGGGCGCGGATACTCGTCGAGGCAGGCGATATTGAGGCTGTGGTTACTCGTAACAAATCGAGCCGAGCCTTTGCCCTTGCTGACGCGTTGGGGCAGCGCAATTTGCCGCGTCTCCTAAAGGTTTTGGATGATGAACTTTGGGCTGTAAAAACCGATTCGTCTCGGTCAGAGATTGGATTGCTGTATGGTTTGATTAGTAAGGTTCGTGTCATGTTGTTGCTCAAGGAAATGATTCAGGAAGGAATGATCAAACCTGAATCACCTTACCCACAGTTCAAAGTTCAGTTAGAGCGAATTCCTCCGGAATCCTTGCCGTCGGATAAAAAATTTAATCCACAAGCGATGCATCCATTTTTGCTCTTCAACTCTCTTTCTCAGGCGGCTAATTACACGACAGGCGAATTAGTTCAAGCGATGGAAACTCTTTTAGAGTGCAACTTGCGCATCGTCTCCAGTGGTCAGGACGACGTTATTATTTTGCAACAAACTCTGATCAACATCGTCCAAACGACCGTAGTCTCCCCCAAACCATCCCGCCGTTAGCCGATGCCAAGAATTTCCACTCCTATTTTCGTTGCGGTTGTTGGTCAACGGGCATTTCTAAAAATTCCCGAGCGGGCCAACTGTTTGAGCAGTGTTGAATTGAATCAAATCATCACTACGTTGCAAACCCGAGGCAGTAATGTGTTTGTTCTTGATCTGACGGGATGCGCAACCATGGACAGCACTTTTTTAGGTGTCCTCGCCGGTTTCGTTTTACCGGTCGGAACCAATCCAAGCTTGCCTCATCTTGATGTTCGACTGCTCAACGCGAATCGTCGCATCAGCGATTTGCTGGAGAGTTTGTGTGTCGAGCATCTCTTCACTTTCGAGCGGGAACCCGAACCTTGCACGCGTGTTTTTGAGAGGATTTTGGATGAAACTTTGGAGCCTACGAAAGGCCAGTTAACCGAGATCTCCCTCAAAGCTCACTTACACTTGATGGAGGTAGATCCGGCGAACATCCCCAAATTCAAGGACGTGACCCAGTTCCTGCGCGAAGATTGTCAGTCGCCGCTGACACCTTGAGCGTTCTTGGCCAACCAGTGATCTGTTGAGCTAGTTACTCCTTCTTGGCGACCCTGAGTTCAATATGCAGATCACGCAACTGTTTTGGCTCAGCAGGAGCCGGTGAATCTGTCATCAAGTCTGCTCCCTTTGCGGTCTTCGGAAACGCGATGACGTCGCGGATGCTCGGTGTGTTGCACAGCATGGCGATCATTCGGTCAAAACCGAGCGCGATCCCTCCGTGCGGTGGTGCGCCGTAACGAAATGCCTCTAACATGTAACCGAACCGCGCTTGCACAAGGTCGGGCGGGATTTGGAGAATCTCTTCAAAAATTGTTTTTTGCACCGAAGGTTGATGAATACGAATGGATCCTCCTCCCAATTCCACACCGTTCACCACGATGTCATAATGTTGGCCTCTGACCTTCTTGGGATCCGTTTTTAGGAATGGGACATCTTCCGCCACCGGTGCGGTGAACGGATGATGGCTCGAGTACCATCGGTTCTGTTCCTTGTCAAAACTGAGCAGAGGAAACTCTACGACCCAGAGAAAATTGAACTGATTAGTCGGTATCTCCAAGCGGCCTTGAGTTTTCAGGACATCGGCATAGTAAAGGCGGATACGACCTAAGATTTCGCAAGCATTCAGCCATTGATCGGCTGCGAACAAAATGAGATCGCCTTCCTCAATCATCAGCTTTTGAGAAAGCGCAGACTTTTCTGATTCAGTAAAAAATTTGACAATCGGCGATTTCCATTCGCCGTTCTCCACCTTGATAAACGCCAAACCCTTTGCTCCAAAGCTCTTGGCATATTCGGTCATCGTTTCAATCTGACCTTGCGTTGCGTTGGCCAACCCTTTGGCGTTGATCGCCTTCACAACCCCGCCGTTTGCAATCGTTCCGCTGAAAACTTTAAAGGTGCTTTGACGAAAATCTTCCGTGAAATCCGTCAACTCCATCCCAAACCGAGTGTCGGGCTTGTCGATGCCAAATCGGTTCAGCGCATCATCAAATGACAAGCGCGGAAATGGAGTCGGAATGTCCAAGTTCAAGGCGATTTTCCAGACCCTCTTGAGCAATCCTTCGATCAGAGCATAGATATCTTCGCGGTCTATAAACGACATCTCGATGTCCACCTGCGTGAATTCAGGCTGGCGGTCGGCACGCAAATCTTCGTCTCGAAAACATTTAGCGAGCTGAAAATAACGCTCAACCCCGGCGACCATCAGGATCTGCTTGAACTGTTGAGGGGATTGGGGCAAGGCGTAAAATTGGCCAGGATGGATCCGGCTCGGGACGAGAAATTCACGAGCACCTTCAGGTGTGGATTTGAAGAGCAGGGGAGTCTCTACTTCCAGAAACCCTTGCTCGTCAAGGAACACCCGAGTGCCAGTGGCTACTTTGCTCCGCAGCCGCAGGTTGCGAGCCATCTCTGGACGGCGCAAATCGAGGTAGCGATATTGCAAACGTAATTCCTCGTTCACCTTACTTGCAACTTCCGGGTCGTCCACCGGGAATGGCAACACTTCTGCGTGGTTCAAAACCTCCAGATTTGTGACAACCAGTTCGACTTCACCTGTTAAAATCTTAGCGTTTGCGGTCCCCGAAGGTCGGGCTCGTACAAAGCCTGAAACCTCGATCACGGACTCGCTGTGGAGTGATGATGCAAGTTCGAAGACTGCTTTTTCGAGGTTGGAGGGATCGAAAACCGTCTGAGTTCGACCTTCACGATCGCGGATATCGACAAAGACCAGTCCCCCCAAATCGCGGCGGGAGTGAACCCAACCCGTTAAGGTGACCGCCTGCCCCAAGTGTGTGGGGCGTAATTCGTTACAATGGTGTGTCCGTTTCATGAGCTAACTCAGTCTCGAGCATCTTTAATCACTCAAGTTCAGTCCGAATTATGAGCCAAACGAATACGGATTTCCAATCAATTTCTAAGTAAAACGGTGCCAATTCACCTTTGCACAGCGAGCATTTTAATTAGAAAAACTCAATTGTTGCAGCAATTCTCATTGTGACGGATTGCTGAATGGAGTGGAGTGGGCGGCGTGTTTGTGTTCGGACAGGGCGGTCTTAGCTTTTTCGCGCGGCGTAGGGATCCACTTCCTGGCCCCGCATCATGAAATTCATGAGCCGCTCCAAATTTTCAAAAAATCAGTAAGCGGTCACCGCCTCAAGGTGCTGGAAAAACTTCTGGCGCGCTCCGACCGCGGTGCGAACCATCTGGTAGCTCGGATCGGTCACTTCCAAAAGCGTGTGCAAACTGAAGGGCAGCAGCTTCATGGTCAGCAACAATCTGGAGAGATGTTTTTTGCCTTGGCCAGCCAGCGTTTGGCGGATGTGATTATCACAAGGAATGCGTTCGACGCCGAAGAGGGAACGGGCGTTATTGCGCCCGTGAGCCTTCTCCATGTTCTGCTGAAAACTGAGGAATGAGGGACATTGGATAAAGAAGAGAGCGAAAGCGGCCAGCGCGATATCGGCCATGGAATAAAATGAATTCTCGCCGGTGCGCCGATCAGGCAAGCCCGAGGCAAGGACGTGCCATCGTTCAAGAAGGTGATCAAAGTGGCGGGCGTTCATGCGCCAAATTAATGCCGGTACCGCACTAAAAGTACAAATTACAATTGTGTAAGGATTGTGACAAATAGGTGAGCTGTTCCGCCTGCTCCCAAAGCCGCTCCCAGCCTCAGCTACCCGCATCCTTCCGCCGTCATCCCTCAAGCCATAATGAGAATTGCTGTTTTTTCACCCCATGGCTGAATCAAGCCCCAGTTTTTTTCGACCTTCCGCCGAAATCATGCTCTGATGCCACGGTGGATCCCATACCAATTCGACATTGGTTTCTTCGACTTGTTCAATTGCCAGAACCTTGGATTGAACATCCGCAGCGATCTGCCCACCCATATGGCATCCAGGTGCCGTCAGTGTCATTTTCACATCCACCTTAGAACCCTGCACGATCACATCATAAACCAAGCCTAAATCCACAATGTTCAGTGGAATCTCCGGATCAAAACAGTTTCGCAATTGATCCCAAACCATCTGTTCGGAAACAGCCTTCGAGTCTGTGGTGGATAACGGTTGAGGGGGAGCATCGCTCATAACGACATCCTACTTTAAGGAAGCCGTTCACGCAAGGCTCGTGCAACTTGAAGAAATGTCTGCCCAGCAGCACCTTCGGGCGTAGTCACCGTAATGGGTTCCCCTTTGTCTCCACCCAAACGGATCTCTGTAAACAGGGGGATTTCACCTAAAAATGGTACCGCTTGGCGATCCGCTTCATCCCGTCCGCCTCCGTGTCCAAATATCTCAACGCGTTCTCCGTTCGGGGTCGTGAAGTAGCTCATGTTCTCAATGATTCCGAGAATGGGAACGTTCAGCTTTTGAAACATCCCAATGCCCTTGCGAACTACCCCCAACGAAGCCTCTTGCGGGGTCGTCACAATAACTCCGCCGTCGAGTGGCACCGTCTGACACAACGACAACTGCGCATCCCCAGTCCCCGGAGGCAGATCCACCAAGAGGTAATCCAATTCCCCCCAAGCGACCGAAAAGAAAAACTGTTGAATTGTTTTCATGATCATCGGCCCGCGCCATATGACCGGTGAATCACCTTCCAACAAAAACCCCATGCTCATCAACTTGACCCCATGATTCTCTAGCGGAACCAATTGCTCTCGCTCGTTCACGGTCGGTTTGCGTCGCACACCCATCATGAGAGGAATGCTGGGCCCATAAATATCGCAATCGAGCAAACCCACGCGGGAGCCTAGCAAACTCAAGGCACATGCGAGGTTCACCGAGGTGGTTGATTTTCCGACTCCGCCTTTTCCGCTGGCCACTGCCACAATCCGTTTGAGACCCGATACTCGGCTCGGGGTTGTCAACGGATTCGCCGCAGGACCCGATCCACCTGCTGGAAGGTTCACTTGAACAAACACCTGCTGAATGCCAGCAACGTTTCGCAATGCCTGCTCACTCTCCGCTTTGATCTGTTGAACAATCTCAGGAGTTCCCGAAGTAAGCTGGATTTGCACAGTGACCGCCCCCTGAGCGGAGGAGATGTTTTTAACCAAACCAAATGACACAATATCGCGGGAGTAACCGGGATACTTCACTGTTTGTAGGGCCGTTTTAATTTCAGATTCGTTCACCATTGTTGTGCTTGAAATTATCACGATGGACTCGTGATGGCGATGGTAGAAAACTTTTTAAAAATCAAAAAGCGCGAAACCGTTCGACAACTGTCGTGAGTGCCTTCACAAAACTAGCTAACTGAGCACTCGTCGAGTCCGCACCCAGCGAGATAATCAAGTTGCTCTTGCCTAATGCTAAATCCACCCCCATGGCTGCTAAAACTGGAGGCATGCGCATCGATTTAGAAATGCACGCGGCTCCACTTGCTACCGCAAACCCCTTCAGATCAAGAGCCAATGCCAACCCTTCTCCCTCAACTTTCGGCAACGAAAAATTCAGGAGCCGAGGCAAACGATTCGGCCCCGGCAACGGCCCGTGCAGAACCACCGGACTGACCGCCTCCTCGATCGCCAACCACAACTCCTGCAGTTCCTTCATCCAGTGATCCCGAGAGTTGGTTAGACGCTGCGTCGCTAATTCCGCGGCTGCGCCAGCCCCCACAATCGCTGCAACATTCTCAGTCCCAGGCCGAAGCCCAAACTCTTGTTGTCCGCCAAAGAATAAAGGCATGAGCCTTGTTCCTCGTCGCCGATAGAGAATCCCCACGCCAGGCGGGCCGTGAAACCGGTGCGGCGAAAGCATCATCACCGCTGCTCCGAGTTTCTGGACATCCACCGAGATCCAACCCGCTGCTGCCGTGGCATCCACAACCAGCGATGCTGGGTGATTCCTCAGACCGTTCGCAATTTCCGCGATCGGCTGAACCGTTCCTGTATCATGATTGGCGAGATGGACTGCCACCACTGTCGTGTGTTCCGTGATTGCGGCAAGCACGGCGGCTGGATCGATGAAACCTAGGGAATCGACGGGCACGCGAGTACATGAAAAACCTTGAGCACACAGTGCATCAGCCGCTCCAAAAATAGCCGGATGCTCCGTGGCCCCGACCACCAAATGTTTGCCACGACTTTGAGCCGCCAAAGCTGCCCCGGTGAACCCCAGATTCAGAGCCTCAGTTCCGCTTCCGACAAAGAGGATTTCTTCGGCTGAAAGCGCGTTCACAAACGAGGCAACGCGACTCCGAGCTTTTGCTACGGCTTCTCTCGCCAGCAGTGCTTCCTGATGCAACCCAGATGGATTCCCAAAGAAATCAGTCAACCAAGGCTGCATCTCGGCCCACACAGATGGGGCTAAAGGAGTCGTCCCCAGATGATCCAAATAAACGCGACTCGACATAACCCAATCATGAACGAACTCAAAAAACTATCACGCCTAATTCTGAACGGGTTGAGAAATTAACGGACATTGTTCATCTCGACAACGGACGGGAAGAATGCTTAAATTTGACCAAGATTATGACCCCTATAAAGCTTTTGATATTGGTAATTTGTTTGGCTGGAAGTTTGCAAGCGGCTGAGAAGCCGTTGAGGGCTATGTTGGTTCTGGGCGGCTGTTGCCACGATTATCCGGCACAAAAGGATATTCTCAAAAAAGGGCTCGAGGCACGCGCCAATCTAGTGGTGGATGTTGTTTTCTCAGCGGATACCAGCACCAAGGCACGGTTTGAGATGTATGATAAAGCGGACTGGGCGAAGGGTTACGATGTTGTGATTCATGATGAGTGTTCCTCCGATGTGAAGGAAATGCCCTATGTCCAAAATATTTTAAACGCGCACAAAACTGTTCCTGCCGTCAACTTACATTGCGCGATGCATTGCTACCGCACCGGAACGGATGATTGGTTCAAGTTTATCGGAATCCAGTCCACAGGCCACGGACCTCAGGAACCGATCGCGATTCATTTTGTGGATCCTGCTCATCCTGTGACGAAAGGTGCTGTGGATTGGACGACTGTAAATGAGGAACTGTATAATAACGTAAAGGTTTTTGAAACGGCACACCCATTGGCACTCGGCAAACAAGTGATCAAGCAAAAGGACGGCAGCACTAAGGAAGTCGAGACGGTTGTTGCCTGGGGGAATCAATACGGTTCTACTCGCGTTTTTAGCACCACTTTGGGACATAACAACGCGACGGTTTCAGACGCGCGCTATCTTGATATGGTCACGCGTGGGTTGCTTTGGTCCTGCAAGAAGCTGAACGCAGATTACCTCAAACCAGCTCGGCAGTAAGCCGTTGCGGTTGTCGGTGAATGCAGGGCGTTAGGGTTGGCATTTTGGGCAGATCCCGAAGAATTCTAATTTGTGGCTGAGCCGTTGGAAGCCGCTGTCGCGAGCGATGCGCTTTTCGAGGTCGCTCGGGAAACATTCCTCAAGCTCAATCACCACCGAACAGGTCCTGCAGATGAGGTGGTGATGGTGATCTTCAGTGTTTCCTCGAACGAGTTCAAAGCGAGCGGTGCCATCTCCAAAATCAAACCGTCGCACCAATTCCATCGTTTCTAGCAGGTGCATCGCACGATAGATGGTGACTCGGTCGCAGACGCCTGTGGGGAGTGCCGCCATAATCTCCTTGGTTGTGACGGGGTGAGATTCTTGGCTCATCACTTCCAGAATTGCTTGGCGAGGGCCAGTGATTTTTCGGGATTTGGCGCGGAGTTGTTCTGTCAGGTTGCAGAGTTGCACCGGTTCCCGATGTTCATGTTGGCATTTCTGACTCATGGTTTAGGGAGAGGGGTGGATCAGTCTCGGGCGCAGTTTTGAAAAAATGAGGGCGATGATGAAAAGTGTGATGCAGGTGAGCACGATGGTGGCACCACAGGGAACGTTGAGTTGCCAAGATAAGACCGTGCCACCAAAGCAACCCAGGAAACCGGCTAGGACGCTGAGAATGAGTTGATGCCGCAGGTTGACGCTTAGAGGTCGAGCGATGGCTGGAGGGATGACGAGTAGCGAAGTCACAAGGACGATGCCGAGAAGCCGTATGCTGAGAGCAACTGTCACAGTCAGGAGCAGAACAAACCCGTAGTTCAGTCTGCGCACGTTGACGCAATTCACCGTTGCTAGGTCTTCGTTGACGGTCATGAGTGTGATAGGAGTCAACCATCGGAATAATCCAAAAGCGACAATGGCCGCGAGTACTGCGGCGATGATGACATCTTGCCATTCGATCGCTAGCAGATCGCCAAAAAGATAACTGTGAAGTTCACCTCGATTGCTGCGCACGAGGCTGAGGATGAGAATCCCTAATGCCACCGAACCGGAGAGGAGCAGTGCCATAATGGAATCTGTCAATAGTTCGGTGTTCTCCTTGAGCCAGATCATTGCTGCTGCCACACACAGGCTGAACAGGATCATGGGTATGGTGAGGTTGGTGAGGCCGATCCAAATACCAATCGCAACACCGGCAAGGGCCCCATGCGCGATGGTATCGCTGAAGAATGAGAGGCGTCGGGCGGTGACGAAAACCCCAAGGAGAGCGCAAACTGGCCCGAGCAGAAGGGCCGCCGCGAGGGCTCGTTGCATGTAGGCTTCAGTGAGCATGGTGATGATGATGATAAGGGGCGACGTGGATGCCGTAGGCCTGCTTTAAGGAATCGGCGTTCATGACCTGCTCAGGGGTGCCCTCGCAACAGATCACGCCGTTGAGCGCGTAGACCCACGACGCGTGGCGGTAAACCATCGAAAGATCATGCGAGACGAGGACCACTGTGAGTTGGTGGAGTTGATGCACGCGACCAATCATTTCATAAAACGACTGTTCACCTGGGCTATCAACGCCTGCGGTTGGCTCGTCAAGCAAGAGGAGATCGGGTTCCTGCAGGAGGCTGAAGGCAATCAGAACTCGTTGCAGTTGGCCGCCAGAAAGTCTCGCAATAGGTTTATCAAGAAGTGGCTCCACTCCCATTTCAACGAGAGTTGGACGGATGGCATCTTCAATTGTGCGCGGAGTTTGCCAGAACCAAGAGCGTGTTTTTTTTAGGCGCAGGGCTAAAAACTCGCGCACGCTCAGCGGGAAACTTCGATCTAACGAGAGCTTTTGTGGCACGTAACCGACTCTCGACATGACTGAAGGTAAATCGGAACTCCCGAATAGCCGAACCTCGCCCGCATCCAATCGTTGGAGACCTAGAATGGAACGCAGTAGTGTCGTTTTACCCGAACCATTGGGGCCAATTAAGGCTACGATTTCTCCACGAGGAATGCGTAAGTTAACGCCTCTCAAAATAGGTGTTCCGTTGAATGCCACCTCCCCTTGGATCACCTCGACGACTGGCATCGCTTGTGAAGCGTCCCCAACCCGAGGTGCATGCTGATGGCCGCAACTGCACTCTTCTGCGGGCTTCAAGCGGGGTAAAGGATCAAAGAATTTCATGGCGTCGCGGCTCCTAATTCACGGATCAGCACCGTCGCGTTTCGTCGCATGGCGGCCTCGTATTCGCCGGGTTTCAAAGCCCCACTTTCCAACGTGTCGAGGAGTGCCACCCGAATTTTTAGATCGGCGGCTATCCGTTCTGCTAAACGCTTCGGTGAGTTAGGTTCTGCAAAAATAACGGAAACTTTTTCTTGCCGCATCCGCCGCATCAGCTCGCCAAGGTAACGGGGCGGGGGGGAGACATCGGGAGTGGTTTCTAGCACTCCAACAACCTTGAGCTGATAGGCTCGTGCGAAATAGGCAAACGCATCGTGCAAAGTTACGAAGCCACGATTTGTTAATGGGGAAAGGCTGCTGCTGAGTTCCTGATCTAGTTTTTGCAGGCTTTGAACGAATACGGTCGCGTTGCTTGCATAGACTGCGGCATGGGTCGGATCCGCCTTTTGAAACGCACGTAAGACGTTTGTGGTGGATCGGATCATGAGCTTCGGATCAAGCCAGAGATGAGGGTTGCCTTCCTCGTGATGCTTTGTTTCATCAGCGCTATGATGATCGGCTGCGTGAATCGGATCCCGAATCAAGGAGTCATGGAGTCCGTCGCTTAGGTTGACTGTGAGGAGGGTTGGGTTCGATTTGAACGCGCGTTCTAGCCAATGTTCTAAGCCAATCCCATTTTGAACGATGACCTGCGCCTTTTGAATTGTTCTCAGGTCACCTGCGGTAAGTTGATAGTCGTGGGGCCCGACCCCAGCAGGCAGCAAGTTTTCGACGATGGCTTGATCGCCAGCAACGGCACTCGCTACGGCGTAGGCTGG
>Ga0114966_10002338_pt1 | contig 16912 bp, 22 predicted proteins | sample M_130207_XF_Meta_FD_87029 | JGI IMG/M metagenome (GOLD analysis project Ga0114966, IMG submission 87029) | Freshwater microbial communities from Lake Montjoie, Canada to study carbon cycling - M_130207_XF_MetaG | ecosystem: Environmental > Aquatic > Freshwater > Lake | place: Lake Montjoie...
GAGTCCTCCAAATCTTACCTCAACATGAATCCATCCATCTCGCCTTCCGCCTGACCTCCGCTGCTTTTACAGAAAACAATTTGCGCCGCCTGGCACTTCGTCTGCTTCGCAGCAGGCATGTATCCGCTTCTCGTTTCCGGCATCGCGTCGGTCGCCACCAACCTCATCGACAACTGGAGCCGCGCGAGTGAGCGCAAGGCGGAAACGGAGCTCGTCAAGTTTCAGGAAGTACTCGATCGCGTGGTGGGGCCGGCCAAAAAGGCTGGCGCGCCCGTGGTAGGGAAGGCGGTGAATCCGCTCGAAGCGCGCATCGCAGAACTGCGCGCCGCGCTGCTCGATTCCCCGGAGGTTCGCGGGTTGGTCGAAACCGGCAACCCGACCAAACCGGCAGCACTGCAACTCGGCGCCGACGGCCAACTGGTGGTCCAAACGCCGAACGGTTGGCCCCGGACTTTGGCCCTCTCCGGGGATGCCAAAAGTCACGCGCAAGAACTCGTGCAGCTGCTCGCGTCGCGCCCTGCGGTTATCGGCACGACGCCTGCTATGTCCTTCTCTCCATGATGATCGAGAGCCTATTTTCCAGTAAGAACTATCAGGCCAGCAAAAAACTTCTCGATGCCGCCACACTGCGTCATGAGGCACTGGCCACGAATCTAGCGAACGTCGAGACGCCTGGTTACAAGCGGATCGATCTGCCCAAGAGCTTCTCGGCAGAGTTTGCCGCGCGCCTCCGCTCCGGGAATCTAGCCGCCGCCCCGACGCCGAAATTGATCGAAGATCCGCACGCCACGAGCCAGCGCAAGGACGGCAACAATGTGGAAATCGACAAGGAGCTGCTCGCGCTCGGCAAGAACGTCGCGGAATACGACGTCCTGACCGAGTTCGTCAGTGGCTCGATCCGACAACTCCGCATGGCCATTTCCGGCCGTACTAGCTAACCGCCATGAACTTCATCACTGGAATCAAATCCACCGGCAGCGCGCTCAACGCGGAAAAAATCCGCATGGACATCGTCGCGCAAAATATCGCGAACGCGCACACCACGCGCGACGTCGATGGCAATCCTTACAAGCGCAAAGTGGTCAGCTTCGAGGCGGTGCTTGGTTCCGAGCGGGGCACCTCGGGCGGAGTCCGCGTGTCCGGGATCACGAACGATAACCGCGAGGGCGAAACCATTTACAACCCACAGCATCCCCACGCCGACAAGGACGGCGTGGTGCGCATGCCGAACGTCAATCTCTCCATTGAAATGGTGGACATGCTCAGCGCGTCGCGCGCCTACGAGGCGAATCTCGCGGTTGTGCGCAACGCCAAGCAAATGGCCGCCAAGGCTCTCGCCATCGGTCGCTAACGATAACCCGCCATGCAAATTGGTTCGCTCCCCGTGTTTCATCCGCCGCCCCTCCGGCTGGATCAGCTCACGCGCATCGGGAAACAGGATGAGGGGCAAAGCGGGGCGCTTGTGGGCCAGACCGGCGCCGCTGGGCCAGGGCAGGCGGCGCAGTCATCCTTCAGCAGTCTGCTCGAGACCGCCGTCTCGGAAGTGGACGGCAAAATGCGCAACGCCGCGGCTGAGCAGGCCAAAGTCCTCACCGGAGAAACCAACAACCTTCACCAGGCGATGATCGCCATGCAGGAAGCCAGCACGGCTTTCTCGCTGATGGTGGAAGTGCGCAACAAACTCGTCGAGAGCTACCAGGAGATCATGCGGATGCAGGTCTGACGGGGCGCTTCGCCAGTTGAGATACTTTAATGAAAGCGTTCCTTGCACAGTTCGTTCAGCTCTGGCGGCAGCTCGGCCTCAATCAGCGTGTGTCCATCGTCGTCGCGCTCGTCGGCGTGATCGGCGGAATGGCGGCGCTGGTCTTCTGGTCACACCGCCCGCACCTGCAACTCCTCTATGGCCGGCTGGGGGAAAAGGATGTCGCTGAGGTGCTCTCCGCAGTGCAGGCGGCTGGTGTCGCCTATGAAATGGGGATTGGCGGAACGTCCATCTACGTGCCCGCCGACGCGGTCCACAAGTTGCGCATTCAGCTCGCCACCAAAGGTGTGCCGTCGGGTGAAGGTGTGGGCTTCGAGGTCTTCGATCGCGCGAATTTTGGCATCAGCGATTTCGTCCAGCGCACGAACTTTGTCCGCGCCTTGCAGGGCGAACTTTCCCGCACCATCTCGCAGCTCCAGGGGGTGCGCTCGGCCCGCGTCCTCATCGTCCAGCCGGAAAATCGCCTGCTTTTTTCCGACCTCAAAGCGAAGCCGACGGCGTCCGTTTTCATCGAGGGCAGCATCTCCGTGGAGTCGGTGAACGCGATCCGCTTTCTCGTCGCAAACGCCGTGGAAAGCCTGCGCGCCGACGATGTTGCGGTGGTGGACAACCGTGGAAACGTCCTGACGGATGGCCTGAACGAAGACTCGCAAGTCGGCACGGCCTCGAGCCAGATCAAGCTCCGCAAGAGCGTGGAGGACTACTTTGCCCGCAAGGTGGAGACGATGCTCTCGAAAGTGCTCGGGGCGGGGACGGCGGTGGTCCGGGTCTCGGCGGAACTCGACACGGAAAGCACCACCCGCACCGAGGAAAAATATGACCCGGATGGTCAGGTGCTCCGGAGCGAAGTCACGACCGACGAGAGCACTGTGACCAACGAAGTGGACGGCGCGAAAAACGGAGCCACCGGCGCCAGCGCCAACACCCCGGCACCGCCGGGCAACGACCCCACCGCCAAAGGGACCGGCAAGAACAGTGAGCAGGTGCAAAAGAACAAAACGATCAACTACGAGATCAATAAGGTGACCATGAACGCGGTCCGCGCGCCCGGGACCGTGGCCCGAATCACGGCCGCGGTCTTTGTGGCCGCCCGTGCCCAGCCGCGCACGCCAGCGGAATTGGATGCGCTTCGCAAAGTGGTGGTGAACGCCCTCGGCATCAAAGCCGCGGACGAAAAAGAACTCGCGAAGATCGTCACGCTCGAGGAGGTCGCCTTCGACGGCGCACCCGCGCCGAAGACCGGGGCGATGGAGTTTGTGCGGAACAATCCGGACATCCTCAAGCATGGCTTTGCCGTGATCGTCGCGCTCGGCCTGGTCTTTGTCTTCATGCGCATGCTGAAGAAGACGAAGCCGGATGAAATTCCGATCGAGATCCTGGACCAGAGCCAGTTTGCGGGCGTCGAGGGCCCCAATGGCGGCGGCATCACGGTGGAAAAGCTCAACGAAATGATCCGCCAGAAACCGGAGAACATCGGAGCCGCGCTGCGCGGATGGATGGTCACGGGTGGCAAGAACTAGCGGGCCATGGAATACGCGAAACTCAACAAGGTCCAAAAGATCGCGGCGTTTCTGATCACCATCGGGCCAGAAGCGGCTGGGGATGTGATGAAGAGTTTTGACACCGTGCAACTCGAGCCGATCTGCCGCGAAATGATGGGCATGCCGCTCATCCCGACCGCCGTGCAGCGCGAGGTGATGGACGAGTTCGCCGGTGTCGTGAAAGAAGGCGCACGGTCCACTTTGGGCGGACTCGGCTTCACTCACGCGGCGCTGGAACTGGCAAAAGGCGACTACACGGCGTCATCCATTCTCAGCCGCTGCGAACCAGCGACGCGCTCCGAGGCGAACGATGAAATCCGCCAGATGGACGGTCAGCAGGTCTTCAACCTCGTGAAATCCGAGCAGCCGCAGACCATCGCGTTTGTCCTTTCCTGCATGGATACGGCGAAGGCGGCGGAGATCGTGGGGATGCTTACGCCGGAAGTGCGGGAGGAAGTGGTGGAGCGGCTGGGCGCGATGGATGCGACCTCGCGCGACAGCATCCACAAGGTGGCGAAAAACCTGAACCAGCACATCGACCGCCGGGCCATGCAGCAGGGCCTCAACCGGAGCGGCGGGGTGAAAGCCTGCGCGGAGATTCTCAATGCTCTCGACAAGGAAATGCGGAAGAACCTGCTGATCAAAGTCGAAGAGCGCAATGCACCGCTCGGGGCGGCCATCCGCAAAATGGTTTTCAGCTTCGACGACCTCAGCCGACTCACGACCGCCGATCTTCAGCGTGTCCTGCGCGAAGTCGATGCCTCCTGCCTCCCGCTCGCGCTCAAAACAGCGCGCCCGGCGATCACCACGGCGATGCTGGCGGCGATGTCGAAACGCGCGGCCCAGGGGCTGGCGGAGGAAATCGAAATGCTCAGCCAGCCCAAAGCGAAGGAAGTGGAAGCCGCGCAGAACAAGATCATCGAAGTCGTTCGCAAACTCGAAGAGTCCGAAGAAATCACCATTGATGGAGGAGGCGACGAGAATGCCAGCGGATAGCATCATCAAGATCGGCGCGCCGCTGCGTGGGGTCGTCTTGCTCGGGGCGAAACCGCGGACCGTTTTCACGGAGGAGCAGATGGAAGCGGCCAAGCGCGAGGCGTACCAGCGCGGCACGGAGGAAGCCGGGCGGCTGATCGAGCGGCAGATGCTGGAGCAGCGCAGCGAGATGGTGCATTTGCAGACGCAGACGTTTGTGGCGGTCGCCAGTCAGCATGATCTGCTGGCGAAGCAGCTCCACGAGATGATTCCCGAACTCACCATGGAGGCGGTGGCGCGCATCCTCGCGAAGACCGACTTTGACCGGGACCTAGTGCTGGGCATCACCCGGGATGTGCTCGCCGAGATCGAACCGAGCGGTGAGCCGGTTGAGATTCAGCTGGCGCAGCACGACCTCGGTTTGATTGCCGGTTATGAGGAGGATTTCCGGACGAAGCATCCGGCGATTTCGTTTCGCGCGAACCCGGAACTGCAACCCGGCGACTGCATCGTGCGCAGCCGTTTCGGCGTCGTCGATGGCCGCCTCGCGACGAAGTTGCGCACCGTGGAGAGCTTTCTGAAATGAGCGCGAACCCAGCGATCTCCGATGCGGGGCAGCTCGTCGCCCGGTTCCGCGAGCGTCTGCGCGCGGAGCGTCCGGTTCAACGCGTGGGTCATGTCGTTCGCGTAGCGGGGCTGATCATTGAATCCGAAGGACCGAACCTCGCGCTCGGTGAGGTGTGTGAGATTCACGCGCGGTGCGGCGACGCGCCGATTCATGCGGAGGTCGTCGGCTTTCGCGATCAGCGACTCCTCCTCATGCCGCTCGGCGAGACGCACAATCTCCGTGCCGGCAGCGAGGTTTTCGCCTCGGCCTTTGCCGCCTCGGCCCCGGTCGGGTTCGGCCTGCTCGGCCGCACGATCGACGGACTCGGGCAACCGATGGACGGGCTCGGCCCGCTGGTCTGCGAGCGGCGTCCTTCCTTGCACAGCGCTCCGCCGAACGCCCTCCGCAGGCAGCGCATCAGCGAGCCGATGGCCACGGGCGTGCGTGCGGTCGACGCCTTCACCCCGGTGGGGCTTGGTCAGCGCGTCGGTATTTTCGCGGGCAGCGGCGTGGGTAAATCGACGCTGCTCGGGATGATGGCGCGCGGCGCAGAGAGCGACGTGAACGTCATCGCGCTGATCGGTGAGCGTGGCCGCGAGTTGCGCGAATTCATCGAAAAGGATCTCGGTGTGGAGGGGCTGAAGCGTTCGGTCGTCGTCTGCTCCACGTCCGATCAATCGGCGCTGGTCCGGCTCCGGGCGGCCATGCTCGCGACCACCATCGCGGAGCATTTTCGCGACGCTGGGAAAAAGGTGCTTTTCATGATGGACTCGGTCACACGGTTCGCGATGGCGCAGCGGGAGATCGGCCTGGCGGTGGGCGAGACGCCCAGCAGCCGCGGCTACACGCCGTCTGTTTTCGCGCTGCTGCCCCGTCTGCTCGAGCGCACCGGCGGGGCGGAGCGCGGTTCGATCACCGCCTTTTACACGGTACTCGTGGATGGCGACGATATGAACGAGCCGATCGCCGATGCCGTTCGCGGCATCCTCGATGGCCACATCGTGCTCACGCGGGCGCTGGCTACGGCCAATCATTTTCCCGCCATCGACGTGCTCGAAAGTGTGAGCCGTCTCGTGCGCGACGTAACCTCGCCCGGCGAGCAGCAGGTGGCGGGAAATGCGCGCGATCTTTTGGCGCTTTATCGCAGGAACGAGGATCTCATCAGCATCGGCGCATACGTGAAAGGGACCAATCCGCGACTTGATTTCGCCGTTGCCAAACAAGGCGGTCTGAACGGCTTTCTCCGCCAATCCGTGGAGGAACTCGTGCCCCGGCGCGCAGCACTCGACCAGCTTGGCTTACTCCTGCAATGAAACTGTTCCGCTACCGCCTCGAGTCCGTCCTGACCGTTCGCACACGCGAGGAAGATCAGGCCCGTGAAGCTTACGCCCAGGTGCTTCAGGCGAGGGCGCGGGCCGAGGCGACGGTCAATCAGGAGCGCGCGACGCTGGAGGCGTATCACGCAACGCTGCGCACGGCCCGCGAAGGCGTGTCGAATCGCCAGCACCAGTTGGTTTATCTCAACGCGCTCAAGCAGCAGCAGGGCCTCTGCGAGCGGTGCTCGGCGGAGATGGCCATGATCGAGAAAATGGTGACCGAGCGCCGCGAGGCGATGCTCGTCGCCCGTCGTCGGCGCGAGGCTCTGACACGGCTGAAAGAGAAACAGCAGGCTGCGTGGAAAGCGGACTTCGCCAAAGCGGAGGAAGCGATGATCGGTGACATGATCACGGCGCGCTACGGTCTCGGACTACGGGAGGTGAGCGTATGAAGATGCTAGCCTCACCCTGGGTTCTCGCCCTGCTCGGCGGCGTCATGAGCATCGTCACCACGGTCGCGCTACTGGTTCCGGCCGTCTCGGGAATCGCGCCCCCGGCGCGCGTGCATGAGGCGCAGATCGAACTCCCACCGCGCCTCTGGAGCTTTAAGACCGAGGCGATGGACAGCCTTTTCAAAGAGCTGGCGGCGGAGCGGGAGAAGCTGGCCACCGAGCAGAAGAACGCGCTCGCCCAGCAGACTCAGACCGCCGCGGAGGCCGCGGAGTTGGAGAAAAAGCGTCTTGAGATCAAGGCGCTGCGCGATGAGATCAACCAGCGCGTAGTCGAAATCGAGGTCCAGGAAGTCAAAAATCTGAAGACCCTCGCGCAAACCTACAACGTAATGAACCCTGGGGCGGCCGTGGCGATTCTCCGCGAGATGGACGAGAACTCGGCAGTCAAAATCCTCGCGACGATGAAGGTGGATCGCGTGGGGCCGATTCTCGGGGAGATGGCGAAATCCGGGGACCGCCCCGGCGAGGAAACGATGGCGCGGCGCGCCGCTCGCATCAGCGACAAGCTTCGGCTGCTGAAAACAGCCCCCAAAGGAACCTCATAAGTATGGATGCCATCAATCTCCTGCCCGTAAAACCCATGGACGCTGGCCAGCCGCGCGCCCGCGCCGACGCCGCGCCGAATCAGGCAGCGCCGGGATTCTCATTCGAGAATCTACTCGATGAACGGAATTCTCCGACCCCGCACCATCCACCGATGGAAGCGGGAGAGAAGGGAACCGAAGCCGCGGCGGAAACGCCGGTTCGGCCCGCCGGGGAGAACGGCGCGGAAGTGTCCACGCTGGTCGCGATGTTTTCGACGCTGCCGCCGCCCTTGCCGGTGGCGATTCCGGACGGGCTGCCGGCGGCTGTTTTTGCAGAGAATTCTCTCCCCGGAACCGAGGAGGTAAGGCCGCCCACTCCAGCGGGGGAGTCGGTCGTTTCAGTGCCGGTGGACGACGCCGCGCCGAGTCCAAATGGGCAGGTGAGTGCGCCACCGCCGACGCCGAACCGGAAGGAGGGTGCGGTCGTTGAGCACCGGGTTTCGCTGCCGCCGCCCTTGCCTGTGGCGATTCCGGATGGGCTGCCGGCGTCTTTTTTTGCAGGGAATTCTCTCCCCGGAACCGAGGAGGTAAGGCCGCCCACTCCAGCGGGGGAGGCGGTCGTTTCAGTGCCGGTGGACGCCGCCGCGCCGAGTCCAAATGGGCAGGTGAGTGCACCACCGCCGACGCCGAACCGGAAGGAGGGTGCGGTCGTTGAGCACCGGGTTCCGCGGACGATTCCACCCGAAGCGACAAAACTCCCGATGGCGGCGGCAGTGGTTGAGCAGACGATTTCCAAGGATGCACCAGCCGACGCTTCCGAGCCTATTTTTCCGCACCAGGATCCTGCGGCGGGGCTGCGCGAAGTCGTGGCAATCCCGCAAGCAGAGCCAAGCCTGAATACCACAGCCGCAACGCCGCCGCCGGCGCTGCCGCTTGAACCGGCGACTGTTGCATCCACGACAAGCCATCCTGCGCCGGTGGCTTCTCCAGCGATTCGGCGGGCTCCTGTGCGCGCCGAAGTCCTCAGCTCCGCAGTCCCATCGGCGGGACAAAGCGCGGTCGGTCGAGACAGGGCGGCTCCGGTGGTTGGGATGAGTGAGGTTCCGTTCGATGGGCAAATCCCCGAGACCAGCCTCGCACCCACACGATCGGCTCCGCTTGCTGGTGAAAACTTCACCCGCGAATTCGCTAAGAGCCATCCCGCGCCCGCGCTTCCTGCTCCGCTCGAAGGCGAGTCCGTCACTCGCGGTATTCCGCTGAACGAGCAACGGCCTCTGCCCGCGCTTCCAGACGCTGTGCCGCGGACGGCGGAGACTGTTGTCGCTGACATTCCGGAGGGCGTGGAAATTGAGGTTATCGGTTCGGAGTGCGCCCCGGCATCGGCCTCGGCTTCCGCCGTCACTCCAGCCACGGAGCGGCGCACCCAGGCACCGACGCGTCCGTTGCATCCGGACGGCGTGGTGGTTGAGCCCCAGAACCGGCAGGCCACGCGTCCGGCTCGAGCCGGGATGACTCCGGCCGAGAATCCTGTAACCATCAGCACTGATGGCACATCGGCTGCTACGCAAGAGCGTGTCATGCCAGCCACTCTCCAACCCCGCGTGCCCGAGCCCAAGACGCCGGGGCCAGCGGCGAATTTGAACGCCGCCGAACCTGCGACACCTACGATCGGGGCGCGTCCGGCGGGCGATTCGCCGTTTCAAAATCAGCCCGAAGCGGACGCCCGGCAGGAGGAAAAATCTACCTTTCAGCAGCAGCCGCGCGAAGTGACAGCGCTCGCGCCGACTTTTGGGAATCCCCTCACCACGCCAGCACCGGCGACCTCCGAGCCGACCGCCATTACCCGGACGGATGTGGAGACGATTGTGAATCGGACGGTCGAAGCGGCGGAGCGTCTGCGGGTCACGGGGCAGGAGCGTGTGGAGGTGCAGGTCCGCCTTGAGGCCGGCCAGGAGTTGACGGTGCGCCTGCACTTTGCAAACGGCGAAGTGAAGCCGGTCTTTCTCACCGATTCGCAGGATCTTCGGCGGGCCATTGAGCAAAACTGGGCGCAATTCTCCGACCGGAATTCCGATCGCACCACGCGGGTGACCACGCCGGTTTTCGAATCTCCCAACTCCCAATCCGGCATGAACGACCTCAACCAGCGTCAGCGGGAAGGCCGGGAGCGTGCTTTCAGCCAGGCGCAGGCCGAAGCCTTTGCCGCAGCGAATACGCCGGGACGTGGCGCTCCGCGTCGCTCGACAGTTTCCGGCCCCACCCTCACCGCACCCGCTGGGATTCAGCTCTACGCCTGACCTCTATGGACCTCTCCAACATCCTTTCCACGCGCAGCAAGGTGGATTTCCTCGATCCCGCGACCGCCGCCATTCCCACCGGCAAGCAGACGCTCGACGTGGACGACTTCCTCAAGCTGCTGACCGTCCAGCTCCAAACGCAGGATCCGATGAAGCCGATGGAGGACACCCAGTTCATCTCGCAGATGGCCAGCTTCACTTCGCTGCAGGAAATGCGGGCGCTCTCAAAGAATTTCGAGACCTTTAGTTCCGGCCAGCGCCTCAGCTCGGCCCAGGACTATTTGGGAAAAGTCGTGACGCTGACCACCGACGGCGACGATGTCACGGGCGAGGTTACGGCCATCAAGCTCGTCGATGGCGCACCGCGACTGATGATCGGCACGGGCAGCTACGACCCGGCCAAGGTCACCCGCATCACTAGTCAACCGGCTGCCTAAGTCACTCAATTTCTCTCTCGATCCACCACGCACTAGAAAACCAATCCTATGTCACTCGTCGGAACACTTAACGCAGGTGTGAGCGCACTCAACACGTTCTCGCAAAGCATTCAGGTCATTTCAAACAACATCGCCAACGTGAATACCACGGGCTTCAAGAACTCGCGGTCCGAGTACGCCGATGGTTTCAGCAATCTCTTGCAGCAAGCCGCGCCGGCGGTCGCGGCGGGAGTCGGGTCCAACGTACCCTCGGTCCAGATCGGGACGGGGGTGCAACTCTCCGGAGTATCGTCGAGCTTTTCGCAGGGAACTCTCACCAGCACCGGCTCGAATACTGACTTGGGAATTTCTGGAAACGGATTCTTCCGTGTCAAAGACACCGTGAACAACGTGGATTATGCATCCCGCTCGGGGGACTTCCGGTTGGACGATCTGGGATTTCTTGTCACCAATGATGGCTTCCGCATTCAGGGTCTTTCGGACGGTGCAGCCACCTATGATGCCACCGATGTCGCCGGTGTTCTGACCTACACGAAGACCGCGATCACGCCAGCCGCGGTTGGAGATATACAAATTGATTTCAATGTGAACATCGGCACCGGTCTGACTAACAGCACGGGCGGCGCTTTCACGGATGCTCAGGTCACGGCCGGCAAACCAACGATGCGGTCCTTCACGGTTGACCAACTGGGTAACGTGATCATCGGACTCTCGAATGGCGATGCCTTCATTCGCGGGCGCGTCTTGTTGCAGCATTTCAATGATCCGAACGCGCTGACCCGCGAGGGAAAAAATCTGTTCAGCGGATTGGAAGCGGCCGGCCCCGTTCAGGGCATTTCCCTTTCCGAAGCCATCAACTCGCCGGCCACGAACGGACTGGGGCGGATCGAGGTCGGGACGCTGGAGTTATCCAACGTCGATCTGAGTCAGGAGTTCGCAGATATGATTGTCGTGCAGCGCAGCTTCCAGGCGGGATCGCGGGTCATCACGGTCGCTGACTCCATGCTTGAGGAAGTGATCAACCTGAAGCGGTAGCTGATCGCCGCAACTAAGGAGTAACTTTTGTATGTCTAATCCAGAACCCGCACCGGAAGCGAAGGACGGAGCAGCCAAGGCGGCCAAGCCGCCGAATGTCTGGGCGCCCGTCATCGCGATGCTCGTGCTCATGCCGGGGATCACCTATGGGGTGGCGCAATTCGTGATCCTGCCCAAAGTCCGCGCGGTCGTCCAGGAGCAGAACACTGAGGCCGCCGCCGGGAAAGATGGACACGGTGGTGGTGAAACCAATGACGGGCAGGGCAAGGCTGAGGCGAAGGGCGGGCACGGCAAGGCGGAGGCCAAAGGTGGACATGGGAAGGGCAGCGTTGCCGGTGGTCAGGGAACGTATGATTTCGAAAGCGTCGTCGTGAATCTTTCTGGAACGATGGGTACGCGCTACCTCAAAGCCAGCTTTACCATTTACAGCGACAACGCTGATCTCAAGGAAGTTGTCGAAAAGAACAAGAAGCAGCTCCTCGATGTGGCGAGCACAGTTCTCGGTTCGCGTACGCTGGCCGACCTCGAGCAACCGGGGGCAAAGAATGTGGTCCGCAATGATTTGATGGCGAACATCAACCAGGCGGTGAAGTCGGACCTCGTCACGAAGATATTTTTCTCTGAATTCGTAGTCCAATGAGTGACCCTCTGGAGCCGCGCGCGAGCACGGAGGCCCCTGCTGAGGTAGCACCGGAACCGGTCAATGAACCAGCACCGGCGGCCGTCGCCGCCGGGCCGATCTTCGGTCACGAAGGGAATCGGTTGGAAGGAGTCGATCAGGCAAAACTGATCCGGTACAACTTTCACAATCCCGGCTTCCTCGGCCATGCTGACCTGCGGCAATTGGGCGTGCTCCATCAGCGCTTCGTCCAGCATCTTTCGGCGAGGCTCTCCACCTTCTTCCGCATGGAGTGCGGCCTGAAGATCGCAAAATTTGGCACCGTTACTTTCGGGGAATTTTGTGAAACGCTCGGGAATCCGACTCACCTTACGTTGTTTCAGATTGAGCCGTTGCGGGGCGTCGGCATCGTGGAGATCAGTCTGCCGCTGGGCCTCACGATGGCGGATCGGTTGCTCGGAGGAAAAGGGCGCGTGACGAACGCTGACCGCGGTCTCACGGAGATTGAGGAGACGTTGCTGGAAGATGCGATGCAACTCATCGTGAGTGAGTGGACACAGGTCCTGGAAGGGGAAAAGACCATCCTGAAGCCGCAGTGCATCGGGCACGAAACCAGTGGACGGTTCCTCCAGACCTCGACGCCGGAGACCGTCTTTGTCTCCACCAAGGTGGATGTGACGATCGGTGAGTTAACGGAGCGGCTCCAGATCGGCATCCCATTTTCCATGATCGAAGCGACGGTCAAGCGGATGCAATTGGCGCGGCAGAGCGGAGATGATCCACAACCGAAACAGGTGCAGTGGCGTGCGCCATACGCCGGCATCCAGGTGCCGATCACGGCAGAGTGGAAAGTGCGTGAAATCACTCTCACCGAGGTGCTCGGGATGAGGAAAGGCGATGTCATTCAATTGCCGCGGGAACTTGTGTCACAGACCCGGATCAGGCTCTCGAACACCGAAGAATTTGTGGGGACGGTTGGCATGCAAAACGGCCACGTCGCGGTGCAACTCGGGCAGCGTGCCCTGAAAGACTGATGACCATGGTGAATGCCCTTGAAAATCAACGCCTCAACACGGTGCTCGACGTCAAAGTCCAGCTCTCCGTCCGCCTTGGTACCTGCCAACTGGCGATGCGTGACGTCCTGGAACTGAATCCCGGCGCGATCATTCAATTGAATCAGCGGGCCAATGCCCCCGTTGGGCTTTATGTGAACGAGAAGCTGATCGCGCTCGGCGAGGTGGTGGTGGTGGAGGAGAGCTTCGGCATCAAAATAACTCAGCTCATCGGCGAACCGGCCGCATGAAGACGATCTTCCTGACTCTGGCGGCGGCTGCGCTCTCGATCAGTTCGGCGCTTGCGCAGGAATCTGTGGAGGCATCGGCGGTGCCACCCAGCGTGCTGGTCGAGTCGACCCCGCAGCCGGTCGCGGCGACACTTCCGCCGGTTCCGACTCCGCTTCCGCTGGCTTTCAAGTCGGAAGGAGGGAGCAGCCTGCAGATCTCTCTTTACCTCGGCCTGATGCTCGCAGTGATCGGGGGCGGGTTTTTTCTTCTGCGGAATGGCGTCGCCATCTTTCAGCCCAAGTTTAAAGGAGAGCGGAAACTCAACATCAGCGAAACGCGGATGCTGGGGAACCGGCAGTTTCTCGTGGTTGCTCAATACGAAGAACGCAAGGTGCTGCTCGGGGTGTGTCCGGGACGCATCGACTACTTGTGTACACTCGCGGGTGGGGAGCCGGAGTTTCCCAAGTTAGCTCCGGAGGGTAGCGATGCGTAGTTTTCGTCACTGCTGGTGGCTCGTTGTGCTGGTGTCATTGTTGTTCTCGGGCAGCGGACTCGCGCAGCAACCGGCTCCGACGGCTGCGCCGGCTTTGAGCATCAATCTCGGGGGATCGGAGCAGGGGAGTGTCGCCACGGCGATTCAGATCGTAGCGATGATGACGCTGCTCACGCTGGCGCCTTCCATCCTGATGCTAATGACCAGTTTCACGCGGATCGTGATCGTTCTGGGCTTCGTGCGCAGCGCCATCGGGGTGCAGGGTGCGCCCTCGAATCAGATTCTCATCGGGATGTCGCTCTTCCTGACATTCTTCATCATGGCTCCGATCGGCAAGCGGATCCACGACGATGCCCTCCAGCCCTACATGGAGAAGACGATCAGTACTGATCAGGCGCTGGACCGGGCCTCCGCGCCGTTGCGCAGTTTCATGGTGAAACAAACCCGCGCCAGGGAGATCGACTTCTTTCTTGGTCTTTCGGGACGCGGGCCGACCAAGATAGAAGAAGTGCCGATCAACGTGATTGCGCCAGCCTTCGTGGTCAGCGAACTGCGCACGGCGTTTCAGATGGGATTCCTGGTGTTCATTCCGTTCCTGATTATCGACTTCCTCGTAGCTTCGACGCTCATGTCGATGGGTATGATGATGATGCCGCCGGTCATGATTTCGCTGCCGTTCAAGCTGCTTCTTTTCGTTCTCGTGGATGGATGGCATCTGGTCGTGCGGTCGTTGGTGGAAAGCTTTGGCGTATGAACATCGAGCAAGCCGTGGAAATTCTCCGTCAACTGGTGACGACCTCACTCCTGGTGATCAGCCCTATCCTGCTGGTTTCGATGGTTGTCGGCCTGGTCGTAAGTTTGGTTCAGTCGGTCACGAGCATTCAGGAGCAGACCTTGTCTTTCGTGCCGAAGTTGCTCGCGATCGCGCTCGTGCTCGTGGTGGCGGCACCGTGGATTTTGCGCCAACTGATGCAGTTCACGATCATGTTCATCCTCCGGATCCCGCAGATGGTCCGATGACCGCAGGGAGGACGGCGCATGACGTTCGAGCAGCTTCATATCTGGCTGATGGCGTTCGTTCGCTCGGGCGGACTGCTGCTCCTCGCCCCGGTTTTCTCCGGGAAGATGATCCCGATCCCGCTTCGGATCGGGATCGCTGCCTTTCTCGCTTACGTGGTGAGCGGCTTCTCCCGCATCTCCGCGCCGATCCCGGCGGATATCATCGGCCTCATTTTCTCGGCCGGTCATGAGCTGCTGATCGGACTGATGATGGGTTTGGGAGTGCGGCTGGTGTTCTTCGCGCTGGAGTTCGCGGGGCAGCTGACCTCGACGGAAATCGGGTTGACCATGAGTTCGCAGATCGACCCGATCTCGCAGACTGATTCCACCCCGATCGGATCGGCGTTCTTTTACATGGGCTCGCTGATGTTCCTAATCTCCGGGGCGCACCACGCGATGTTCGCGGCTTTTTTGCGCAGCTTCGATATCGCTCCCGTGGGCGCGCTCGCGCTGACGCGGAATATCGGGGAGCTGTTCGTCCATAGCACAGGCAACATTTTCCTGATCGCCGTGCAAATGGCGGCGCCGATCATGGCGATCAACTTCATCGTCACGATGACCTTCGCGATCCTTGGCAAGGCAGCGCCGGGGATCAACGTGTTTTCGGAGAGTGCGGGCGTCCGCATCGTCGCGGGAATGACGGTCCTCGGGCTGACTCTCGGGCTCACGGCACAACTGGTGCTAACTCAATTGCGGCAAGCGCCGGAGTTGATGCTCCGGTTGATTCCGTAACCCCGATACCGTGTCCGACCAGGGAGTAAAAACAGAGCAACCGACAGAAAAGCGCCTTCAGCAAGCAACTGCGGAAGGCCAGTTTGCGCGGGTACCCGACCTGCAGGTGGTCTTCATCCTCATTGCGGCATTTTTTGTCCTGAGCTTTGGTTCGCGCGAATATTGCCAGCGAATCGCGGGGATCAGCGTCGGCATATTTGGCCACCTCGGTAAGTATGCCATCAAGCCCGAGGGGATTGGTGAGTGGAGTGCCATCGCCGCGCGATCAATCCTGGAGTTTGTCCTGCCGATGGCACTGGCCTGTGCGGGAGCCGGTTTGCTTGCGGGCGGCTTGCAGAGTGGTTTTCAGCTCTCGCCAAAAGCACTGGGTTTCAAGCTCTCGCGGCTCGATCCCATCCAGGGATTCCAGCGCATCTTTTCGACCCAGGGCTGGGTCAAGCTGGGTTCGGATTTGCTGAAGCTGCTGGTGGTGGGATTTACGGTTTGGGGTGGGGTGAAGAACATCATGCACGACCCGATCTTCTACACGCCCGTGCAGATCCACCGGTTGGGCGACTTCATTCTCAGTGCAGCGACGATGCTGCTGGGCCGGTTCATCCTCGCGATCGGGATCATTGCGGCAATCAACTACGCGTATCAGATGCGGAAGATTAAATCCGACTTGATGATGACGCGGCACGAAGTCACGGAGGAGCAGAGGCAGGCGGATGGTGATCCCAAGGTCAAAATGGCCATGAGGCAGATGGCTCGGCGGCTGATGCAAAAGCAGATGCTCGGCGCGGTCCCGACAGCGGACGTGGTCGTCACGAACCCGACGCATTTTGCCGTCGCCCTGAAGTATGAACGCGGGCGCGACAAAGCGCCGATGGTGCTGGCCAAAGGCGAGCGCGCCTTTGCCATGCGCATCAAGGCGCTTGCCGGAGAACATGGCGTGCCGATGGTGGAAAACAAACCCGTGGCTCGGATGCTCTTCAAGGTCGGTAAAGTCGGAAAACCCATCCCGCTCGAACTCTATCAAGCGGTTGCGGACATTCTCGCGTTTGTCTATAAGACGCATCGTTACTACTTCCATCGGCTCAAAGAGCGGAGGAGTGCTGCATGAACGGAGGCTCGTGGTTTCAGCGGTTGGTGACGGCGCTCAAAAAGGGCGACCTGTTCTTCGTCATCGCGCTCTTTGGGACAATCGTCCTTCTGGTCCTGCCGATTCCCGCGTTGCTGCTCGATCTGCTGCTCGTGGCGAGCATCGGGATCTCGCTGCTGATGCTCTTGATCATCATTTACGTGAAAGATCCCGCGGAGTTCTCGGGGTTTCCCACGCTGCTGTTGGCCGTGACGCTGTACCGGTTGGCGTTGAACGTCGCTTCGACGCGGCTCATTCTCGTGGACGGACACGCCGGGACCATTATCGACGCGTTCGGACACATCGTCATTCGCGGCAACTACGTGGTGGGCGCGGTCGTTTTCCTGATCTTGGTGGTGATCAACTTCATGGTCATCACCAAGGGTGCGGGTCGCATCGCGGAAGTCGCAGCGCGCTTTACCCTCGATGCGATGCCGGTCAAGCAGATGGGTATCGACGCCGAGATGAATGCGGGGCTGATCGACGAAGCCACAGCCACGAAGCGCCGGGCGAAAGTCCAGAAGGAGGCGGACTTTTACGGAGCCATGGACGGTGCCAGCAAGTTCGTTCGCGGCGATGCCATCGCTGGCATCCTTATCA
>Ga0114966_10002339_pt1 | contig 16907 bp, 18 predicted proteins | sample M_130207_XF_Meta_FD_87029 | JGI IMG/M metagenome (GOLD analysis project Ga0114966, IMG submission 87029) | Freshwater microbial communities from Lake Montjoie, Canada to study carbon cycling - M_130207_XF_MetaG | ecosystem: Environmental > Aquatic > Freshwater > Lake | place: Lake Montjoie...
AAAATCGAATAAACCCTTAAATTTGTCTCCGCTCTTTAAAATTGTGGGGTGATGAAATTTGGCAGACATACCCTCTTGTCTCGGGGGTGGGGATAACAGGATAAACATAGTGTAGAGCCGCTTGAATAGTAATATTTGAGCGACCAGGGTCGACCACTCAACTTTGCGCTATCGCTAACTGCCTCGTGGAGGTTCGACTCCTCCCCCTACAGCATTTAAAAGCTCATAATCAACTGGATAACAGTTTTTTATGGGCTTTTTGTTTTTGCAATAGTTTCACTAAAAGTTTCACTACGGGTTTAGTGGAACTGAACCTAAAACCCACATCTTAATCATCCTCCTCCATCATCATGTACTTCAATAGTGCGTTATATAAATGATGAAAATTAGAGATCCATTCATAATGAACCCCACTGCAATGACTGGAAGCAATACTTGGCCTGCCCTCAGGTTGAATGCATATCGATTTGAATAATACTGCATGCATATCAATCCATTTTGGAACAGTGATGTTTCCACGCAACTCCATAATAGCCGTCTTGCATTTGTGGTCGTTTTCGATATATTTTGATGTTGAATCCATACAATTGTTTATAGCTCAGTTTAAATTATATTTTCCCCTCTTTAAGTAATTTATAATGACTAAATGTTTTAACTCATACAAGGTTGGGTTAAACAGCATTTGACCTAATAAAGGCCAAGAATTGTTTTTTTGTAATGGGAAACCTGATTGTATCGGATTCGCCATAACCGCCTGAATAAGCTTTGATCCATACTTTTTCGTCATAAACTTCAATCTGGGTACGGTATGATAATGAACCTTTTGAAAAGGAAAACTCTCGGTCTTCCCTATAACCTTTGCCACGGATGATGGTTACACAGTCTGCTTTGTCTAGGATCTTATCTTCTGAAATAAACTTGCTTTTGATGTAATGAATGAACATTTGTAATTGATTTTAGTGAGGGATAAGCAATTAAAACGAGAACGATTTTTGAAGTAAACTTTGAATCTTTAGAGAGGATGAATTAATAATCGGCTCATTTACTTTTGTAGCACCCGAGGTAAGCAACCACTTTTTCCATATATAACTCAATTTTTTTGCTTCAAGTAAGTCTTTGTCGTTTGCTTTTGATTGAATACCACAAACTTGCCAAGTTGCAGGAATATTAAGTTTCACTGGAATCAAACCCAAATCAAGTGAATCTGCTTTTTCTTTCCATTGAACACCTGACATTTTACTTAGCAAAGGGGCTGTAGTAGTTGAATGATGATTATCGGTAATCCCATGTTGTTTATCCTGAAAATCAAAATAACCATCAGTAATTATCAATACTTGATTATTATATTCACTATCTAAATCGCTATTAATTTGATCATTAAAATATTGCCAAATATCTACTCCTGCAAAATCAGTGCTTTTACTTCCAAGAAAAGCTTGTTGGTAAAGCGACTTTAAATGAAAAGAGAAATTACTTTTGAAAGCATTTAACTTAACTAATTTCTCCGCAGCATTGAACTTACCCATATCAATGGATAAATTATTTTCAAAAAAACTAACAGGAAGCGAGCTCTTACTCTGCGGAATTATTCTTAATGAAAACTTATCAGATGATTTAACCGTTAAATTTTGCTGTACTGACTTTTCGAATTTCTCAAATAAAGCCCTTATTGCTATTGTGTCTATATCCACTTGATCTTGACGTTGAATTATTCTATCGCTCAAATCAATAACAACGATATAATTATTACTTTTTTTAATTTCTGATGTTTCGTTTGCCTGGGAGTTACATGAATAAAGAATGATTGAAAATGCAATAAGAGTAAGAATATTTTTCATTTTGATGTATTTTTTAGTTTTGGTGAATATTGATTGATTCTTGAAATTTTTTATACACTACTTCGCAAGGGACTAACTTTGAGTTTTGTTCACTAATTCCATGTAGATAAGCCAACCATCCTGCAAAGAAATGTTCCATATTTCTTTTGAGTTCTTCGGGTTTTAAAGATGATTGCTCCATTTGCTTTCTGAGATTTTCAATCGTCAGTTTAAGGGCATCTAGTTGTTTTTGCATTTCTTTTACCAATTCTTTTTGTGTAATGATCTCCTTTTCTAATTCTCTGATTTTTTCCTTCAGACCTATAATTTCGATTTCAACTCTAGCATTTATATTTTTCTTTTCATGTTCAGTTAAGGCAGCCTCGTATAGTATACCCCAGAGTAAATAGGTCCCAAAGCCAAAGGCCAATACCAAATAGAAATTTATGCTCTTATACCATACCCAGTCTGCATCGGCAACGCCAACCATTATTTTCAGGTCATGTATGCCGCTATCAATTTTATATGCCAATAATGAATCAACTATTAGACAGATTAGTATAGCTGCTATTACTTTTAGCGTTTTAAATTTTGATCCCTCCGCGGCAAATATGTGCGGTAGAATACCAAAACCAAAGAAGATGAAAGCACCCAAATAAATGAAGATGAGCTGGGTGTTCCACTGGAATATGCCCTTTGTATCAAATATAGAATTTAGCATCATAGTCACATCGTCATTACTGCCGCTATTTACCATTTGCTGCATACTCCTGAAAAATGAAGCATGAATTACCGAGGCATAAAAGAATATGAGGTAGAAAGAAATCAACGTACACAGCGTAGCATAAAGCCAAAACCTCATGCCACTATAATTGCTATTAATCTTACCTTCTGCCAGCTGAATCTTCTTTGTTTCAATTTGCGACTGATTAGAGGCAATTTGGCTCTCTTTGTCGACAATGACCACTTCGGTGATATGTTGCTTGTCTTTGTCAATATCGCTCTGCTCTTTCTCTTTCCTGGATATCTCCTCGGCAGTCTTATTTTTCTGGGTTTGTTCATCTTCAGCATTATAGGTTTCATCTACAATATGCCCTTGTTGAATCCACCGCAAATGACTTTCTAAAGCGGTGGCTTCTCCCCGGTTAAGTCCGGCTACTTCAAAACCCCACTCTCTGAGTGGCTTTCTGGTTGATTTTCCTGCTGTAAATTCATTTTTAGGCTCTGGAATGACTGCTTGAGTTGCTTCAGATTGGTTTAAAATTGGTTTCATATATAAATTATTTTAATACTTATAAAAAACATTGAACGAGGTAACCAATTTTTTACAACTATTTTGAGCGGGGCATCTACTGCGGAGTATAAATAATCGTATTTACCTTTGTTTTAATGGAATTTGATTATTTAAAAAGTAAATTCGGATTACTGGTTACCTTTTACCTAAATTCTTATAAGTAATGAGAGTAGTAGCAAATAATAACAATTCAAACTACACAGACGCGGATGTAATCAACACCTTAAGGGAAGGTGCTGATGGTTTGGACCTACTGTATAAACGACATAAAAGTTATTGTATCAACTTTATGAAGAGTATATATAAAGACCATGAGGAACTCAAGGATATTTATCATGATGCCGTGATGGTATTTTATGAAAAAATAAATACACCTGGATTTGAGCTGACATGCAGCATCCAGACCTATTTAAATACAGTATGTCGAAATCAGATTTTAAAAAGAGTTAATCACTCAAAAAAATATAAAATAGAGGGTTCTGATGAAAACAATGATATATTAGATAGTATATCAGACACTTTGGCGGAAGTTGATGATTTAAACAACGACCGAATTAGGATAATGAAAGTCATATTAGAAAAGATGAAAGAGAACTCAGCAAAATGCTATGAAATGCTTATGAGATTTTGGTATAAAAACCAAACGATGGATATGATTGCGAATGGGATGAATTTTGCAAATGCTGATAGCGCAAAAAATCAAAAAGCGCGTTGCCAAAAGGAGTTTAAACTCGAAGTGTATAAAAGATTAATGTTGTGAGCAAAATAACAAAAAAGCATATCAATATTATAAGAGATTATCTACTCTCATTTGATGAAGGGGTTAGAAATAATATACTTAACAATATTAGTACCCCATTATTAAATTCTATCACCATCATTGAAAACGGATTTATAAATGATGAGAGCATTGATAAAATATATACAGACATAGGTTTTGCAGAATCCAATGAAGATTTGCTAAACCTTAGAAACGAGTATTTTATCTCATTGGCACAAATTTCATTAGAAAATGGCTCCAATTCGGATCTGGATCGCTTAAAAATCTCAAAAAACCAAAGCTTCCAAAAGCTATTAAATGAGATGGCGAATGATGAATCTTTTGAAAAAGATATGAAGTTTTCACTCAAATTACATCAGAGGGAAGAGATGAAAAAGAAATTTCAACAACTTGACGAAGAAGATGAATTTGAATTGTCTGATAAAGAAATGAGGGCTGCTATCACAAGTGTAGAGCGAGAATCAATGAAAAAGCGTTTTAAAGCAATTGATAAAGGAGAGGAAAGGAGCAAGGTTTTCAAATTAATCACCAGATATGCCATTGCTGCCTCTATGATTGGGGTATTAATTGGCGGATACTATTTCAACTTTTTCAATAAAGTGGAACTAATCGATAATTCCATTGTTGCAAATGTTGAAATACCTAATCTTATTGAGAGCTCAGAAAGTAATAAACCAATAATTTTAGATAAAGGTGGAAGTGGATTTGCTAAAAATCGCTCAATTTTTGATTCAATAACTATTAAACAAAATGGGTTATCTAGGCAAATTGACACACTTCAAAATATGTTGGAAAATCTGAAAATTGAGAATAAAAAACCACCTGATTTAATTCAATCTCAAATAATAAGACAAATTGATTCTTTACAGGCTTTACTTAATACCTATACATTCAATTCATCTACTAAAAAAGCTATACTTAACTTGCCCAAAGTGACAGTAATAGAAAATATAATATCGATCAATAGGAGTAACTTATCAAAGTTTTATATCAAAATCCAAGGATCGTTTTATCAAATAGAAACAAATACAAAGCCAGTTAATTTGGTTCGGGTGGTAAATACATCTCTGGTAGATAGCTTGAAAATGATAGAATTTTTAAATGAGTAACTTATGTATAAGTGGATAGTCATCTTTGCTACTTTAATTCCGGTATTAGGAAATACACAAACTTATTCTAGGATAAAACAGACTCATGAGATTTTTAACAACCTCGTTCAGGCTTATGCAAACGGCAAAGGTGCGCCTGATTTAAAGATTATACCCTTAAAAGGGGAACAAGTAATAGCAGAATATTCAAGCACACCCCAAGGCCTTCCTTTAATAAAAATCGATCAGAAATTAATCAATATTTGTTTTTCATTGGATAAAGACTCATTGAATGCCTTAGCCTTTATTTTAGCACATGAACTTAGTCACTATTATAAAGACGATAATTGGTGTATGGATTATGCGGGATTGAAATTCAAGACCAATCCGTCTTTTGCTAAAGCGATAAAAGATGGTGAAAAATTTAATAAGGGTAAAGAAATAATTGCTGATAAAGAGGGAATTATTTATTCAAGTATAGGCGGCTATTCATCGTTTAGTGTTTTTAACCGTCTATTAGATTCTGTTTATAGCAAATATAAATTACAGTATAACCTCCCCGGATATCCTCCAAAAAACGAACGAAAACTCATTAGCAATACAGCTAGTATTGAAGCCGAAAAATGGTTATCTATTTTTAATTCAAGTTTAAAATTCATAAATGAGAAAAAATATGAAATCGCGATTGAAAATTTAACTTACTTATCACAGAAATTTCCTTCAAGAGAGGTATATAATAATTTGGGTATAGCAAAAACAAGAAAGGCTCTTCTACTTAAACCTAAAAGTTATGAAGAAGTGAATTCGCCTGAAAAGTTTTTATACCCATTAGAAATTGAAAATAAAACAAGATTAAGTCGGGAGGATGTCAGAGGAGAAAACGAAAATACATATGAAGATATGACTAAGCTCCTCAAAGGCGCTGAAAAAGCTTTTCAAGAAGCGATTCGAATAGACCCTCAATTTACTAAAGGATATATCAATTTGGCATGTGTGTATGATTTATTGGATAAGCCAGCATCAGCAATTGGAGAAATATTCAAATTGCCAAAAGAGCAGTTAAATAATCCTGAAGCAAGAAAGATATTAGCAATCGCTTATTATCATAATAATCAAATAAATTTATCAACTGAAATTTGGGATCAATTAAATATCAATTAATGGCAAAAGTATATTTGATTATTATTTCTATAGTATTTTCAAATTCCATATCATATGCACAAAATTGTGATGATTTATTGAAAGAATTGGGTGATGCTTTTTCAAAAGGCAATTACAATCAAGCATTAAAAATCGCAGAAACTAGATTTTCAACCTGTAGTAAAGAGTTGGGATATGAGTCCTTAGAAAATATGAGTTTTTTGAATGCGCTAGCGGTAATTTATCATCAGACAGGAAATAATTCAAAGGCAGAAATAACTTATAATGAATGTCTTTCCTTAACAAAGAAATTAATAGGTGAAGAAAATCCATATTATGCAACTACGTTGAATTCATTAGCCGAGCTATATTTTCAAATGAATAATTATTTAAAGGCTGAGCCTCTTCAAATAAAGGCTATTGACATAAGAAAAAAAATACAGGGAGAAGAAAATATTGAATATGCAAATTCTGTAAATAACTTAGCTAGATTGTATCAACAAATGGGTAAATATGTTAAAGCTGAGCGCCTCTACATTCAAGTTCAAAATATTTATAAAAAAATAATAGGTGAAGAAAATATCGATTATTCAATATTGCTAAATGATATGTCTATTTTGTATTCGTATTTGGGCGATTATAATAAAGCTATTATCCTTCAAAATAATGCTGTAGAAATAACTAAAAATTTATTTGGAGAAAATGATTTAAAATACGCTAACTCTTTACGAAATTTAGCTCAAATTTATTTAGAAAGTGGTGATTATACCAAAGCCGATAAATTCAATAATCAATCACTTGATATAATAAAAAGGCAAAAAGGAGAAAATAAAGATTATGTTTTTAATCTAAATATTTTAGCAGATCAATACAACAGATTAGGTGATTATACAAAGGCATTGAATTTATACCTTGAGGCTTTAAATATTAGAAAAGCAGTTTTGGGAGAAGATCATCCAGATTATTTGACTTCAATCAGCTTTTTAGCAAGTCAATATAATAGAATGGGTAAGTATGATAAGGCTGAAACTCTATTTCTCAAAGCATTAAATATTACTAAAAAGAATTTAGGAGAAGAAAACATAAGTTATATCAGAATATTAAACAACCTTGCTAATTTATACAATAATTTAAACTTCTATTCTAAAGCCGAGATTTTTTATACTCAAACCTTAACATTAACAAAAAAAATTTTAGGAGAAGAAAATATAGACTACGCAACATATTTAAATAATTTGGCACAAGTATATATAAAAGTAAGTAATTATGTTAAAGCCGAGTCACTGATGATGCAGTCGCTTAACATTCTAAAAAAAATATTAGTACAATCAGATTTCAAATATGGCATTTCACTAAATAATCTAGCCGAATTATATAGTCGCACAAAAAATTATTCAAAGGCGGAAGAAATATATCTTGAAGCCCTTTCAATAACAAAAAATGCATTAGGTGAAAATCATCCAGATTATGCCTTTACATTAGATAATCTCGCATCGCTATATGATGATTTAGGGGAATACTCAAAGGCCGAGTCACTTCATATTAAAGCTATTAATATCAGAAAAAAATATCTAGGAGATGAGCACCCGCTTTATGCAACAAGCTTAGGCAATTTAGCTTATAATTATGAACACAACAATAATTCAAAGCTTGCAAATATTCAATATGAATCTTCATTACGAATTATTAAAAAAAACTGGTTAACTAATCTTAGTTTTTTAAATTCGATTGAAGCAGATAAATTCATTAATACAAATGAGTTTGAATTTGATTCAAGGCTTTCATTTCTCTCCCGGCATCCACAGGAATCAGTTAAATCAGAACTTTTTGACTTCAATATTTTAAAAAAAAATATTCTTTTTAACACTAATCATCTTTTAGAAAAAACAATTTCAAATTTAAAGGATACCTCAATTCAATTAAAATGGAAGTATTATAAGGAAATTAGTTTTAAAATAAATAAGCAAATTGGACAACCTACTAAAGATCTAGATTTATTACCTGAATTAAAAAAACAAAAAGATTCACTTGAAAAAGAAATACTAGTCAGTTTACCTGATTTTAAATTAGTATTATCTAATAATAAAACCAGCTGGAATGATATTAAATCTAAATTGACGACTTATGACGTAATTTTAGATTTTGTTAGCTTTCGATATTATAATGTTAAATGGACTGATACAATTTTTTATGGAGCATTTTTAATTCGACCTGAATGGAACGAACCAAGATTCATCAAATTATTTAACGAAGAACAACTAGCTTCATTATTTGATAGCTCAAATACATCATATTCAATCAACAATCTTTATTGTGATAATAACGGAGCAATTGATTCAACTTGCAATACTAATATATACAACCTTATATGGCACCCAATAGATAGTTTGTTGAAGGGGGTTAAAAAGGTTTATATTTCACCCTCGGGCCTACTAAATCGTGTTTCATTTTCAGCTATACCAACACCAGAAGGTGATCGACTCATTGACCGCTATTCTATAGAACAACTTTCTAATATTAGAACAATTGCCGAAACAAATGAATCACAAAAAGATAGTATAAAATCTATGCTACTAATAGGAGGTGCAAATTTTGATATTGAGCCTACTTTTTCAAATAAATCAAATATAAATTATGTTTCTACAGATACATTATTTTCTGAAGTACGTTCACTGCATGGCAGTAAATGGTCATACTTGGCTGGCACAGAAAATGAAGTGAGTGCCATTAAAAACATTGCGTCACCAAATAAGATGGCATTAAGTCTTTTAACCGGCGTTAACGCTTCTGAGGAGAACTTTAAAAAAATTGGTTCTGCAAATGTACTAGCTCCTTCGGTAATACATATTGCCACACATGGATTTGCTTTTGCAACCCCTAAAAAGATAACAAAAGAAGAGAGGTTCTTATTACAGGACAACAGAAACAATGTATTTCGTATGTCTGAAGATCCATTAACACGTGCTGGTTTAGTTATGGCCGGGGCTAATCAAGTGTGGTCGACAGGTCTTCCCTACCTAAATCATGAAGATGGAATATTAACAGCCCGAGAAGTTTCAGAAATGAATTTGAAGAGCTGCGTGCTTGCAACTCTAAGTGCTTGCGAAACTGGCCTTGGCGAGATTAAGGGAAGTGAGGGAGTATTTGGTTTACAACGCGCCTTCAAGATGGCTGGAGTTAAATATTTGATAGTCAGCCTTTGGAAAGTTCCTGATGCACAAACAAGAGAATTTATGGAACTTTTTTACTCGTCATGGTTAAATCAAAAACTACCAATTCGAGAAGCTTTCCGTCAAACGCAGATTAGCATGAGTAAAAAATATCCACCTTATCAATGGGCTGCTTTTGTATTGCTAGAATGAGTTACGTTCCCTTCTGATCAATAGAGATAGACACAAATTTCTGTCTATACTTTAGTTCTAATCATGGTTAATTCGTCATCATCAATTGTTGCCATAAAACCATTTTCAAACTCTACTTGATGCATTATTCGTCCATCAATTGTAATTGTCTTTTTAATCAATCCCTGAGAATTTTTTTCGATATTCTCACGAAATGTGTAGTCGTTTGTATTGCCAGTGAAAATTACTTTCGTTTGCATAATATATATTTTTTGCAAAAGAAGGAATTAAATTAATGATAACCAATAGTTTAGGCTCAATTTGAAAGAAAAAACTACATAATATAGCATTAATTTTAAAGCCCTGGACTTGCCAAAAGCACAGTGGAATAAACACATTAGAAATCCTTACTTGGATAGTCAAAATTAAATTTATATTCAGTCCTATCTATCAATACTCTTTTAACAGCATTCAAGTCAGCAGATAGGCACATAAAACTGCTACACTCATAAATGTCTGTTACAATCCCATTATCTATATCAATAATCAAGTCAAAATAAAGGCCAGATTCTTTGCTGCTGAATCTAAGCCCACTGCATTGATTATTGCATATAAATTGACTGCAAAATCCATTATTTACTTCCAATTGTGTATCTCCGGGTTTCGTGAATTCATCAAATGCTATTCCCAGCTTTTGTATAAATACACTCTTCTTTAAATCCTGATAAGTGTATTTATCTTCAAGAAGAGTATCAATCATATCAATATCCAGATTTTTGATAAAATGAATCACTGCATCGGATTGTGTTGTTATGGCTCTTATGTTCTCTAAATTATTTTTTCTCATTCTGTCATATTTTAAAAAGGTAAGTCATCATTTGTAATGTCGTTTACTATCTTTTGCTGGCTATTACTATATTCTGATGCCAATTCCCACTCATCATCATTATCTAAAATATCAAGCTGTGGAATATAATTACATCTTGAATGACCACACAACTTACATGGTTCAAACTCCATTTGTTCTAGTATATTTTGATTAAAATCTAAATTCGGATTTAGTTTTATGATCCAGTAATCAATCAAAAGGTCTATAATTGGTTTTTTGATTTTAGTATAAAACTCGGTAAGTACAGCCCTGATTTCTTCATTCGAATAATTTTTACCATTTATGTAAAGATTTACATCCTTATATTTTTTTGATGTTACATAATAAGTTCTTTTTGAGAAATTGTTCTTTACAAGAATTTCACTATGCATATCAGACTGTGCATATAAAGAACCCACCAATTTTATCAGTTCATCTATTTTATTCTCCAATTCCTTCTCAGTAAAATTGGATACTTTTTTTATTCCACCATTTTCAATTTCAATGGGTTTAGGTGGATTAACTAATTGAAATTTAATTTGAAGTTTTTCAATAAACTGTTTTTGATTACTATGATATAAATTAGCGATCTCAGGCTGTTTAAACCAAGCACGAAATTGTTCAATCCTGTCAATATCTAAATCTCCAGTGCCGACCTTATATTTTATCTCTACTGGAATCTCTATATCATTATAACTTGAATTAAGGGATGTACATGCAATATTCTTATGGTATTTTGCATGTCGGGCCTTTTCATATACATAGTTATATCTGTCTGGAATGAATCCACTTCCCTGAAATTGAATTAATTCATCTTTAGAATGGATTAAAAACTGCTTAACTGAAAGAATGTTGTTTTTTTCAATATCACTGAAAAAGTAAACTGCGGTTTTATAAACTGTGTCATTTAAATTTTCAAGTTCAAATTTGAACTCCCTTGTTATTCTCATGAAATTTGACTTGGTAATGTAGTATTGCATATTGTAGATTTTATACTTACTTATAAGAAAGTAAAGCCCAGGTAACCATTTAAAGGGATTTATTTTTGATATAAAGCACAAAAAATTGATTTTCAATTATTTAAATGATTTAATTATTGCTGAATAGGAGCACAACAGCTGGAATACCTTATTTGAATCATCTATAGCAGTCTTAGCACCCTTGAATAGGTACTCTGTACTGAATATCTATTTGTCATATATAACTGAGAACAGCCTATCAATTGAAAAATGAAATAAAAAATGAAATTTCTGGTTACCTAACAGACGTTTTGTTATAAGTGAGTATAACAAAACACATAAAAATGAAATATGCTTTATTGATTACTGCACTTTTAATCGCAAATCTTGTGAATGCCCAAAGATTTGACTTGGGCGACCAGCTTACACCAATCTCAAGTAAATTCAAACTAATAGGTATTTCATCAGCTACAGGTGTACATACCTATAGATACATACAACCTATTTCTGAATCTATGTTTGGAAGAAAAATAGGTGATATTATTATTGGCTTGAAAAATGGAGTAGTTGTAACAACAATATACAATCTAATACCCAAGCCTGGAGATATTGGAGTTCCTAATTCAATTGTTGATTTGATACAATCTTCTTTGCCTTTTCCACTGTCTTCAATTGAAGATGGTTATGGGATTAACATCGATAACAACTCTATTAGTATTAGCCGATCTAACAATTCCATGACATTCGGCAAGGATAGAATTATGTATTTCTCTTCTGTCAAACGCAGTTTATTGATCAATAACTAATATATTTTTTAACATCAAAAATCAAACAAAATGAAATCAGTTTTGGGATTTTTCCTAATCATTATCGCATTAATTTCTCTTTTTCGTTATCCAAACTTTGGCCGAAGTATTCCTGAATCAATAGGTGTGCTTATTGGTCTAGCGATTTTTGTAGTACCAGGAATATTACTAATTAGAAGTGATAATAAAAATTCAGATAAAGAGTAAATGCTAAATATGAAGTATTATATTTTATTTATCCTGCTTGCTTTTAATATAAAAAGCTCATCTGCTCAACAAGTTTTCAAAAGTTTAAAATATGGGTATTCGTTTACAATACCTGATGGTTGGCGGATTAAAAATCAAATCACTTTACCAGATACAGACGCAAAGATTGTGGATGATAAAGGGAACTCCTTCATAGCAAGTATAAATCAATTGCCTGGAGAATATAAAAAAACAACTTCTGTTAGTCTACTCTCAAAAGCATCAGACCAAGATCTAATTGATATTTGGGCACCATCATATGACAATACATATGTCCTTAGAAGAGGAACTACCATAGTTGGAGGTAAGGAGTTTTACTTTGTGCATTTAAGCTCTCCGTTTGAAGGGAATTTAAGATTGATACATAAGATGTTTATGCATAACTGGAATGGATATTCTATTTCGATTGATTGTGCATCAATCAGTTCCATGACTGCAGAAACATCAGTTTATTTCGATGTTATGCTTCATAGTTTTAAGTTCAAATAATATGTGAATTGTTTATGATGATATTGGAAATATTTGGAGAGAAAATTAAGATCGATTAAATCCATTCTTCTAAATGTTATATCTATTGTAATTAATGAGGTTTTAACATAACTCCATATTTTAAAAAAATAGGTTTACAATACTCAGCTGTTGCTAACCAAAACACCAACTCAAATGAAAAAAAACCTACTAGTAGCTGTATTATTTATCCTTACCATAAGCGTAACTGGCTTCGCTCAGCTTCCTGCGGTGGTTGCTAAAACGGGAAAAGCAGTATTTCAAATCGAAACATTTAATGAATTTGGTGGTGTCTATACAACAGGCACTGGATTTTTCATCGATAAAAACGGAACAGGTTTGTCAGCATGGCATGTGCTTGAAAATGCATATTTCGCCTACATAAAAGATTTCGGTGGAAAGCGATACAGAATTAAGAAAATCTCGAGGATAAACCTTGATGCCGATATCGTTGAATTCCTCCTCGATAGCATAAAAACAGATTTCCCATTTATCACCCTTGCCCCTACCATCCCTCCAAAGGGTACGAATGTATTTACTATTGGAAACCCCGAAGACTTTGAAAGCGTTGTATCAACTGGCGTGGTATCCGGATTCAAAACAGATGATGGTATCCGTATTATTCAAACATCAACCCCCATCTCTGCAGGTAGCAGTGGTGGCCCTCTTCTAAACATGGCAGGTCAGGCCATTGGCGTAATATCATATTCATATACAAATGGACAAAACCTGAATTTTGCCTATTCCGTTTTGGAAAGAAAAAACATGAAGAAAGATTCACTCACTGATCTCATGAAAGATGTTAACGGGAAATTTTACTTATTGAATATCAAGGCAAAACACGACCCCAAACTGACTCTCAATTCTATAGAGTTATTAGATTCAATCACGGTACTTAATTTTTCATTTGCTAACCTTTCAATCACTAGTGGTGATAATGCATACGTTTATTGCAATACAAAAAACAAAGATGAAACCTATTATATTCAAGAAAAGGACTCCCTTACCAAACATTATATAAAAAGCTCGAGTCTTTCAGAAATAATTGAAGATGCACCAAAAATAAAACTGGTGCAGGCTATCCATTTCAACTTAATCTTTGATACCATTAAATCCCTCAACACATTTGATCTGAGAGAAAATATGAAAGGCTCTGACTGGTCTTTTAAAGATATCGTCATCCCAAGCAAGCAATACCTTACCAGTGAAATGTTTACCCAATACAATAAAAGTCAATTTCTTGCAACAAGTTCGAAACTACGCAGAGAAGAATATTCTGAAGCAAAAACAGTAATTGATAAGCTCAAGGATAGTATAAAGAATGATGAGTTACTTGAACAATTGTATTCAATTGCAAGCTTTTCACTTGGCATGCCTAATGAAGCCATTGAATCCACGAAAAAGTTGATAGAATTGAATCCCATGCAGTCGAATTATTACTCAGACTTATATGTCATATATATTCAAATTGATAGCACCAAAGAAGCACTTGAAAACATAAACAAAGCAATACAATATGGGGAAGAGCATGCTGACTATTATTTTTACCGCGCTGAGCTCAATTATAAATTGGAAAACTGGAAAGAATCCATTGAAGATTATGACAAATACTTGTCCATCAGCAAAAATGATGTCGCTTCAGTATATATGGTGAAAGGAATTGCCAAAGCCAAGATAAATGATAATGGGGCTTGTGCCGACCTAGAAAAGGCAAAAGACCTAGCTGAATCGGACAGGGAATGGGAAAAAATAAATAAGGAGTACCGGAAATACTGTAATCAAAAATAAATAATATGCTAAAGCCCCTACTTCTAATCGCTTTATTATTGAATACAAAAACTACTGAGAAAGCTGCCATAAACAATACGTTTCCCACTGCCGCCAAAACGTTACAACAGTTGGATAAACAGATTGGTAAAGGGGCCGTTGAAATCAATTATGCTATTCAATCATGTTTTAGTCTGAGTATCTGCAAACTATGTCTAGATAAAAAAGGAAATAATTACTCGGTAGAACTATCCATTCCGTCTAAACCTCAAAGGTTATCTCATGATTATGATGAGCAGATTGAGGCAATGGTATATTACAATACATATACCATATCGCCTGAAAAATTGGAAGAGCTTAAGTTGGCATTAATACCCATGCCAGATGGCCTTTCTACAACAAGCCATCATTGGACAATTAAATCTATTGATGATTCTTTAAGCTTTCAAGACGATGTAGGCGGTCATGGAATTGAACGCTTTATTCATAGCATAGCAAAAGAGATTGTGCTCTAGCATACTACTAACTATCTATTAGAAATACATCGACACAAATTTTGTTATTTATATTCCAATTAATATTTAATTAACAGCCCGTAGAAATATCCATTTATAAGTTTGTCCATCACCAGCCGTTGTTAACCAAAACACCAAACAAACCGACATGAAATCGTTACTCCTAATCACGTTGCTTTTCTCTCAACTTTCTTGGGGACAACAAATTCAGGCCCCTACAGGAAGCATCATCACACCTACCGATGCGCAAAAACTACTTGATCACCATAATAAAGTTCGAGCTGAAGTAAAGGTGGACAAGCTCATTTGGAGCCCAAGGCTATCTAAGTATGCGCAACAATGGGCACAACACCTTGCAGACGATAAACGATGCAAAATGATACATAGCGACTGCCAAGATGAATTCGGAAATCACTTTGGCGAGAACCTATTTTGGGGCAGCGATGCTTCAGCATTTAATGCCTTAGATGCATCTAAATCATGGTATGAAGAAAAGTCAGACTATTCTTATGAACCAGTTGGAGACACCAATCAAAAAGGAGTTGGACATTATACCCAAATGGTATGGAGAAATACCCGAGAAGTCGGTGTTGGCATAGGATACTGCAAAACTGGTGGTATTATCATAGTGGCCAGCTACTTCCCTGCTGGGAATTTTATTGGAGAATACCCTTATTAAATTAAACACGATAACAATGCCAACACAAATAAAAAAATAGCTCATAATTTCACTTGTCTGCATCTTAACATTAAGTATAAATGGCTTTGCTCACAAAATGCTTCGATTTATCTTGCCAGAGGGATAGCTAAAGCAATGATTAATGATAATGGCGCTTGCGTTGACCTACAAAAGGCAAAGGACCTGGCTGAATCGGATAGGGAATGGGAAAAGATAAATAAGGAATACAGGAAATATTGTAATAAATAATTAAATCCACAATGAAATTATATAATATTATAGTGTATTAAAATTTAGTATACTCTTTCGTATACTGTTTAATTTTACTTGAAAATCTGAAACGGCATCCTGATCTTTAGAGTCTATTGTATCTTTAAAAGCATTGAATTTTGAGTAGATAGCTGCTAACGTTTTCGGGCTTTGCGTCAGGCGGGTTTCGGAGCACAAGACTGTCAACTAGCACTAGACTTGAATAGAAGCACAAAGCTCTAAGTTTGCACGTCAACCCGCCTGATGCAATGCCCGTGTTATGTATAGATTTTATTCAACTGCTTTGCCTGTTTTCAAATCAATTCTCCATTTTAATATGTTTGGTTGCCATCCCTGATTAATTTTCGTTTGATTCGTTTTTCGAATTTCAATATCGCCCTCAATAGTAGAAACAATATAAAATCTACTTTGTCCTATTCCTCTTTTGCAGCATAACACCATAATATTTTTTCCGCGGAATTTTTGAAGCGTTCCTCTTCTTTGATGAGTTTTCTTGTTTAAATAAAATAAGCCCACATATTTCCCATGAATACGATAATGAGATGTAAATCTTTCATGTGGTCCAGATGTCATTATATTCATTATTTCAACTAAAATGCTATTTTTTTCGGTTGTCCAAGTTTTTATTTTCCTCAATGAATTAACTAAATTTATAACTTTCTTGTATTGCTTATTAGTCATGTTTCCAGATGATTTATTTTTAGTTCAGATTGGTAGTAATTACACATAACAGACAGGGCTTGGCGTTGTTGGGGAAATAGCGTTCCGTCCGCCGACAACTGAAGCCAAATTGTTAATTAAATGTCTAAAATATAGCCAAATAGAAATT
>Ga0114966_10002343_pt1 | contig 16898 bp, 7 predicted proteins | sample M_130207_XF_Meta_FD_87029 | JGI IMG/M metagenome (GOLD analysis project Ga0114966, IMG submission 87029) | Freshwater microbial communities from Lake Montjoie, Canada to study carbon cycling - M_130207_XF_MetaG | ecosystem: Environmental > Aquatic > Freshwater > Lake | place: Lake Montjoie...
AGCATTATATGTTAAAGAAACAGAATCGATATTTTGACACCCTGTGGCATCAGAAACAATAAGTACATAAGTGCTATTGCTTGTAATAGTAGCCGTAGGGTTGGCAAAAGCATTATTATTTAAACCAGCACTGGGTATCCAGTTATAAGTATAGGGGGATGTTCCACCACTAGCTGTGGGAGCGCCACCGAGTAGGACGGTACCGCCGGTGCATAAGGTATTATTACCAAATCCTGCGTTAGCAAAAGGGCCTGTTGCATTATAAATTAAAAATACGGTATCAATATCCTGACAACCATTAGCATCTGTTACTGTAAGTACATAAGTTTTATTGGCAGTGATGGTAGCAGTAGGATTAGGAGAAGAGGGGTTGTTTAAGCCTGACAATGGCAGCCAAGAATAAGTATACGGAGCTGTGCCACCAAAGCATGTAGGCGCGCCTCCAAGCAGAACAATGCCTCCAGAACATAAGGTGTCGTTTCCAAAACCTGCTTCGGCATTAGGTCCGGAAGGACTGTAAATAACAAAAACTGAATCAAAAGCTTTACAACCAATACTATCCGTTATGATAATCTCAAATAAAATATTACTAGTAATAGTTGCTGTTGGGTTAGCTATTGTTGAGTCATTTAATCCAATAGCAGGTGACCATTCATATATAAATGGCGGAATACCTCCAGTAGCTGTTGGGTTAGCTCCCAGTAAAATTGTTCCACCAGTACAAAGTGTATCGTTTCCAAAACCTGATTCAGCATGAATAGCAGGATTTATTATAATGGTATTTGTAATTGAATCCTTACAAGCCATATTTGAAAAAGCCACCAGCTTCACATTATAGGTGCCTGCAGCGTTAAAAAAATGAGAAGGGTTTTGAGATGTGCTTGGCGGACTTCCATCGCCAAAATCCCAATTATAACTTTGAATAGTGCCTGGGCTAATAATTGTGGACAAATTATTAAATTGTACCGTATCTCCCTTACATACAATACTTGTATCAAATTGAACAACAGGTCGGGGATATACTATTGTAGTTTTGGTAGCAGTATCAGTGCATCCATTGGTGGTAAGCACCGTTAAAAGGGTATTGTAGGTTCCTGGACTTGGATAAATGTAAGAAGGACTTTGAGTAGTATTTATGGCGCTTCCATCACCGAAATCCCAAGTCCAATTACTAATGGTACCAGAGGTACTCACTGAATTATCAATAAAAGGGCTTGCATCTCCGTTGCATGCTGCATTATTATTAAAAGAGGCGACAGGAGCATCAAATGCCAATACATTAATGGAAACGGAACTGGTATCGGTAGAATTACCACAGGATGCTACTAACTGAATTTTTTGTAATCCTTGGGTAGTAAATATAATAGATAATGTATCCTGAAATCCCTGAGTAGTGCCATTTACATACCATTCGGTGCATTTTTTTCCTTTAGTAGTATTATTATAAAAAAATATGGTGTTCCCTATACATAAAGTGCTGGTGCTATATGTAAAGGTGGGTATAATAGAACATTTTAAACATAAAAAATAATCAGCAGGAGTATAATTATTTGCTACTATAGAAGGCGCAGCAACACTGGCAGCCGGAGTCCCGACACTTCCTCCAGAGCCAACAGAAGGGTTTACTGCATTTACTACTGTTGCACAATTATTCTGATAACATCCTACCACACCCAAACTATCTGTTTTCATAAATAGAGCATCAAAATAATCTGCTCCAAAGCTAGAAGTGACAATAGACAGTGCATAACCACCATCCGGCGATTGTTTAACCATAGAACCTCTATCGGAACCTGTATCACCATAAGCCTTTGACCATTGAAGATTACCATTATTATCGGTTTTTATCAAATAAGCATCCAGGCTACCGGCGCCAAAACTAGTTGTAAGACCAATAATAATAAAGCCCCCGTCGGGTGTTTGTTCAGCAAAACGAGGTTGGTCATCGCCTGTACCGCCATATGTTTTAGACCATTGCAAGGATCCTAAAGAATCAGTTTTTATTAATAGTACATCATTTCCTCCTGCACCAAAACTGCCTGTATTGGCACAAAACATAAATCCCCCATCAGCAGTTACTTTGCCAGAAATCCCCCATTGACTGCTACCATCTCCCCCACTGCCACCATATGTTTTCGACCATATAATGTTACCAGTAGCATCTAATTTTAGTACGTATATATCATAACCTCCTGCACCAAAACTAGTAGTATATCCAACTAATAAATATCCACCATCACTAGTTTGTTCAACAAAATCGCCCCAATCGGCTCCGGCACCGCCATAAATTTTCATCCATAGCAAATTACCATTGGCATCGGTTTTTATTAATGCTGCATCTTCTGCACCAAATCCTAAGCCGTTAAAAAATCCTGTTACGATATAACCTCCATCAAGTGTTTGTTGAACATGTAATCCATAGTCATTGCTTCCCCCACCAAAAACTTTGGTCCACTGCACATTTCCTAAAGCATCAATTTTCAAAAGTGTTATATCATAACCACCAGCACCTAAATGTGCAAGAGCTGCAACAATATAACCACCATCCGAAGTTTGTTGAATTGACTTACCACCATCTTCGGCAGCGCCACCATATGTTTTAAACCATTCTGGATTTCCACAATCATCTACCTTGTAAACATATATATCACAGCTTCCTGCTCCAGAAGTTTCGTGTTGCCCTGTCCCAACAAAACCACCATCAGAAGTTTCTGCTAAGGACAAACCTCCATTCATCCCTGGTGCTTTAAAAGTGCGGATAAAACTGGTGGAGGTCTGCGCTAAAGCTATATTTACTGAACCGGTTACTATTTGAAGAAAATAGAATCCAAATATTAATAATAAACTTTTAAAATAGTGTTTCATGTTAAATTATAAAAGCTGATAAAAAACATAATAATATATCAAGAACTAAAATTGTAAAAAACAAACTAAAATTTAAAATTAATGCCAATAGTAAAAGGATACACTTGAGGTCCAATATCTTTTTTAAATAAGCGAGCAAAACTATAATTTACAAATAATGTGATTTTATTATAGCCAATACGAGCAGTAGCAGAATAAATAAATGGAGAAAGATTAAAATTATCACGTTGTTTTATTTTATAATATTTATCATCAAGTTCATATTTTTGTTTAAATACTGAATGAATGCGGTATTCGATTTCGGCGCCAGCAGAAATATGTAAATTATTTTTCGGGTTTTCACTAAAGTTAAAATTCAATAAAAAGGGTGCTTTAATATAACTAATGTTTAAGGTATTTTTGTCGTAATTCAATTGGTCGAATGAAGCATTTAAGTATGAATTATCTGCATTTAATGTGATTGCTTGTTTAAATGCGTAGTGCTTAAAATTAAAACCGAGACAAATACTAAAATTAATATGATTTTTATAAATGGGTATAATTTTTTCCAAAACATTTAATCCAAAATGCAATGATTTTAAGTATTCTAATTCCAAAAAGGAGGATCCTGATGGAGCATCCAGGTTATTATTAAAATCCATCATGCCATTAATACCAAATTCGAAACCTTGCCAATATTTGAATCCCATATTAAAATTTTTTATTGAATCTTTATTGAATTTCTCCTTACTATGCACATCATCTAATTTTTTTATGATTTCGAGATATTTTTTTTTCTTTATTTTTTGTTCTTTGGCAGTAAGATCTATTTCATCAGCATTAGCACTGGTGCTTTCTCTGATAGAGCCGGTACCAGTAATTTCTATTTTACGCTCCGAAGGCTTTCCTTTATATATAATATTTCCTGAGCCACTAACTTCAGCTTCTATGGTCTGTTTGGCATTTACTATTCCATAACCCACACCTGATACTGCTATTATAACTTTTTCTGCTATCAGCTGCGAAGCTTTTAAATTACCTGCACCATCAACTTTAGAATTAAGAATTTGCGTACTTCCTTTCAATGTTAAATCACCCTCTCCAGTTTGGTGTGTTATTATTTCTTTAGCATTTATATTTAGAATAACATCGCCAATGCCGCTTTTTTCTATGGCTATTTTTTCGGTAAGCAATTGATTTTCAGATTTTATATCAACTGCTCCTGAAATTATTAGTTTACTAAGGTTTTTCACGCCAATTTTAATAGGTTTTATTATATTATTGCCATTAGTAGTAATTGTTAAAACTCCATCTATTACTTCTGTTTTAATTTGTTTAGCAATAGTTTCATCGGCCTCAATAATAACTGTATTTTTATCACTTTGCGAAATTATAACAGTAAAGGAATCACCCAGCTGCATGACACTAAAATCTTCAACAGCCCTTATTTGTTGAGCAAAATTATTAGATATAAATAAAAAAGATAAAAAAATAAATAAAACTATTTTTGTTTTTATTATCAAATTTCTCATAAATTAAATATGTTTTTTAAAGCTCTTTTATTGCCAGCGTTTTTGATTAAATATTTTTTAAAATTGAATGTTAATTTTATATTTAAAATAGTTATTCACCAAATAATAGTTTAATAGGCTATTTCATTAGATTTTTTTTGAATGCAATCCAGCAAAATAATTTTGCAGGTATTTAATACTTTGAGCTATAAAATTAATCAATAAATCCATGTATTTTTTATATCAGTAATATTTAATAATTAGAAATATTTTATTAAGCACTCCTAATCAAGTGTTTATAAAAAAAATAATTTCAAAAGTAAACTATTAAAGGCAAAACTAAAGTGAAAATAACACTGTGCTTATAGTCAAAGATAAGTATTTTGCTTTATAAATACTAAAAAGAACAAAAAACTAAAAATTCGCAGATTCAAATTAGATAATAAAACAAACAGCATATTTTTAAATTCTAGCGCATGTGTATTGTTTAATTGTAAATTTGTTGCAGATGCTATTATAAAAGGTATACAATAATTAAAAAAGTATTGATATAATTGAAGATAATAATTTAATTCAAGTATATTCTTAAATTTATTATACTTTAGCCTTCATTTTTATGTATTTAAGAAATTAAAAATACCAGCAAAAGAATTCAATAATATTTTTTAAAAATCATGGTTACAATCAAGATATAAAAAGTCCATCAAAAAAACAATAAAATATGCCTAGAGATATTTCCATAAAATCAGTATTAATAATAGGTAGCGGACCCATAGTTATAGGACAAGCATGCGAGTTTGATTATTCGGGCTCTCAGGCGGCGCGTTCATTAAAGGAAGAAGGAGTTGCAGTAACACTTATAAACTCCAATCCGGCAACTATAATGACGGATAAAATAACAGCTGATAACATTTACCTATTGCCCTTGGAGGTAAAGTCAATAATAAAAATATTAGAAGATAATAAGGATATAGATGCCGTATTGCCAAGTGTTGGTGGTCAAACGGCTCTTAATTTAGCGATGCGCTGCGACGAGATGGGTATTTGGAAAAAGTATGGCGTACGCATGATAGGAGTTGACATTGAAGCGATAAATGTAACAGAAGATAGGGAGCTTTTCCGGCAGCGCATGGAGTCAATAGGGGTTGGGATGGCTCAATCTAAGATATGCCGATCGTTTTTGGAAGGTAAAGAAATAGCTCAGGAGTTTGGATTCCCTTTAGTAATAAGACCTTCGTTCACATTAGGAGGCAGCGGAGGAGCAGTTGTATATAAGCGGGAGGAATTTGAAAAAGCACTAGACAGGGGGCTGCACACCTCCCCTATCCACGAAGTTCTTATTGATAAAGCTGTATTGGGTTGGAAAGAATATGAACTTGAGTTATTACGGGATAGTAACGACAATGTAGTTATCATTTGCTCTATTGAAAATTTCGATCCTATGGGTGTTCATACTGGTGATAGTATTACCGTAGCGCCTGCAATGACATTGTCGGACAGCACTTTTCAAAAGATGCGTACTTTATCCATTAAGATGATGCGCAGCATTGGAAATTTTGCAGGAGGGTGTAATGTGCAATTTGCTGTTAATCCCGATGATTCTGAAGATATAATTGCAATAGAAATTAATCCCCGTGTATCACGCTCCTCAGCATTAGCAAGTAAAGCAACGGGTTATCCTATTGCGAAGATAGCCGCTAAGCTAGCAATTGGTTTTAACCTTGACGAGTTAGAAAACCAGATTACAAAATCTACTTCAGCATTTTTTGAGCCTACCCTAGATTATGTAATAGTAAAAATACCACGATGGAATTTCGATAAATTTAAAGGAGCTAATCGCGAATTGGGTTTCCAAATGAAATCGGTAGGCGAAGTGATGGGGATAGGTAGGTGTTTTCAGGAAGCGCTGCAAAAGGCATGTCAATCGCTGGAGATAAAACGCAATGGCTTGGGTGCCGATGGCAGAGAAGTTACAAATCAAGAAGAATTACTGAAAAGTTTGGAAAGGCCAAGCTGGAACAGACTTTTTCATATTTACGATGCTATAAAATTAGGGATTTCTATTAAAACGATACAAAAACTAACGCGTATCGATTCCTGGTTTTTAAATCAGATAGAAGAATTAATATTGCTGGAGGGGGAAATATCAAAATATACACTAGCAGTGTTACCGCGCGAATTATTATATGAAGCGAAGCAAAAGGGCTATGCCGACCGACAGATAGCTCATCTTTTAAATTGTTTGGAGAGTGAAGTATTTAACAGGAGAAGAGAATTAGAAATTAATAGGGTATATAAATTAGTGGATACCTGCGCAGCAGAATTCGAAGTAAAAACCCCATATTACTACAGCACCTTTGAAGATGAGAACGAATCCATCGCTTCCGATAAGAAAAAGATTATCATATTGGGCAGCGGGCCTAATAGAATAGGACAAGGGATAGAGTTTGATTACAGCTGTGTTCATGGGATATTGGCTGCTAAAGAATGCGGCTATGAAGCTATCATGATTAATTGTAACCCCGAAACAGTTTCAACAGATTTTAATGTTGCCGATAAATTATATTTCGAACCTGTTTTTTGGGAACACATTTACGATATCATATTAAATGAAAAGCCCGAAGGTGTTATTGTTCAGCTGGGAGGTCAAACAGCATTAAAATTGGCAGAAAAGTTAGAACGATATGGTATAAAAATCATAGGAACCGATTATAAATCATTAGATTTAGCCGAAGATAGGGGCAGCTTTTCTCAACTGTTAAAAGATAACAATATACCTTATCCTAAATTTGGAGTAATAGAAGATGGAGAGCAGGCGGTAGAGCTTTCAAAAAAACTAGGATTCCCATTGCTTGTTAGGCCTTCCTATGTTTTGGGGGGGCAGAACATGAAAATTGTTATTAACGAGAAGGAGCTAGAAGAGCACGTTGTAAATTTATTGCGCGACCATCCAGGCAACCAGGTGCTGCTCGATAATTTTATTGATGGTGCTATAGAAGCCGAGTCGGACTCCATTTGTGATGGTGAAAATGTTTATATAATAGGTATAATGGAGCACATTGAGCCGGCAGGGATACATTCGGGAGATTCGTATGCCGTATTACCTCCTTTTGATTTAAGTGAAAATGTAATAAGTCAAATTGAAAAACATACAAAAACAATAGCTTTAGCATTAAATACCATTGGTTTATTAAATATTCAGTTTGCTATTAAAAATGAAGTAGTATACATAATAGAAGCAAATCCACGCGCATCTAGGACTGTTCCATTTATTGCAAAAGCTTATGATGAGCCATATATTAATTATGCTACCAAAGTAATGTTAGGAAATAAAAAAGTAAAAGATTTTAAATTTAATCCTCGCAAGATAGGCTATGCCATAAAAATTCCAGTATTTTCATATAATAAGTTCCCTGAAGTTATTAAAGAATTAGGTCCCGAAATGAAATCGACTGGAGAGGCTATTTATTTTATAGATGATTTAACAGATGAGTTTTTTCATACTATCTATTCGGAGAGAAACCTATATTTGAGTAAATAAATGATATATCTAGAGGCGCCGCTATATTTGAACTTGCAATATTTTGCTATAATATTTTTATTTTAAAACGCTAATTGGTAGGAAATATTTTATTGTTATTTTCATAATTAAAACGCAACGCCAGAAAACAAAAGAATAAATATGAGAGGGAAAAACTATCATTTAATAAAGGAATTTCAAATGGTTCGTAGTTTACTATTATTATCCTTTTATTTTATTTTAAATATTAATTATGCGCAACAAAATAGTGGTAAATCTACCCGCAATAAAAAAGTTGATTCATTATTTCATGTCTTAAGCACTGCTATCCCTGATACTACCCGAGCATCTATTTATGTAGAACTTTCCGAACAACTTTATTTATCAAATATTGATACCGTATTACCACTTTGTTTGGAAGCGATAAAAATTGTTAATTTAAAAATTAATGACGCGAATGCTGCTGAAAAAAAATCCTTATTAATTTCAAAAGGCAATGCTTTAAATAACATTGGTTACTATTACAAACAGCGTGGGGATTTATACATGGCAATAAAATGGTATGAGATAAGTTTAAAGACACGAGAAAAAATAGGCGACAAATGCGGCATTGCCAACTCTTTAGTAAATAATGGGGCTATTTATAGGAAAAAAGGGGATATTAAATTGGCCATTGATTGTTTTAATAAAAGTTTAGATATACAGAATAAAATTGGAGATAAAGAGGGAGCTTCTATTTCCTTAAGTCATCTTGGCGAAACATACCAATTGCTAGGTTACACTGCAGAGGCGCTTGAAAATTTCAACAAAAGCTTAAAGCTACAAAGCGAAATAGGCGACATGCATGGTACTGCTATCTCATTCATGAATATTGGTTTAGCCTATAGCACCCAAGGAAATTACCCCAAAGCCATTGAATTAATTTCCAAAAGTTTAAAAATATTAGAAGAGATAGGTGACAAAAAGGGTGTAGCTATTTTGCTCTACCAATTTGGAATTATTAATAAAGAGCAAGGAATTTCTTTTTTTGAACCTGTTGCAAAAAAGAAATATTTTAAGAAAGCATTAGATTATTATAATAAAAGTTTAAAAATCCGAGAAGAATCAGAAGATAAAAAAGGTGTTTCCACTTTATCCGGTGCTATAGCAGAGATTTATGAGATGGAAGCTGAAATGGATGGGAATTTAGATTCCATTGCCTTAAAATATAATACAGCATTAGAATGGAACCAAAAATGTTTTCAATTATCAACAGACTTATCCGACCTAGAAGGAATTTCAAATTCATTATTTTCTATGGGCTCTATATTTTTGAAACAAGCTAATTTACCACTTCAAAAAAATAATTCAGCATTCTTATTGAAAAAAGCTGAAGAATATTGTTTAGCATCTTTAACAAAAGCTAAGAAGCTTAATTACCCTCAAAACATAAGCAAGATTAGTAAGCAGCTTTTAATAATATATAAGAAATTGGGTGATAGAGCTTTTGACGAAAACAAAATGCCTGCTGCCGCACAATATTTTAAAAATGCAATGGATATATCTACCCTATTGCAATTGACAGACTATAAAATAAATAATGTAGAAAGTCAAAAATCTATATTGAAAAAACAAATGCAGTTTGAGTTTAAAAACATAGAAAAGGATACTAAACAAAAGCAAGATGATAAAGATGCTATAGCGAGGGGTGAAAAAAGAAAACAGCTTATTATATTATGGTTTGTAATAGGTGGTTTATTATTTATTTTAGTATTTACATTTTTTATTTACCAAAGTTACCGCCAAAAGCAAAGATTAAACGTAGAGTTGGAAAAGCTATCCATTGTAGCTAGCAAAACTGATAATTGTGTAATAATTTGCGAACCCAATGGAAACATAGAATGGATAAATGAAAAAATGGAAAAAATACTTGGCTTTAATTTATTAAAATGGAAAGAGCAAGGAAAAACCAAATTACAAGATGTAAGTTCTAATAGAGACATTAAGGAACTAATAAATAAATGCGTTCTAAATAAACAAACATTATTTTACGAAAGCCTCAATATTACAAGTGATAATAAAAAAATATGGATGCGTAGTACACTTACTCCTGTTTTAAATGAAAAGGGATTTGTTAAAAAATTAGTATTAATTGATACCGATATCACAGAAAGAAAACTAACAGAAAATATTATTCAAGAGAAAAACAAAGAAATTACCGATAGCCTGTTTGCCGGAAAACGAATACAACAATTATTATTGGCTAGTGATGCCTTATTAAATAAATTTTTACCCGAGTATTTTATATTATATGAACCAAAAGATATTGTAAGTGGCGATTTTTATTGGGCCAATGTAATTGACAATAAGTTTGTATTGATTACAGCCGATTGTACAGGCCATGGGGTACCTGGCGCCTTTATGAGTTTATTAAATATAAGTTATTTGAACGAGGCTATTATCGAAAAAAAAATTGATTCGCCAGATAAAATATTGGATTATGTGCGCAGCAGAATCATTTCCTCCTTAAACCCCGAGGGTGCCCAATATGAAAGCAAAGATGGCATGGATGCTGTGCTTTGTGTTTTTGATTTTAAAAGTTTATGGTTACGATTTGCATGCGCCAATAATCCATTGTGGATAGTACGAAATAATGATATTATTATTTTTAAACCAGACAAAATGCCTGTGGGAATGCACTATGGAGAAGAAAAGAATTTCTCAATAAATACCGTTGGATTGCGCAAAGGAGATATTATTTACACCTTTACCGATGGGTATTCCGATCAATTTGGTGGGGAAGAAAAATTAAATAGTCAATTGAATGAGTCATTCAGTGGCCAAGGTAAAAAATTAAAAGATATTGCATTGAAAAAAATACTCCTCGAAATACAACACAAATCAATGAATGAGCAGAAAGAAATTTTACTTTCAACTTTTGAAAAATGGAAAGGTAATTTGGAACAAGTAGATGATGTATTGATTATTGGGATTAGAATTTAAAGAATTTACTTGTTACTTGTTTTTATTGGTTTTGCATTTATCGAAATTTATTTAAGAGTTCATTTTTTTTTGAAATAATCTTTAAAAAAAACAAATGCCATATTAATTAAGTCTGCTAAAACAAATATGGATATTGGAAACCAAATAGGAAAAGTAAGAGTTTGAAGAGGTGTATTTAAAGCATATACCTTATCCACGAGAATAAGAAATATTGCACCTAACAACCAAATAAAAAGAATTGTTTTAGAAAAAATTCTAGGTTTTTTCATAATTATAAATATTAATATTTATGTGATTATTATTTAAAACTAGAGCGGTTATATCATATTTATTGCCCTTTATTTAAAGTTTAAAATACAACATAAATTAATTAATTATATTATCCTAATATTTTAATTAATTTCTTTTATTTTTCATGTTTTAAATTTTTGTTGTTGCTAATTATGCGTTATTTTTTGCTGGCTACTCTCTTATAATTTTCTTAAATTCATAAGACTTGCTATTCCCCCGCAGGCCCAAGTAGTTGCTAAGCTGGAGCGTTGCCATTGTGTTAGGGCTTAGTGTCATTTTATTTGGTAAGCACAGCTTACCTATTAGGAAAATCACTAAGCACAGCTTAGCGCCAAAGGGGGCAGAAAGGCGCTTCGTAAATTGCAGGTGAAATAACACCTGCAATGGCAGAATCTAAGTATCAATCCTTGATGCAACGCACAGCAAATCCGTAAGCTCTGCTGGTAATAGTGATTATGGGAGTGCTGCTGCTGCCGAAGGAGAGGTAGGTGCTCGATTCGGCACTAACCTTACTGCTCCAATAGAAGCCGAAGGTGCCGACTCCAATGCTCGAACCATCACTGAAATCACGGGCACCCGGCAATGGCAATTTAAGTGGGGAGGCAAAAGCCCCCATCCATGTATTTACACTCCAACTTAAGCGTTCTGCTTCAAGTTCTGTTTCAGTAGGTATTCGGTAGCCACTTGGGCATGGGTTATTAACACCATTTACTCCTTGCCATAAATTGCTGTTTTGAGGGCTTCGCCAATCGTATGGATAACTTGGTGCTTGTATAAAATTACCATGTGAAGGTTGGTCAATACTGCTTAAGGTTGCTGTGGTAGCAGAAGTGCGGCACTGGTGCCCATCTGCCCTTCTACCCCATTGGTATAAATCGCCATAGGCGTTTGCATCAGTGCTGCTTGTAGCTTCTTGCGTGGCACCCAAATTGCGATCCATCCAAATTTTTCCTGTAGTTGTGTTGATTACATCTACCACTGCTGTTGCGCCCGCGCAATTAACCGTACCAGCTGGGTATACAACTGCAGCTCCTACACTTACGGTAAAAGAACAACTTTGACCACATACCGTAATTGCAAAACTTGCAGTTCCACTTGATGTTGGGGTTCCTGAAATTGTATAAACTAAATTTCCTGCACCCAAAGCTAAAGTACTTCCTGATATATTGGCTGTTAAACCAAGAACACCAGTAGATGAAACAGCTTGCACAGAATAAATACCGCCATTTCCACCTGTGTAGGGAACAGTTGTTGAAACACCAATGGCTACAGTGCCATTATTTAAAGTACCGGTGGTAGTTGCGCCAACACAGTTGAGTGCAATTATAGTGCCTGTAGTATTTAGTATTCCACAAGTCTCATTCCAGCCACTTCCTGTAAAAAAGTTCAAACAATTTGTAGTGGTATTAAAAATGACTAAACCAGTAGCCGGTGAAGCTATAGCATCGCGCTGTATAGTCGTCATTCTTGGTGGTAATAAACCTTGGGTAATACTAGCAATTTCAAATTTTGCAGATGCATTTGGAGATGTTGTTCCAATACCTATTCCTGCACCATTGTTGTGAATATTACTATTATTAATAATCCATTGCGAACCATTCCAATAAGGTGTATTACCCGCAGCAGTTCCACTGCTTAGCAAACCGGTTGCACCCGTTGCGCCAACTGTCCCGTTTGTTCCCGCTGCTCCTGTTGCGCCAACTAAACCATTGGTTCCGTTTGTTCCGGCTGCACCCGTTGCACCAACTAAACCATTTGTTCCATTAGTTCCTATTACACCCGTTGCACCTGTTGCTCCATTAATTCCGTTTATTCCATTAGTTCCTGCTGCTCCAGTAGCTCCAGGCGTTCCGTTTGCACTAAATAAAGCATAAGGCACACTCATTAATTGTTGTGTTCCCATTAAAGTATAACTTGTTCCGCCTGTTATATCCATACTTATTTCTATGAAGTAAACACCGCTTCCCCAATTTATAGTATTGAATATACCTGCTATTACTGTGCCTGTTCCAACTACTACATTTATTAAACCTATATTATTAGAGCTTGTGTTAAATGTTTCGGTGTACACTATTGTACCTGTTGCGCTTCCTTGTCGCAAACTAATTTCTAAACCGATGTTTTGGTTTGTGATTGCAATACCTGTGGTGTTGCGTGCGACTGCTTGATAATTAAATCCCTGCGGTGCTTGTGCTTTCAATGTCAAGTTTAATAATAAACTTACAGATAAAAATAGAAATATTTTTTTCATTTCTTGTTTTGTTTTTTTTGTTAGTTTTTAATTATTTGATACGATTTACTTTTGTTTACTTTTAATATATACGTTCCGTTTGCATATTTACTTATATCTATTTGCGAAATAGTTGTTGCGTTTTTTGTTTCTGATAAAAATAGTTTTCCTTCAACTGAAAATAATTCTATTAAATTATTATCTGTTGCTTTGTCAAATTGTATTTGCACAAAGTCGGCTGTGGGGTTGGGAAACACAGTAACTGAAAAACTGTTGTCTAAATTTTCTACTTGTGTAATAAGTAAATTATTTTGATGAAACCCTTGTGCTAAAAGGTTTGTACCGTTGTTAAGTGTAAAGGTCGCAGGTTCTCCTAATGTCCAATCTAATACATTAGTTCCGTTTACAAAACTTATCCCTGCTGTTGAAAGTACAGTTGGCCTTAATGTCTGCGCTTTTAATTCTGTTAATGCTAAACAGAATAAAAACAATGTAATTGTTTTTATTTTTTTCATTTTTTTTTGTTTATTTTTAATTGTTTAACAACTGGGCTATTTGTCTTAATCTTTAAATTTTGCTGGCTACTCTTTTACAATTTTCTTAAATTCATAAGACTTGCCATTCTTAAGTTTTATTAAATAAACTCCAGGAGCAAAATTGCTTGTTTGGACAATAGTTTTTTCTAACAAATTCCCTTTGAAAATAACCTGTCCTATAGGATTTACTATTTCAAAACCAGTATTGTTTTTATTACCTTGAAATTCAATGATTATTTCATCTGATACCGGGTTTGGGTAAACAGTAAATGATGTATTATTTTTAAATTTATTTATCCCGGTGCATAAATCAACAAATATTTGATCTGAATTGGTATTTGTACATGAGTTACCATCAGTATAAGAATAAGTAATTAATTGTAATCCTAAGCCTGAGGTAGAGGAATTGAAACTCCCTAAAGTAACACTAGTACCCGTGTAAGTTCCTCCAATTGGCGTCCCTCCAGAAAGAATAAAAGGTGGAGTAGAAAGACATACTGTATCTGCATTTAAAATGAGCACTACATTGGGTAAACTATTTACACTTACAAGCTGCGTTGCCGTATTTACACATCCATTGGCATCAGTACCCGTAACAGTATAGTTTAGTGTTGAAGCCGGAATGAAAGATGTTCCATTAGAAATTCCACCAGACCATGCATACGATGTTGCACCCGAACCAGTTAATGTTACACTACTACCTGCACAAACTGTTGCTGGAGAAGGTGAAGAACTAGCTGTAACGGAAGGCAATGCATTAACGGTTACCAATCGCGTTGCTGTATTTACACATCCATTGGCATCAGTACCCGTAACAGTATAGGTTAGTGTTGAAGCCGGGATGAAAGATGTTCCGTTTGAAATCCCACCAGACCATGCATACGAAGTTGCACCCGAACCTGTTAATATTACACTACTACCTGCGCAAACTATTGCTGGAGAAGGTGAAGAACTAGCTGTAACGGAAGGCAATGCATTAACGGTTACCAATCGCGTTGCTGTATTTACACATCCATTTGCATCAGTACCCGTAACAGTATATGTTAGTGTTGAAGCAGGAATGAAAGATGTTCCATTAGAAATTCCACCAGACCATGCATACGATGTTGTACCCGAACCTGTTAATGTTACACTGCTACCAGCACAAACTGTTGCAGGAGAAGGTGTAGAACTAGCAGTAACCGAAGGCAATGCATTAACGGCAATGGTGATTGAAGCACTTGAAGAACATGACCCAGAATTTGTAATTTCAACACTATAATTGCCAGCAGCACTTGCAGTATAAGATACACCTGTAGCAGCAACTATATTTGTGCCATTTTGCGACCATTGGTATGTATACCCAGATCCAGCATTAGCATTAAGAACAACATTATTTCCTTGGCAGAAAGTAGTTGGACCTGATGGTGTAATAGTTGCCAAAAGGCTACTATTTATTGTAACTGCGGTAGCACTTGTTGTGTATATACATAAACCATTCGTAATTATTACTCTGTAATTTCCATTTACTGTAGCTGTATATGTGTTCCCTGTAGCACTTGGTATATTGCTTGAATTAAGTTGCCATTGGTATGTATTACCAGTTCCTAAAGGCGCTGTCAATAATAATGATCCGGTGCAACTGCTTACACTACCAGAAGGGCTTATTGCTATAGTTGTAGCGAGGGTTGTAGAACTTGAACTGGAAGTGCAACCGGTTGCGGCGTTTTTAACCGCCACATAATAATTACCCATTAAAGTAGGCAAATAGTTTTGGGAGGTTTCGCTACTTATTAAGGAACCGTTATAGTACCACTGATATGTTAAACCGACACCTGTATTTGCAGTTAAGGAGATTGAACTAGAACCACAAACTAAAATTGTCCCAGCAGGAGATACAGTAGCAATTGTAGCGGGCTTAAATTTGACATAAATACTGTCAGAATAGCTAGAGCTACCTAAAACAGAAGTCACCGAGTAATAGCCTTGCAAACTAGCAATAAAATTAACAGCAATAGTTGTGTCACCATTAAACCAATTGATATGGTAGCCATTCGGTCCATTATAATTTAATGCAACATTGCTATTTGGGCACACGACAATTGTGTCACCTTCAGCAAGTAAATTTGCAGTTGGATTGGCACCATAAGGAAAAACTGTTTTTTTAAATAAGGGACCCCAATTATTTCCTGAATCCTTACAACGTATGTTGAATAAAGTTGGGCCAGATGACATAGTCCATGTGGCACTTGTTCTTAAAACGGTTTCAACAGCTTCATCATATGCTCCATCAAACGCTACTATAGGTGTTCCAGCACCTTCTCCCGGATCAAAAATGCCAAAAAAATATTCGGTATAAGTAATATTTATTGGCGGTGAAGTTGAACTAGAAGTGTTATATACAAAAATTGTTTTTTTAAATAAAGGGCCCCAATTGTTATTTGAATCTTTGACTCGAATATTGAACAATACTGCACCAAAATAACTTGGCAAAGATGCTATGTTTTTTATCACCGTTTCTACAGCTTCATTGAAAGTGCCATCTTCGGCAGAAAGAGCAATACCATTTCCATTTCCAGGGTCTACTGTTCCCCAAAAATATTCTGCTGCAATTATTTTGGGTTGAGCAATCACAGTACCGCAAAAAAATATTGCTACAACAATTTGCACTATTATTTTTTTCATTTTCATTAAATTATTAATATTCTTATTATAGCTAATTAATTTCTATGGTATCCTTTTGCTTTTATGTTAACAGGAACACTAGGAAATAAGTCCGCAGGCATTTCTAAATCAAAGATATAAGCCTTGCCATTGGAAGGATTATAAGTTGGATTATAGTTTTGAATACAATATGGCCCACCATTTCTTCCTCGATCATTTATTGTTAAATCAATATCATAGTAATCATGATTAGGATTGCCGGAATTAACTGTTGTACCCGTTGTACCTATTATTTTTGTTAGCACTAAAGGGTCTGTACCCGAAGGAACAATGCATGGTAA
>Ga0114966_10002344_pt1 | contig 16897 bp, 18 predicted proteins | sample M_130207_XF_Meta_FD_87029 | JGI IMG/M metagenome (GOLD analysis project Ga0114966, IMG submission 87029) | Freshwater microbial communities from Lake Montjoie, Canada to study carbon cycling - M_130207_XF_MetaG | ecosystem: Environmental > Aquatic > Freshwater > Lake | place: Lake Montjoie...
GCCGAACTCGTGCAGTGATAGCCTGCCTCACATGACTTACGACGTTAATAAGATTCGCTCCCATTTTCCATCACTTGATACCGGCCTGGCCTTTTTTTGTGGGCCAGGAGGCAGTCAAGTACCAGATGTCGTAGGAGCAGCTATTGCTGGCGCTATCACCAAGCCGATTTCAAACCGCAATACCAATACTGAATCTGAAAAGAATGCTGAAGAGATTGTGCTGGGTTTTCGCCAAGCAGTTGGTGACTTAATCGATGTGGATCCGCGCGGAGTTGTTTATGGACGCTCATGGACTCAGCTTTCATATGATTTCTCCCGCACCTTAGCTAAGAACTGGGGCCCAGGAGATGAAGTAGTTGTCTCTCGCCTTGATCATGATTCAAATGTTCGTCCATGGATTCAAGCTGCTGAGGCAGTTGGTGCAACTGTGCGCTGGGCTGAGTTTGATAGTGCAACATCAGAGCTAACCGTTGCCGCCGTTGAAGCGGTTTTATCATCTAAGACGAAGTTAGTTGCAGTTACGGGTGCTGGTAATACGATTGGTACAAGACCGGATTTAAAGGCTATTGGTGTGGCAGTCCATAAAGTTGGCGCACTGTTTTACGTAGATGGAGTGCATTTAACTCCACATGCCGCAATTAGTGCAAAAGAGATTGGGGCAGATTTCTTTGGTTTTTCTTTCTATAAGTTAATGGGGCCACACTGCGCAGCACTTGCAGCATCCCCTGCACTTCTTGAAACTTTAAATAGCGACAAGTTATTGCCAGCTACTAGTCTTGTTCCAGAGCGCTTTGAATTTGGAACTCTCCCCTATGAACTTATGGCCGGCTGTATCGCAGCAATTGATTTCATTGCCGAGATGGCTCCGGGTAATGGCTCCACCCGCCGTGAAAAAATCGTTAACTCAATGAATGCGCTAGAAAAATATGAAGATGGATTGTTAGAGTATTTAGAGAGTTCAGTAAAGGCCTTGCCAGGAGTGATTATGTATGGCCATGCCAAGCACCGCACACCAACGATTTACTTTTCATGTGCAGGCCATAGCAGCGCTGATATATATGCAGAGATGGCTAGTAAGGGTGTCACTCTGCCGGCATCTAACTTTTATGCCCTTGAGGTATCTCGCAAGCTGGGGCTTGGCGATGCTGGGGCTTTGCGTGCAGGTCTTGCCCCGTATTCGATTAAGGATGATGTGGATCGTTTGGTCGCAGGGTTAAAAGAGATTCTTGCCTAGTTAAAGCCTAAGGATTCATAGAGTTTTATTGCTTTTTCATTATCGGCATCGACATACAACATCGCATCTTTAATACCCTTATTACTGAGGTAGTTCATGGCAGTGATCGATAGAGCACGGGCAATACCGTGGCCATGGTGATCTGGATGAGTGCCAACAACATATAACTCACCAACGGGTGCTTGATTAACTAAGCCGTGATGAATCTTGCTCCAGCAGGTTCCGATGAGCTCTTCATTTTCTGTGGCAAGAAAGAATCCTTGTGGATCAAACCAGGGCTCGGCCATGCGATTCTCTAAATCCTCCATCACCCAGTTACCTTGATCGGGGTGATCGGCAAAGATTAGATTATTTAGATCTAACCAGGCCTGTTTGTGTGCAGCGGGGTTAAAGGATTCGATAGTAAAACCATGGTCGGTATCAGGAATATGCCCTTGTAGCGTTCGGTGAATCTTTAGTATGTGTCGCACAATTAGACGCGTTCGTTAATGGAGCTCTCTTTGCCTCCATGTGGCATCGTGAAGCGATAACCAACGTTGCGAACGGTTCCGATAATCGCTTCAAACTCAGGGCCAAGCTTTGAGCGCAGACGACGGATATGAACATCTACTGTGCGCGTGCCTCCGAAGTAGTCATAGCCCCAAATCTCTTGCAACAACTGGGCACGAGAAAATACACGCCCTGGATGCTGGGCTAAGTACTTCAATAGTTCGAACTCTTTAAATGTTAAATCTAAAACATTTCCCTTAAGCCGGGCGGTATAACTTGATTCATCGATAACAACATCACCGGTACGGATTTCGCCCGAGTGTGGATCACTCTGCGCCATGATCACTTGATGTTTGCCAACTGCGATACGGATACGCGCATCGACTTCGGCGGGCCCTGATGTATCGAGCATGACATCATCGACTCCCCAGTCAGCGCTCACGGCAGATAATCCGCCCTCAGTTGTGATAACAATGATGGGACAGCCAAGGCCTGTTGTTGTTAATAAACGGGTGAGAGATTTTGCTGCAGGTAGATCTCGGCGCGCATCGATAAGGATCACATCCACATCGGGGACATCGACCAACACACTAGCTTCGGCCGGCAAGATACGAACGTGATGTGCGAGTAAGCCAAGTGAAGGTAGAACTTCCGTGCTCGCCAAATGAGTGTTTGTAAGTAGCAACACCTTGGCCATTGGTACAGAGTACCTGCAGCCAATAGCGCTCACCAATTGGATATTTGGGTCAATATGAGCCTCAAGCCTAAGAGGCATTAAGGACGTAGAATTGGCCTATGAGTCAAACGAATGAACTACGGGAAAAGGGATTGCGCCTTACCCCTCAACGTGAACTCGTTCTATCGGCAGTGCGTGAACTTGGGCACTCAACACCAGAAGATATTGCTGAAAAAGTTCGTCTGACGCAACCAGGTATCAATCTTTCGACTGTATACCGCAATCTTGAAACACTAGAAAACGTCGGCTTAGTAGTGCATACGCATTTGGGACATGGTGGGGCGACCTATCACGCAGCCGAAGAGCTAACACATCTGCATCTTGTCTGCGGAAAGTGCGGATCCATCGGTGATGCACCTATCGATGTTGCATCTAACTTTGTTAATGCACTGGCCGATGATTATGGTTTTAAAACCGATGTCACTCACTTTGCAGTGTACGGAACATGTACGGCCTGCCAATGAGCGCTGTTGTTGTAGAAAACGGTGTTGATAAGGGTGCTGTGTGGCACTTTGGCGAGCCCGTTAAAGAACAACGAGCCCTTGCTGCCGGCAGTGCATGGGCCGATCTCTCACATTTAAATATTATCGCTGTCAGTGGTGAAGATCGCCTTAAATGGTTGCATGATTTAACTACTCAATACTTAAATGATTTAAGTGTTGGTATCTGGAAAGCTGCAATGATTTTAGATCCGCAGGGCCATATCGAATATCAATTCAATCTCGTCGATGATGGTGCAACAACCTGGCTAGTTTTAGATCCTGGATATTCCGCAGCCCTGCTTACATATTTAACAAAGATGAAGTTCATGTTGCGCGTTGATGTACGCGATGCAACTGCTGAATATGCAGTCTTGCGAGCACCAGGTGCTACAACTGAAATTGGTGGTCCATTTGCACTTGTGCCACGGGCAGAACTCGCTCAGACAAGTGAGGCCTTTAACGCTGTTGCAACTCAGGTGGGAACCTGGGCCATTGATGCTGAACGTGTTGCTGCGCACCGCCCCCGAATTGGTTTTGAAACCGACCACAAGTCAATTCCCAATGAGATTGGCGTATTAAACGCTGCAGTACATATGAACAAAGGTTGTTACCGTGGTCAGGAGACCGTGGCTAAGATATTTAACTTAGGAAACCCACCGCGGCGCTTAGTTATGTTGCATCTAGATGGCAGCGATGTCGGCTTTCCAGCGCAAGGCACCAAGGTAGAAAAGGATGGAGCGGTAGTTGGTTTTATCGGCACCGTTGCCCGCCATCACGAATTAGGCACAATCGCCCTTGCGATCGTTAAGCGAAATACACCGATAGATACAATCCTTACAGTTGATGGGATTCCTGCCTCGCAGCAAGTGATTGTTTAACCGCTACTCTTTGCCCATGGAGCTGTTTACTTCGATAATCCTTGGCATCGCAGCTATTGCACTTGGTGTGGCGCTCATTATTTATGCGTTCCGTGGCCGCCAATCACAGGCCAGACGCTCGCCACGATTTAGAGGTCGCCCATAAATGGTCTTTACGATTCCTGAAGGTCTACACACCGATTTAAATCCACTTGCCTGGATGGTTGGCACTTGGCGCGGCAAAGGTCGGGGCGAGTATCCAAGTATTGAGCCCTTTGAATTTGCACAAGAGATTGTCTTTAATCACGATGGACGCCCATTTCTTAATTACTACTCGCGTTCATGGATCCTAGATAAAGAGGGAGAAATTCTGCGTCCCGCTGGCTCTGAAACTGGTTTCTGGCGCATTAAACCCAATAATGTTTTAGAGGTTGTTATGTCACATAACACGGGAATATCTGAGGGGTGGGTTGGAACATTTGATGGCCCAAAGATTCAATTAGTTTTAGATCAAGGTTATTCTGCGCCAACAGCAAAGATTGTTACTGCAGGTGTTCGCTTGTATGGACTTGTCGCTGGCGAGCTTTTCTATGCATACGACATGGCGGCAGAGGGACAAGAGCTTCAGGCCCATATCTGGTCATCACTTGAACGGCACAGTGAGTAAGTAATGCTCGGCGAAATCCTGGCCGAAGTAGTTCGAAGCGGTGTTGTTGAATCTGTGCACGCCGGTCACTTTGTTGCACTCAATAGCGATGGTTCGATATTGGCACAAAAAGGTGATCCCACACTGCCTATGTATTCCCGCTCATCCCTTAAATCAATTCAAGCATCGGCGATGGTCCGAGCCGGCTTAGATATCGAAGCGCGATTACTTGCCCTTGTCTGCGCCAGCCATGTAGGTACACCAATGCATCAAGATGGCGCCTTAGAGATATTGGCAAAGGCAGGCCTAGATGCATCGGCGTTGATGTGTGTGATGGATCGACCGTTAGATGAATCTCTTCGCCGTAGCGCTGAGCCAACGCGCCTTGCCATGAACTGCAGTGGTAAACATGCGGGCATGATTCTGACCTGCCATATCAATGATTGGCCTATCGACTCTTACCTTGATCCATCACATCCACTACAGCTTGCAATCGCTGCTGAAGTCGAAGCGATGAGTGGTGAAAAAATCTCTCTCACAAGTGTTGATGGATGCGGTGCACCGTTGTTTATGTTTTCACTTTTAGGTTTAGCTCGAGCGATACGAGCACTAACAATTTCAACTGATTATGTTCATCAAAGCGTTACTCAGGCCTGTCGCGAGAATCCAGAGATGGTTTCAGGTGATGGCCGACTTGCAACGCGGATGATGCAAAAGCTCCCAGGTCTTTTTATGAAAGATGGCGCAGAGGCCGTTAACGTTGCATCCCTTCCTGATGGCCGTGCATTTGCATTAAAGATCAGCGATGGAAATGAACGCGCTACTCCCGCCGTTACGCAGGCCATCTTGAAGTTATTTGGCATTGATGCCCATGAAATACCTCAACCTGTGTATGGGGGAGGCAAAAACATAGGCTCCATTCGCGCAACCTTCTAACAAGTCGTACCCTTATTCAATGAACGGCCGCATTGCAACCGTAATGGTGCATACATCCCCTCTGGATCAACCAGGTATAGGTGATGCTGGCGGTATGAATATCTATGTTCTCGAATCGGCCCAGCGCATGGCGGCGATGGGTGTTGAGGTCGATATCTTTACGCGCCGTACAGAAAGTGAATCTCCTGAGATTATTGAAATCTCAAAGGGTGTTCGTGTTCGATACTTTGATTGCGGCCACGGCCACTTAACTAAAGAGCAGATGCCAGCGCACATTCTCGGGCTCTCTAAAGAGTTCCTGCGCATAGTTAAAGATGAAAAGTATGATGCGATACATTCACATTATTGGATCTCAGGAAAGGTGGCCATGCCGGCCGCTGCCAAGTTACGGATCCCATTGATTCACACCATGCACACAATGGCGCGCGTAAAGAATTTAAATCTCGCCGAAGGTGAAAGCCCCGAGCCAATGATTCGGGTGCAGGGTGAGACACAGGTTGCAGCAGCGGCCCAGGCGCTCATCGCCAATACCGACTCTGAAGCGGCCAGTCTTGTATCTCTCTACGACGCGTGTCCGGATACGGTCCATGTTGTAAATCCCGGCGTGGATTTATTTACATTCACTCCCGGAAAAGGCCGCAAAGCCGCGCGCGAGCAGATCGGTACTCCTGCCAATGCACTCGTCGTGACTTTTGTTGGCCGAATTCAGCCACACAAGGGTCCAGAAGTATTAATCCGCGCAACATCAGAGCTGGTAAAGCACTCACCGCATATGCGCCCACAGTTAATCGTCAACATTATTGGTGGTGCCTCTGGTGCTAACACCGAAGAGGTCGAGCGGCTCAAAGAGTTAGCGACCTGGCTGGGTATCGATGATGTCATTCACTTTGCACCTCCTGTACCCCGTGCAGATTTAGCGCACTGGTATCGCGCCGCAGATTTAGTGTGTGTACCTAGTTACTCTGAGAGTTTTGGTTTAGTTGCACTCGAGGCTCAAGCCTGTGGCACGCCAGTTGTGGCAACTGCTATCGGCGGACTACGCACAGCTGTAGCCGATGGAATCTCTGGTGTCTTAGTCGATGGACACGACCCTAAAGCATGGTCATCGGTTATTGCCCGTTTACTGCAAGAGCCGCAGCGCCGCGTGCTGCTATCGATGGGGGCGCTCGAGCACGCCTCTCACTTTGGCTGGGATGCTACTGCGCGCGGAACTCTAGATATTTACGATCAGGTAATAACGCACAATAATGCAGCGGCAAAAATAGCAGGACAGTAATGGCTGCGATCGACCCCCGAATCACAATTGAAGAGTTTCTTGATTCGCATGATATGGAGTTTGAAAAGAAAGATAGCAATACATTTCTTATCACTCTGCCCGGTGAAAAGAAGCTCCAAACACACTGCGCCTTAATTGTTGGCGATCACTCACTGAGCATTAATGCATTTGTGATTCGCAAACCCGATGACAACGAGGCGGCAGTACATGCCTGGTGTATGGCTAAAAATGCATCGTTATATGGCATCGCATTTGCAATCAATGGCGTAGGCGATATTTTCTTAGTCGGTCGCCTGCCCTTATCTGCAGTTACCGATCGCGAAATCGATCGACTGGTCGGCGCAGTTCTGCAGGTTTCAGACTCATCCTTTAATCCACTGCTCGAACTTGGCTTTGCAAATGCCATCCGTCGTGAATGGGCTTGGCGGCTTTCGCGTGGTGAGTCACTGGCGAATTTAGATGCTTTCAAGCATCTGGTTTAAGATATATCTATGAGCAACTTTGAATTAATCCTTCTGCGCCATGGTGAATCCGAATGGAACGCCAAGAACCTCTTTACTGGATGGGTCGATGTTGCCCTATCGAGCAAGGGTGAAGACGAGGCGCGAAGCAGTGGTGCTCTGCTCGCCGAGCGAAATTTTCTGCCCGATGTACTTCACACATCGTTGTTACGCCGTGCGATTCATACATCGGAGCTAGCCCTTGATGTATGTCAGCGTCATTGGATCCCCGTACAACGCTCATGGCGATTAAATGAGCGTCACTATGGCGCGTTGCAGGGTAAGGACAAGGCCCAGGTTCTGGCTCAATATGGTGAAGCTCAGTTTGCGCTATGGCGCCGCTCATTCGATGTCCCACCGCCACCCATCGATGACAACGATGAGTTTTCACAGAGCAAAGATCCACGTTATGCCGATATCGCTGCACCAAAGAGCGAATGCCTCAAAGATGTCATCGATCGCATGTTGCCGTACTGGCACGATTCAATTCTTCCTGATTTAAAGCAGGGCAAGCGAGTTCTTGTTACAGCTCACGGAAACTCGCTGCGTGCCTTAGTAAAACACTTAGATGGAATCAGTGATGCCGATATCGCAGGGTTAAATATCCCAACGGGTATTCCTTTGTACTACAAACTCAATGCAGATTTCTCACCAGTAGTTAAAGGTGGAGAGTATTTAGATCCAGCTGCGGCAAAAGATGCAATCGCAGCCGTTGCTAATCAAGGGAAAAAGTAAGCCTACTTTTTCGCTGGAGTAACAGCCTGCATTTGCGCAGTGATTCCGGCGTAATCATCGCGTTGGTCTCTCACAATTGCGGTTAGAGTTAACTCTCCGCCGCGGGCAAAAAACAGCGTCACCGTCACATTTTGACCAGCGACAACATCGAGAGATGGAACCACAGCTTTGGCATTAGCCGATGCGCCTTCAAAGATGATTGGTGAGTTTTTTGACAACGTCGTATTACCTGTCAGTGTTGCAACTTTTGCATTTACGGCTAGTCCTAAAAGCGCATCATCTGTATCTGATGTGTTAATCAGTGTGCCGACGATAACTCCGGCTTTTTCCGCTGTCTCAACTATTAAAAGATTACGTACCTTGATCTCAGATTGATTATTAATGATTGCACCCTCAACACCATCTGTGATCTGCGTAATATTGCGAGTTTCGGCGTTAAAGCCAGTCCCACATGCAGTTAGTGAGAGAACAAGCGTTAATGTCAATAGTGCAATACCTGTACGACGCATGGGCCATATTCTCTCACATGGAATAAGTAGTGAAATACGCTAGTTTTACGCTAAATAGTGTGGGGTGACTCGATAGTAAATCGCTGGTACAATTGCCCTCTAGCGAAGGGCAACACATGACATTTAAGGTCGGCGAAACCGTTGTTTATCCCCATCACGGAGCAGCTCTCATCGAAGCAATCGAGAAGCGCGTGATAAAAGGTGAAGAAAAGACCTATTTAGTGTTGAAAATCGCGCAAGGAGATCTCACAGTACGAGTCCCGGCTGAGAATGTAGATCTAGTTGGAGTCCGTGATGTCGTTGATTCCGCCGGCCTAGATCGTGTATTTAACGTCCTGCGTCAGCCATATACCGAGGAGCCAACTAACTGGTCCCGTCGTTATAAAGCAAATCTTGAAAAATTAGCATCAGGGGATGTCATTAAGGTCGCTGAAGTTGTCCGCGATCTGTATCGCCGTGACTTAGACCGTGGTCTTTCAGCTGGTGAAAAGCGCATGCTCGCCAAGGCGAAGCAGATCCTTGTTTCAGAGCTCGCTCTTGCTGAGCGTACTGATGAAGAAAAGGCTGCAGTAATCCTTGACGAGGTTCTCGCCTCGTAATTTAAATGTCTGTAACCGCCATCATCGCTGCCGCTGGTAGTGGTGAAAGATTCGGCGCAGGTATCCCAAAAGCACTTATTCAACTCGGTGATCGCACCTTGTTGCAACATGCCGTTGCATCTCTTGCTCCCGTTGTTGATCAATTAATCATTAGCGCTCCGGCAGGATATGAACAACAGATAAGCGAGCTACTTGGCGAAGGTGTCACTGTTGTCACGGGCGGTGCTACTCGCTCAGCTAGCGTGCGCAATGCATTAGCGCTTGCTACAGGGCAGTACGTCTTAGTCCATGATGCCGCCCGCGCCTTAGCAAGTACTGATTTAGCAGGTGCAGTTATCAGCGCCCTCAAATCGGGTGAGAGCGCAGTCGTTCCAGCAGTTGCCATTGTGGACACAATAAAGTTTGTGGGTACTGATAATTACGTTGCATCAACGTTAGATCGCGCATCTGTTGTAAGCATCCAGACACCACAAGGATTTCTAACCTCAGCACTGCGTGAAGCACATGGAGCTGGAGGAGATGCAACTGATGATGGGGCGCTTATTGAAGCCAATGGCGGAAAAGTAAAGATTATTTCCGGAGAAGATCGCGCATTAAAGATAACTACAGCGGCCGATCTGCATACCGCCCTCGGTTTTCTCGGCTTTGATTCAACATATCGAAGCGGCATTGGTAGCGATGCGCACGCCTTTAGTGTTGGTCGCGAGCTTTGGCTAGCTGGTTTGTTTTGGCCAGATCAAGATGGTGTCGATGGCCACTCTGATGGCGATGTTGCAGCCCATGCGATCTGTGATGCACTATTTGCGGCAACTGCGCTCGGTGATTTAGGAAGTAATTTTGGAACCGATCGCCCGCAGTATGCCGGTGCAAGTGGTGTGCAGTTACTCCAGGAGACGTTAGCAATCATTACTACCGCAGGATATTCAATCTCAAATGTGACGGTGCAAATTATTGCTAACCGTCCTAAAATCGGCATACGTCGCGCCGAAGCAATCGCAACAATCTCTTTAGCACTTGGTGGCGCAGATGTTTCAATATCGGCCACAACCACTGATGGCATGGGCCTAACTGGGGAGGGCAAAGGCATCGCTGCAATCGCATCTGCTCTTGTTTTCAAGCGGTAGAATTAGACAATGTCTGCAATTAATTTATACGACACGGCAACGCGCGAGGTTGGAAAATTCACTCCGATAAAAGCCGGTAAAGTCTCAATCTATGTCTGTGGTGCAACGGTGCAGGCATCTCCGCATATCGGACATATTCGAAGCGCCGTTAACTTTGACACTTTGAGCCGTTGGCTAACTAAGAGTGGATATGACGTCACTTTAATTCGCAATGTCACAGATATCGATGACAAGATTTTGCACAAAGCAGCTCACGAGAAGGTTTCATGGTGGGCCTTGGCTATGAAGTATGAGCGTGAATTCACTGCAGCCTTTGAAGCACTTAACGTTGCACCACCAACGTATGAACCAAGGGCTACCGGCCACATCACGCAGATGATCGAACTCATGCAGATACTTATTGATAATGGATCTGCATATGCCCCTGGCAACGGTGATGTCTATTTAGAGGTCCGTAAATTGAAACGATACTTAACTCTGTCGGGCCAACGTATCGATGGGTTATTACCTGCCGTTGATGGAGATATTGCTACTTCAAAAAAGAGAGATCCCCGGGACTTTGCATTATGGAAATCGGCCAAGCCCGGCGAGCCATCGTGGCCAACACCATGGGGGGATGGCCGACCTGGCTGGCACTTGGAGTGCTCGGCGATGGCACATGCTTATTTAGGTGAGAGTTTTGATATTCATGGCGGTGGATTGGATTTGATCTTTCCTCATCACGAAAACGAGATTGCACAGTCAGAGGCGGCGGGATATGGATTTGCTAAGCGTTGGATGCACAACGCCTGGGTCACACAGTCCGGTGAAAAGATGAGTAAATCACTTGGCAACTCATTATTAGTCGACGTTATTTTGCAACGTGTCCGTGGAATCGAACTTCGCTGGTACTTAAGTAGCGCACATTATCGTTCGATGCTTGAATACTCGCAGTCAGCACTCGATGAATCAGCGATAGCGTTTCGCCGAATCGAAAGTTTTTTAAAGCGTGCAACCGAAATTACTGGATCACAACCACAGGCAGTTATTGGTGAGTCATTTGCTGCGGCGATGAATGATGATTTAGCTGTGCCCGTAGGCCTTGCCACGATCGCTGAAAATCTGCGTCTAGGCAATCAAGCAATCACCGATGCCGATTCCGCTGCGATTACTAAGAATGCCAATGAAATCCGAGGGGCTCTAGAGATCTTGGGCTGTGATCCATTCGATATGCATTTTGCCGCTGGCAGCTCAACGGATTTAACACAGGCGATGGATGGCGTAGTGAAGTTGGCCCTTGCAGAGCGCGCATCTGCACGAGAGCGTAAGGATTTTGCAGCCTCAGATGCCATCCGTGATGGACTACTCGCATTAGGAATTACAATTGAGGACACTGCACAAGGGCCGCGTTGGTCGATGATTGAAAAGAGTTAACGATGGCCGGCAATTCATCCCGTAAAGGCGCAATCCGCGCATCAAAAAAAGGACCGACCGGTGGTACAGGCGGTAAGAATAAAAAGCGCCTGACTGGAAAAGGCCCAACACCAAAGGCTGAAGACCGTCCCTATCACGCAGCTGCAAAGCGCAAAAAAGCCGTTGCAAAAAAGAGTTCAAGTAAAACAACAACTAGAGGCGCTGGCAGAGTAACTACAGGGCGCAGCGATGGCAAAGAGATTAGGCCGGCCCGTGCACCACGCGGTGATAGACCACGCGGTGAAATCGTTGCAGGTCGCAACGCAGTGCTCGAAGCCTTGCGAGAGAGTGTTCCATCGACTGAACTTTTAGTAGCACGCAGCATTGAAGTCGATGATCGTGTAGCTGAGTCTTTAAAGCTAGCACTTCACTTAGGTTTACCGATTCGCGAAGCTCACCGCGCCGAAGTAGAAGGTATTTCGCCAAATAGCCAGGGAATAATTCTTGCGATCAAGCCATTTCAATACTCAAGTTTTGAAGAGATTATTCAACGCGCAAAGCATCCAGCACTTATCGTCGCATTAGATGGCGTAACCGATCCACGTAACTTAGGTGCCATTATCCGAAGCGCCGCAGCCTTTGGCGCTGCAGGTGTTGTGATGACCGAACGTCGCGCAGCATCAATGACGGCATCGGCATGGAAATCATCTGCAGGTGCTGCAGCGCGTTTACCGATTGCACAAGTAACAAATCTTGCGCGAACAATTGATGCCGCGAAAAAAGAGGGGCTCTTTGTTGTTGGTTTAGATGGTGAATCAGAGGATCTCATCAGCACAATAAAGATAGCATCTGAGCCTCTTATGATCGTTGTCGGCAGCGAAGGCAAAGGCTTAGCGCGCTTAACCCGTGAAAAATGTGATCTCGTAATCTCGATTCCTATTAGCGCAACGACCGAATCTCTCAACGCCAGCGTTGCAACGGCAATCGCCCTCTTCTTTGTAGACCAGGCACGCCGCAAGGGGTAATTACAGTGATCTATCAACGTTTTATCGCTCTAGGGGACTCATATACCGAGGGCATGTCTGATGAGAAAAAATATGGCCAGTACAGGGGTTGGGCCGATCGCACGGCAGATGTAATGAGCAATCATTACTCTGATTTTACCTATGCCAACTTAGCTATCCGTGGAAAGTTAGTACTCCAAGTCGTAGAGGGACAGATAGATGCAGCTATCGCACAAGTAACTGGCCCAGAAACACTTGTATCTTTTCACGCCGGTGCTAATGATGTTATACGCCCTAAATATAACTCCGAGATTGTTCTACCACTCTATGCCGATGCAGTACGGCGCTTAGCGGCATCTGGTGCCACGATTTTGTTATTTACTGTCTTAGAGAGAACGGGTAATACAGGGCGGGCTGCAAAGATGTGGGAGGAACGCTTTGGCGAATTTAACCGAAATGTTCGTGCAGTCGGTACAGAGGTCGGTGCGATAGTAGCCGATGCAAATGAAGAGGTTGCATTTAGCGATCGTAGATTTTTAGCCTTTGATCGCCTACATCTAAATTCAATGGGTCATGATCGTGTAGCACAGGCAGTCTTAGAGATGATTGGCCTTCCATTTGATGCGCGATGGCGAGAGCCTTTACCGCCGGCTAAATCAGAATCAAAAGCCCTACGTGCATTTGTAACGATGATGTGGTTTATTACTTTTGCACTGCCATGGATGTGGCGACGTGCGCGGGGTAAATCTTCAGGAGATGGACGTAGCTGTAAATATCCAATCGCAATACACTGGCCGCTATCACACCTAGATTGAAGTAAAGCCCCACCTCCAAGTAGAGATCCAGGAGTTAGCAATCACGGGAGTTACTCTCTACGTTGAGCGTGGAAGGGTCGAAATTTTTGCGCGTTAGCCTAATAGTGGTTCACTAGACACTTACTGTTCACTCTAAAACTGGAGAATAAGGCCATGAAGTACGAAAATGTGACTGATCGAGAGCTTAGTTGGCTCTCATTCGATCAGAGAGTTTTGGAGCTAGCCGAAGATCCGGCAACCCCACTACTTGAGCGCCTGCGATTCTTAGCGATCTTTTCTTCAAATCTAGATGAGTTTTTTATGGTCCGTGTTGCCACGCTCATGAGCAAGATTGAGAATGCGATTACGGCTTCAAATATTGCCGGTATGACTCCGTTAGATTTGATGCACGAGATATCTCTGCGCACAAAGGCATTAGTTGATCGGCAGTCAACAGTTTTACATGAAGAGATCATTCCTAAACTTAAAGAGGAAGGTATTGAGTTTCTTCAATGGGGCGATTTAAATGAAACCGAACGCGATTACGTAGGCAAGTTATTTCACGATCGAATCTTCCCAGTATTAACACCATTGGCAGTTGATCCCTCCCACCCATTTCCATACATCTCCGGACTATCCCTCAACTTGGCAGTCATTGTTAAGAACCCAACAACTCACGAAGAGTTTTTTGCCCGTGTTAAAGTCCCTGAGATTCTTCCGCGTTTTATTGCAACGGCTAAGAGTGGATCAACTCGTTTTATTACCATCGAAGAGCTCATTGCGATTAACCTTCAGGAGCTTTTCCCGGGGATGGTTATTGAAGAGCACTACTCATTTAGAGTTACTCGAAATCAAGATATAGAGCTCGATGAAGAAGAGTCAGAGGATATTTTATTGACCCTTGAGGCAGAACTCGCGCGTCGCCGATTTGGCCCACCAGTGCGACTTGAAATCGAGAGCGGCGTCGAAGCACGTTTAGTAAACCGACTTGCTCAGGAACTTGGGATAAGTGAAGATAATATTATTCACGCCCCAAAACCACTTGATCTCACGGCCTTCCATAAGATTGCAGATCTCGGGTTACCCGCGCTCACGTATGAAAAATTTAGATCACGAACCGCTCATGCCCTCTCTGAGGTAGACCCAGAAGATACGGATCTATTTTTTGCTGCGATTCGACAGGGCGAAATACTGCTCCACCACCCCTATGAATCCTTTACCTCATCGGTAGTGCGCTTCTTGCAAAGTGCCGCCCAAGACCCTGATGTACTAGCGATCAAACAGACTTTGTATCGCACCTCTGGAGACTCCCCGATCATTGAGGCGCTCATTGAAGCGGCCGAAGCTGGCAAACAAGTCTTAGCCGTGATTGAAATCCGTGCTCGCTTTGACGAGCAAGCAAATGTGCGATGGGCAAGAAAACTAGAAGCAGCCGGCGTTCACGTTGTTTATGGCTTAATGGGATTAAAGACTCATGCCAAACTATCCCTCGTTATCCGCGATGAAGCACAGGGTCTGCGTCGCTACTGTCATATCGGAACTGGTAATTACAATCCAAAGACTGCACGTATGTACGAAGATTTAGGAATCCTGAGTAGCGATGTTGAGCTTACTGAGGATCTGACTAAACTCTTTAATCAACTCTCGGGCTTTGCACCACAGTCAACGTACTCGCGCTTGCTTGTTGCCCCTCGAACACTTCGTTCAGGGATTACAGAGCGAATCGATCGCGAAATTGAAAATTCAAAGGCAGGTAAACCCTCTGGAATTCAATTCAAGCTCAACTCAATTCTTGACGAGCGTTTTGTTGCAAAACTTTACGAAGCATCACAAGCTGGCGTAAAAATCGAACTACTGATTCGCGGCATCTGTGCAGTACAGCCTGGCCTTAAAGGCATTTCAGAAAATATCTCTGTGAAATCTGTTTTAGGTCGCTTTCTTGAGCACTCGCGCATCTTCCATTTTATTAATGGTGGAGAGAGCGAATATTGGATAGGTAGTGCGGATTTAATGGGTCGTAATTTAGATCGTCGCGTGGAGAGTTTGATTCGCGTTGATAGAAAAGAGCATCATCAAAGGCTGCAAGAGATTCTTGATTTGGGGCTTTCAGATAAGGTTTCTAGCTGGACATTAGCTGGCACAGAGTGGGTCAGAAAATCCATTAATGAGCAGGGCCAGCCATTAAATGATGTGCATGCAACGATGATTAAACTCTATGGAAATAATCGGTAGATGATAGATAGCGCAGATCCAGTTATTTACGCAGCGGGAGCTGTTTTGTGGCGCTTTGATACCGAAAATAAAATTGAGATTGGATTAATTCATCGCCCACGCTATGACGACTGGTCGCTGCCAAAAGGTAAGTTAGATCCCAATGAGACGATGATTGGTTGTGCCTATCGCGAAGTTGTGGAAGAAACCGGATATTCCGCAGTATTTGGACCCGAACTTGGTCACGCAACATATGTTACCGACGGTGTTAACAAACTAGTTAAATACTGGTCTGCCCAGGCAGTTGGAGCGGCTACTGGAAAGCCAAATCCGCAGGAAGTGGATCAGATGATGTGGCTATCTCCTCAAGACGCCCGCCAGAAATTAACTCTCGATGATGACCGATCAATTATTGACTTCTTTCTTGAGTTTGGTGTCGGTACAAAACCTTTAGTTTTGCTGCGACATGCCAAAGCCGTAAAGCGCGAAGACTGGGATGGTGATGATGGTGATCGCCCATTAGCAAACCTTGGACAGATTCAAGCAAAACGTCTTTTATCAATGTATCTACCGTATGGAATAGATGTTGTTCACTCATCTGATGCAGTGCGCTGTATTGAAACTATAGAGCCGCTAGTGCGTTCGCTAGATATGCATCCAATATTTTCAACTGATTTGAGTGAGCATAAATTTGCTAAAGATAAAGAGGCTGCACTCGACTACGCTCAAGATCTTATGAATAGGGGAGAGAGTGCAATAATTTGTAGCCACAACCCGATACTCCCAAAGGTATTGCAGAAATTGATTGGAAAGAAGAATTTTAAGAAGATCGGCCCAGATTTAAAGCCTGCAGAGGCCTGGGTACTTCATCACCGAGATGGTGAGATCATTGCAGTCGACTGGGTTAGCGCACCCAATACTTAACCTTCGAGCCAGTCCAACCTTCTTAAAACAATTCCCTCGCGCAGTGCCCACGGGCAGATTTCAACTCTCTCAATATCCAATACATCCATTACAGCACGTGCAACTATCGCACCGGCGACAATCTGTTGGGCCCTACTTGCTGACACACCCGGTAGTTCTGCTCGTGCTTTGTCGCTCATCTCGGCGAGCTTTGCCGTCATAGCCTCTAAATTAGCGATCTCTAAATACTTTGGATTGTCATTAAACCAATTCCCTGAGAGTCTTGCAAGTGTTCGAAATGTTTTACTGGTTGCAACAAAGTGATGCGCATCGTGAGAGCGAAGGATCGCAGATAATTTATTTTCGAGGTTATTAACTACATAGTCTTCTAGGAACTTCACATCTTTTACCGAGTATGGATCACCACTCAAAAAATCTCTAGTTAATCGCGCAGCACCTAGCGGTAATGA
>Ga0114966_10002345_pt1 | contig 16895 bp, 9 predicted proteins | sample M_130207_XF_Meta_FD_87029 | JGI IMG/M metagenome (GOLD analysis project Ga0114966, IMG submission 87029) | Freshwater microbial communities from Lake Montjoie, Canada to study carbon cycling - M_130207_XF_MetaG | ecosystem: Environmental > Aquatic > Freshwater > Lake | place: Lake Montjoie...
CCGGGATAAATGATCCCATTTGAGCCATCACTGTCAGTAATGCCGCCTGCCGTATGTATGTACTCTTACCAGCCATATTGGGGCCGGTAATGAGTTGTATGAGCCCGAAAGGCATCCCCTCCGAAGTCTCTCGACCCGCGACTGGACTTCGGAGTCCCGAATCGGTGGAAGGGGTCATCGGTGTGTCATTCGTCACGAGGAACCCCACCTGAAAATCAGCGCCGCGCGTTGGTCCACGACCGATTCGCACATCGTTCGGGACAAACGCCCCACTGGGCTGAAGTCGGTCCAATACGGGATGCCGCGCTTCGCGGATATCAAGAATCGATTCAAGAGTGAGTTCAGGGCGGCAGTATCCCGCTCTGACAGCCAGCGTCGCCAGACCGCCCAACACGTCGACTTCCGCCAAAATTTCGGCGTTCTCTCGCAACTGAGGCGACACGATCGCGACGCGATCCCGCAGTTTGACGAACAACTCCTGCTCCAGTTGCACGGCTTGGTTTTCGGCTCGCAAGACCTTCTCTTCGTACTCCTTCAGTTGAGGCGTGATGAAACGCTCCTGATTTTTCAGAGTCTGCTTTCGAATATAGTCTTGAGGAACCCTCTCCGCTTGAGCAGCGGTACATTCCAAGTAATAGCCGAAGACGCGATTGAATCCGACCTTTAGATTGGGAATGCCTGTTCTCGCAATCTCTTCCGCCTGATATCTCGCAATCCACTCTTTACCCCCACGGGCTAGGTCACGCCATTCGTCAAGTTGTGCTTGATAACCGTCACGAATCATTCCACCGTCGGTCACCAGCATCGGTGGCTCGTCAACAAGCACCTCTTCGATATCCAAGCGGATCTGAGCACAGAGGTCGAGTCGTTGTTCGAGGTCAATCAGCAATGCCGATTGTCGTCCAGCAAGTTTCGCCTTAATCTTTGGTAACAGAGCGAGCGTCTTCGCCAGGCAAGACAGATCACGGGGAGAGCATCGTCCAGTCGCAATCCGCGCGGTCAGACGCTGAAGATCGTAACTCTCCTGCAATTGATCACGAAGCTCCCGCGCGAACAACGCGTCCGCGGTCAGTTCCTCGACGGCATCCAGTCGCCGATTGATACGAACCAGATCGGTAAGTGGATTCGACAGCCATTCCGTCAGCAGACGCGCGCCCATGGGTGTCACTGTCTCGTCAATCACGGCCAACAGTGATCCTGCTCGCTGGTTGTCGCGCAGCGTTTGCGTCAATTCAAGACTTCGCCGTGTTGTCTCGTCGATCAGCAGGCTGGAACCGCGGCGATACGGCTCCAGTCGTGTGATATGACCAAGACCGCTCTTTTGAGTCTCCTGAACATATTCCAATAGAGCTCCCGCTGCCGTGATTCCCGGAGTCTCTTCGTCGATATCAAAACCTGAAAGTGTGCGCGTTTGAAATTGTTCCTGCAATCGGCGTTTACACTGATCCGGGGAAAAAGACCACGCAGGACGTTCACTGAGCAGCACTCCAATCAGGTGCGTCAACTCTTGAAAGAGGCTGGTGCTCTGAATCTGTTCCGGGACTAAACATTCGGCAGGATTGATACGCGCGATCTCATCGGCGACCGACTCAAGAGGCAGGTCCGTGGTGAAGAATCGTCCAGTCGAAACCTCCAGCCACGCCAAGCCACAACTCTTTTGGGTCGGAAAGACACACGCCAGAAAGTTGCTTTCTCGCGGGTCGAGTAATGCATCTTCTGTCAGCGTTCCCGGAGTCACGACGCGAGTCACATCGCGTTTAACTGGACCTTTGGCTAACTTGGGATCTTCCATCTGCTCACAGATCGCCACGCGAAAACCCGCACGCACAAGTTTTTGCAAATAGCCATCCAGCTGATGGTAAGGAAAGCCCGCCATCGGAATGGGATTCGCGGAACCCTTGTCACGACTGGTTAATGTCAGGCCGACCACCTTCGAAACCGTGACGGCATCCTCATAAAACAATTCGTAGAAGTCGCCCATTCGAAACAGAAGAGCGGCGTGCGGATACTGAGACTTCACCTCCAGATATCGCTGCATTGCGGGAGTGGGTGCGCGTTCGGATGTGCTCATTCGGCGAAAACTCGGGAGGAGGCGTACCAACAGAGAGGATCCATCGTCAACCGGAATAACGGAACCGTTCATTGAAGACATCTTAGCTATTCCCATCTTAACGGATGGGGGCAGAGGAGCAGAAGCGACGCCACTCCGCAGATCCGGATCTGTGTTGCCTCTTTCCGGATCGACAGCCGGTTGTGGCGGACCATAAACTCGGACTCCCGCAAGGAATTATTCTCCTCGCAAGCTTGTGAGAATCGGCAGTCGAACGGCAACGCGCACGGCAACCGTTGCGGCCAGCATTCCGCTAACGAAAACAAGAGCCATCAAGCCGATCAGGTTCACCCACGGAATGTCCGCACCACGACTCACTAAATTGGGCCAAGTGGCCAACAGCGCCGAAGCCGCTCCGGCAAACAATCCACAGAACAGAACAAAGCCATTTTCCCACAGAACGAGGGCTGACACCTGATTGGTGCGGTAACCGACGGCTCGAAGCAGAGCCAGTTCTTTTTGTCGCTCGAGCACATTTCGAAGCATGACCGTCCCGAGGCCGATCGTTCCGAGCAACAGTCCCAATCCGCCCAACGCTTGGAATGTCGACAAATAGGTATTCTGAACCGAGAGGAATCTTGCCAGACGTACGGCAACCAACTCTGTATCAAATCCATAGGCGGACAGCTCCGTTTCGAGCAGCGCAGCGGCGGCGTTCTGTCGTTCCGGCGGAACCTCGATCAGAAAATAGCGAAATCCTTTTTCCTCAGGATACAACTTCAGAAAATTGTCTTCGCTCATCACGAGGACTCCCTGAAAAATGCTGTCTTGGAACATCCCAGAAATTTTCAATTGATGTTGCGGATTTTCGTCATCGGGAACGTTGATTCGCTGACCCACTTGCTTGTGAAGGGAAAACATCAGTGTGTTCATGTCACCCAAAACGGGAATCGAACCGTCTGCCGGCTGGTCGAGCAGACTTTGCCATGAACCACCCAGGAACGCAAATCGCCCTTCTTCGATCAACGAGCGCGGGACTCCAAGAATGGTGGGAATTTTAGTTTGATACAGGTTCAGACAGCTCGCGTCTTCCCCGGACTTAACGCGCACGGGAGTGACCGTCAGGGCCGCCAACACCTGCGCTTCGGCGGTTCCCTCGATCGCGTCCATTTGCAATTTCCGACGCCCCTCTGCGGTGTTGATGTCGTACAAAACGGGACTGCTCGATTCCGCAACCAGCGTATAACCCCCGTTGCCAGATTTTTTGTCCAGCAAGGCTCCCGCCGGATCCCGGCGAAAGGAGGTCACGGCAACGATCAGGAAGGTTGCCGTTGCGATGAGTGTGATTGTCAACGCACTGCGTACTCGCTGACGGGAGGCATTGCGGAGACCGAATCGAAAAAATGCAGCCTGACCTGTGCCACCGATAGCCAGTGCGGGGGGGTGCAGCAATCCTCTCGTACCATGTCTGCTCGAAAGGACAGTTTCCCGCTGCACAAAGTCCGAAAACGACGTCCCCGCTCTCGGTTGTAGCCACCATGAGAGGAATGACAGTGAGGCCATCAGCGACAAGATCCCCACACCGAAGAACGCCCCGGTGGCGGGAATGACTCCGAAGACCATTCCTGACACATTGCAGAATGCCAGAACGGAACAGATCAAACCACGCCTGTAATCGCGTCTCGCCCGAATATCCTGTGTTGCCAAATCGACTTGCTTCTCCGTCAATCCGGCAATTTTTTCCTGCAAAGTCAATCCTTTGAATTGAAATAGGGCCCACCCAATTGTGACAAAAACTGTCGCGAGAGAGAGGCCAAAGCCAAGGACGAGACTCCATGGACGGATGTCCAGTATTAAATTTTTAGTCCCGATTGCGCCAATCCACCAATGGGTCAGACCAAAGATGATTAATGCCGCGTATCCCATCGCGACCAAGACGCCAAGCAGTGCCCCGATGACAACCACGACCAACCCTTCGAGTCGCATTTGCAGCCGGACTTGTTGGGGCGTAAATCCAATCGCCTCCAACAGGCCGAGTTCTCGCACACGCTGCTCCATTCCCAAGCGAAACAACAAACCGATCAAAATCACGGCAGCCAGAATCAGAAACAGACTGAATCCAATCACCAATCCGCTAAAATCGGTCGATCCGTTGGCCGCATTCAATCCCATGGCCTTGACCGGCTGGAAAGTGAGACCGATCGCCTCAGGATCCACGTGCTGAAGGATTCTGGATTCCAGTGTCATTTCCTCTTCGCGGGAATCAACAACCGTCGTCGTTGCTGTCTCGTGTTTGTCCGACATCTCGTTCCAACCCATTCGAATCGAAGTCAGTGATCCGTATCGACTCGGCCACAACTTCTGAGACTGTTGCAGTGACAGAAAGACTTTCGGGGTGGCTCGATAACTGTCCCAATATTCCTCGTCCCGAGTTGTCACCGCATCGAGATCCATCGAGAAGGGTTGGTCCCAATTGGATAAAGAATCCACATCGGTGATTCCTTTGACGGAGGGAGTCAATGTTGGGTCACTGGCGATGCCTGTCATCTTAACGATTCCACGGACTGTGACGGTTCGATCCTGTTCCGGAAGTTCTCCGCGTGCACCGATCGTGTGATAGCTGAATTGGATGAGATCCCCCACCTTGGCCTGAATGTCGGCGGCAAGGAAATCGTTGATCAGAACGTCATTCTCCCCGAAAGATGCCGGGGTTTCCCCGATGAACTCGAATCCGCCGAATCGCGTTCCCTCCAGAATGGCTGCGTCGATTCCGGCAATGGTCGAATACATCGAATATCCAGATCGAGTCCCCGGTTGGTGGCTTTGAGGATTCCAAATTTTGTTTGCGAGATAAACCAAGACCGACGCCACCGGTTGCTGCTCTTCGCGGGCCGTCTTGAAGACCGCCTCCGCGAGCGGATCCTCAATGATCATTTGTTCCGATTCAATAACCACAACCTTCAATGCCTCGTTTTTGACGATCTTCAGATGGAGATCCGCCAATCTCCACGATTGCCTCAAAGCTTCCTCGTACTTGCGATGGAGGTTAGTTGAGACCTGCGGGTCCCTACCCTCGATCCCCGACCCAAGGAGCGTGTTCACGCGCGCCGGCCTGTGACTCGGATCGCGTCGTGTCGGTCTAATTTCCTCTAAGCCCAGACGCTCTTGCAAGAAATGCAAATCCACAAACGCATTCAGCGGCGACGTCTGAGTCGATTGAAAACCGAGTCGCGACAAGCCACATCCCTCTGACGCGATCCGGCTGATCTTTAAGGTAATTTCCTGAGAATCGTTGTCTTTTTTTGCAAGCAAGGTGTCGCGCGGAATCACGCTTGGCAATTCCACCCAAAGAGTGACATCATCACCAACGTGGGCGTCGAGGGCCGCTGCTGCCGACGCACTCAAAATCAGATCCGCTCCACGCGGCGGCGTTTCGATCGTGTCCATCAACGACCAAGCACGCTCATCGAATCCGTAGAGACTGACTCGACCTGCTCGACGAGTGATCTCATCCGCCTTTCGTTGTAACCCGACGGGCATGACGATCGCCGGAGCGATGGTGGTCCCCTTTTCGCAACGCGTCGAAATCTCCTCGGCCAACGCTTCGCGCACAAAACGTGGTCCGCTCAGGACAAAATCGATTTTCCCCAATCGAACGAGCGTCATTTTGGTGAGACTCGCGCGAATCGAATCTCCAACAATGAGTGCACCAACGATGACAGCAGTGCCCGCAACAACCCCCCACAGGACGGCCAGATTCGTCCGCCAATAGTAGTTCAAACTTCGAAAGACAAGCTGAGATCGATTCATTGTGGCGTACTCCACTGCCGAAATCCTGGCACTTGCATCGAGGATCGAAAGTCGTGCCCATTCCAAAACCGTCCACCAAAGTTTAGCCGGAGCCTCAAACCCCAATGATGTCTTGCACTTGGCGGAGATCCGTCAGGAGTCTGTCGGGCCGAATCGCCGGATCCTTTAAATCGTTGGGAGACGCCTGCAGCGACAGTCGTTCGGCCGCATACAACGCCGTTCGCATACCGAGTTCCTTGGCGATTGCCAAATCATGGCGAACACGCGAACTAACGTAGAGCACCTGCTCCGGCTCCAAACCCCGCTTGCTGAAGCGATCCATTGCGCGGAGGTAAAGCGTTCGAGCGGGTTTGCGAACTCCTTCAACGTACGACAGAGTGTTCAGAGTGGGATTAAATAGCCTCTCGGGATCGGCAACAGAGCCTTGGTCGCGCAGGCAGCGAATCAACTGCGCGATCGTAAAGGGTTGAGCCTCGGCCAAGAGAGTTTGATGGATTCCATTTGACTGAATCGCACGCAATGCCGCGAGCGCATTCGGTGCCGCTTCAATGCCCTGCAGGGAATTGTGAAAGAAGTACGCAATCTTTTCGGCCAATTGGTTCAAGTTGCCATAAATCGACACGTCGTACTGATAGTCTTTCTTGTCCAGCATTTCGAGTAATTTTGACCACAACGTCGTCGTATTCACCTCAACGGTGTCTCCCTTGCGTCCTGACGACGACATCTGCTGTTCATCCAACGCGGACAAATACTTCTGCAGCATGTACTCCCATGGTTTGCCCGGCTTTCGGGTCATGCTGTTCCACATATTGAACTCGTGAATTGTCTTTTCGAGCGCGATCTCCATGCGAACGGCCTCGGGATGCCGAAAATATAGATCCCCATCAGCGATGCGCAGCAGCGTTCCATAAATGTTCCAAACCACCATCTTGATACCCTGTAATCGGCCAACACTTGGTGTCGCCAGGGCAGATTCGAACTTGGGGGCGGCGGGCCAGCGAAGGTTTCGCGAGGACAGCAAATCCGTATACTCGATTAACGTTTTGGCCATTATTGTAAATTTCGAATGGAGAGTCGTTGGGGAAAAACGTCAGCTGATCCCAGAGGCCAGAAGTAAAGATGATATCGACTGAAACAAGCCGGGACACTGTGACTCACGGGATTTGATTTTTAGGACTGAGGTCGATTGATAAGCGTTTCCGTGACCGGGTTGCTTGTTTTCGTTACCATCATCAATCGTTCGTATAGTCCCGACGCTTTACCACAGATACAAGTCATCACCGGAAAGAAGGCAGCTCCCGTAAATGTCAATCAATCTATTGAACATTGTGCCTACGGACGCGAACGTGGAGCGACCCGCTCGACAACGACTTCCGAGTTGGCTGAAGCGGCCCCTGCCTCAGGCAGGAATGCAGTTTACGTCGGATGTCATCGCGGATCTGCGACTCGAAACAGTTTGTGAAAGTGCCAAGTGTCCCAATCGGACCGAGTGCTGGTCACAACAGACCGCAACGTTCATGATCTTGGGAAATGTGTGCACTCGGCCATGCGGTTTCTGTTCAGTACCTCGCGGAAAGACCGAAACCCTGCAGATCGATGAGCCCGAACGAGTGGCTGAAGCTGCTGAACGCCTCGGTCTAAAACATGTCGTCATCACGTCTGTGACTCGCGATGATTTGCCCGATGGTGGAGCGGATCATTTTTATAACTGCGTTCTTTCTGTGCGTCATCGAACAGGTGCAAAAATTGAAGTGCTGACCCCTGACTTTAAAGGCAATCGTGAGGCAATTCATCGAGTGATCGAAGCCCGGCCCGACGTCTTCAATCACAATACAGAAACCGTGCCACGTCTCTACGACCGTGTTCGGCGTAACGCCGAATACGGTCGGACCCTCAAACTGCTCAAGCAGGTCAAGGAGGAGTCGCCGCAGATGCTCACAAAAAGCGGTCTGATGCTCGGGCTGGGTGAGACACGAGAGGAATTACTGGACGTCTGCGCTGACCTTCGTTCGGTTGGCTGTGACATGCTGACACTCGGCCAATATCTGCAGCCCACGCAGGATCATCTTCCGGTGGAACGGTATCTTCCTCCCGAAGAATTCGATGAAATCGGTCACCAAGTCCGCCAACTCGGTTTTACAATGGTGGCCAGCGGCCCGTTCGTGCGATCAAGCTATCATGCGGGTGAGATGGCTGACCAAGCCGGTCAACAACTCCACTTGGATTGCCCACCCGAATGACAAATCCCCGTACGGAAATTGATGCCGAGCTCTCCATCGCCAGCCACTGCTCAGCCTTCAAAAGTTGGGTTCGTCACCAATGCTCTGGATCGTAGGCATGAATTCCGGTCCAAAGGGAAAACTCCGACCTGCGTTGTTGTTAAAAGCTTGCGCGTCCGACCGGACACTAAACCCGTTTCTGTTTTAGTCACAAACCGCAAACGGGCGCGCTCGACTATGAACCCTCAGTCGTTTCGCGGCAAATTTTGACGTCAAATAGCGTCGATATTCCTGCGAGGTAATCGTCCTTCCCTCCCCTACCGCCGTATTACGCACTCCGCCGTTGAAATATTTCAACAAAAAACACAGAACTTAAGAGCAGAAAATCTCCGATCATGGACTCCCGACGGCGGCGTCTGCCTCAAGATCATCGTTTGCAAGTCAAAATTTAAATAGAGGTTACGAACAGATTTCTGAACGATACTCAATGTTTCGGGAACTATTCCCCGCTTGTTCAATCACCGAGGTAAGGATCAAGCAACGCTGTCGATTGACGAATCATACTGGACTCGCCATTATTTGGGGACGTAATGATTGGTTTCACTGAAATAAGTTTCAAGGCAGAGTAGAACTCGCGCGGGAGTGATTGCATGGGTCGTTATACGGGTCCCAAGGGACGGATTAATCGACGACTAGGGGCCATGGTTTTTGAGAACGCAGGCGCCGTCAAGGCCTTGGAAAAGCGACCGAATCCACCAGGCATGTCACAACGCCGCCGTAAAGTAACAACTTACGGTGAAGCTCTGGCTGATAAACAGAAGATTAAGTATCACTACGGGATGCGAGAAGCTCAACTCCGGCGATACTTTTCCAAGGCTCGTTCACAGAAGGGCGATACGGGGGAAATCCTGCTCGTCATGTGTGAGCGAAGACTTGACAATGTGATTCGGCGAGCCGGGTTTACGTTGACGCGAATGCAGGCGCGGCAGGGAGTGGTTCACAGACACTTTCAATTGAACGGTAAGACGATCAATAAGCCATCAATTTTTGTTCAACCTGGCGATGTGATTACCCTGCGTAATCGTCCAAATCTTCGCAAATACTATCGAGAGGTTGTTGATAGTTCCTCGCGACAATCCGTCGATTGGATTTCTTTCGATGCCAAAGATTTGGAAGCTCGTGTTCAGACATTGCCGGTATTCACTGATGCCACCGTTCCCGATGTACAAATTGGCCGCGTGATCGCGTTCTTGTCTCGATAATCCACAAGAGATCTTCACGACGAGCCTGCTTTGATCTGTTGTTTCATGGAACGTCCCTTCAATTTGAAGGGACGTTTTTTTGTTAGATACTCTGCCTATTTTGTTTCCACGGTGACGGAAGCGAATTCTGTGCGGAGAGGAATGCGCGGCCGAGAGTCGACGCGATGAGTGGGTCTGGAACCGTTGTTCGCCATAACTCGGTGTCATCGTGACACTCAGCCGAATGATCGTTTGAGGCGTTAGCGCTGGGGCATCACTCGAATAATGATATCCAGAGAACGAATGTGTCGAGGGGACTGCGGGTGGTCGGCACGTGGTGTCCATGAGACGGGGTAGCAACCCTGTCTTACCTGGACCAACACACCTCCAAATACTCTTTCTCAGCCGTGCCGATTTCGCTTCAACACAGGCGATTGAAGGAGACTTTCTATTGCCGGCCGCCTTACTGGCGCGCCCTTTCATGATCGGCACCCGTTGCTGTACATCCAGCGAAGCCATGCAAAGTATCGACTGGTACGGGCTGATTGCGATCGGTGACGCGTTGGGAATCGGCCAGGCGAGAAGATGAGTGGCCGGTCTAACGCGTTGGCAACACGCATGATTAGCATGGCTGGAAGCGATTCTTGAGTGGCCCTCGGAATGGTTTATTTCCTGCCGATGATTCTGACAGAACTGATCACGAACAATGCCGCGGCCGCGTTGATGTTTCCACTGGCATTGGTCGTTTCGAATGCGCTCGGAGTCCAGCCTAACCTTTATGATCGGGATCATGATTGCGGCTTCGATCGGTTTCGCAACGCCTTTTGATGATCAAACGAATCTCATGGTTTACGGATCGGACGGCTACAAATTCAGCGACGACCTTCGGATCGATGTCCCCTTGGATCTACTGATGATGGTGATCACGGTGACACTGACGCCATTCGTATTTAAGTTTTGAAGCAACAAGCATCGTCCGTGTGTTCGCCGCATCGACAGGCATCGCATCCATTCCGTCAACAGACTCGTTCGAATGGGCAACCTTCGGGTGCAAATCGGTCGATGGCGATCCTCGCGGGTGGATCCTTCGCAACAGTGACAAACGGGATACGTCTCGTGAGAATCGGATTTGTGGACCATACGGGTGACTGGGGGCCACTGATGATGGTTTGGTCATTTCAAATGGTGCCGCAGCCGTTCGCAATACACGACATTTGAACCCCGTCCCCGTGATGCAAGGGGTCGGTCTCAGCCATGACCAGGGAGGAGGAAACTACTGGTGGCGCAATCTCACTTATGAAGAGACGCGTTACATGGCGCGGTCCTCCGTGGCTGCTGGAGGTTGGGGATTCCTGCACTGGATCCGAAATTCCCGTTGCACCGAAATCAAACGCAATGTGGCTCGATGGCATGGGGTCTGATCATCACCTCCAAGACCGGCTCGGACCGACACACATCTGCCGCACAACATCTCTAGAACCGTCTGTTCAGAAAGGCTCAATGTTCCTCACAAACTGCTGGCGAACGCGTCTGAATACCCTTCCCGCCGGAGAACGCAACTTCTCGTTCGATGATTCTCGGCGGGCGTTGTCGTTTATCCGTTCCGCCGAATCGTTTTTAGAGACAGATTGCGAATCCAATCCGACGACGGACACCTCCTGCAACCGCGGAACGTCCTGATGCCAAGACCATTCGCACAACGCGTGCCTGCTGCGTCAACGCGCATAAACCCGCCCTCACAAGCAAACGCCACAAAGATCGAACAGATTTCCAATCGATGATCCGCGGGCGTCCTGCCGAAACTCGACAATCATCAACCGCCGCTCCTAGGACACCGACCCCTTGGAACACCACCCTCACCGTTCAAATAGGTTGAACAGGTCCGATCAACCAAAACCCGCAAACGCCACTGAAGGGGTGAGCTCGGCGATGAGACTCGGCCTGTGGACGAAGTGGATTCGAAATATTTTGTGTCCGTAGTATTTACAACCACGTTGCCAGCGGCAGACCCTTCCAAAGCACATAGGCGACGGGACCCGCGTAGAGAACACTGTCCATGAGGTCGAGTAACCCACCGAAACCAGGCAGTAAGCCGGCAGAATCTTTCTTCCCCACGTCGCGCTTGATGAGTGACTCGCACAAGTCGCCGACAAGGCCCGTCAATCCGATGATCAAGCCGTAGAGAGCCGAACTGATCCAATCAGGGGAGGTCCAACGGTCGCTACCTTGGGGAGTAAACAACGGTGTCGCGTATTGCAACCAAACGATAGCGCTGATGGCTGATCCACTCAGAGCACCGACGGCTCCCGCCCACGTCTTGCCCGGCGAAAGACGAGGAGCCATCTGGCGTTTTCCGAACAGTCTTCCCAAAAAATAGGCACCGATATCGCCTCCTTTGGTCACAATCAGTAGTGAGCCGATGACCAAATATCCTGCATCAGCACCAGCGACCCATCGCAACTGTGCCGCAACTCCCAGCAGAACACCGATATAGCTGACAATCAGCAATTCGGCACCCAGCGTTTCCATACTGGCGCCGGGCTCGCGGTAGCGATAAGTCGCCAACAAGAACAGCACGAGAATTGTCAGAGAATAGGCCAGCATGACTTGCGCCAGCGTATTGTCATCAGAGGGAATCTTGATCGGCATGTGTCCGAATCGTCCCCACCATGCCGCCGCGGAAACAAGCATGCAACAGGCCGCGACAATCGCTCTGTTCGGTGCGAATGAACGCGTACACAACAGATCGACCATTTCGCTCGCACCGCGCACCGCCAACCCGATAACGACGATCAGCAATATCGGCGCAGCAGCGCCCATCCTCGCGTCGAGCCAAAACAGCGTCACGAACAGAGGAATCAAAATCGCGGATACGGCAAGTCGCCAACGCAGCATATGAATTCGTGTCTGAGGGTGAACAAGGCTAGTCGACGTCCATGAGACAAGAAGTCATGATAATCATTCGAAAGGAAGAAGCGAATTAACTCGACAAACCTCCAAACCGCCGATCACGTGCCGCGAAGTCCACAAACGCAGAGTGCAAATCGTTCACCCCGAATTCTGGCCAACATTTTTCCGTCACCCACAGTTCAGCGTAACTGATCTGCCAAAGCAGATAGTTGCTCACCCGCATTTCACCTGCCGTTCGAATGACGAGATCCGGATCTGTCATTCCCGCGGTATAGAGATGGTTTTCAAAGAGCGACTCGTTGATCAAATCCGGATCGAGTCGACCACTGGCCACATCGCAAGCAATCGCTCGGGCGGCATCGACAATTTCCCGACGACTTCCGTAGTTCACCGCCAAACAAAGCCGCATTCCGGTGTTGTCTCTAGCGCAATCGCACGTTCCTTCAATCTCTCGTAAGATGCCATCACTCAGTCCCTCCCGTCGACCAATGACCGCGAATCGCAAGTTTTGGCGAATGATCTCGCTTCGTTCTTCAATCAAATATTGCTCAAACAACCGCATCAGCAGCGTCAACTCGAGTTCAGGCCGTTTCCAATTTTCGCTACTGAAGCAGTAGAGCGTCAATTGTTCGAGGTTCAATCGCGAACATTGCTCGACGATGGAACGGACGGTGGCGACGCCACGCCGATGGCCCTCAATCCGAGGGCACCCCCGTAACTGCGCCCAACGACCGTTTCCATCCATAATGACGGCCACGTGACGAGGAAGCCGATCGGCACGCAAACCCAATTCCATGATCTGTGCGGCAGAGAATGGCTCGTTTGCGGAAGGATGAAAGGTGGTGGAGTTCAGCATTCCATGTTAACCCATCACGATCAAAATCTGCTCAGTGCGGTCAATGAATTGCCGTTCTTCTGACAGACTTGTGAGTCAAACGTTTGACCATCGCCGATATTTTTTGAAGACACAAACAATATTTCTTCACGATACGACGGGGATGCTTCGGAATCGATGATTGCCAAATGCACACGGTCGGAATGGACTTCCAAAACATTCACTTGCAATCGGTTTCCAATCAACAATCCTTCATCAACACCGCGTGAATAAACTCGCATCGGGAGACCTCGAGATAATGAGAGTGAGTGGGATAACGTCGGATAGAGGAGAACTCCATAAGAAGTGATCATTCTGCCGAGCGATGATGATGAGAGCAAGGCATACTTTTGACTTTATTTAAAGTCTTGTCGGGTTGTTGTCCCGACACTTGACAACCAACAAAAAAAACGTTTTCGACAGGAATCAATTGATTCACCCGATACCGCAACGCATCCACGTGACACGCTCAAAAATGCTTCACTTAAATCACGATGGTGGTGGCGCCGCTTCGCACGCAGTATGAATCGCACGGAAGGGACGACTCTTAAACAAAATCCGACAAGCATCGCTGTTCGACGGTTGTCCGGAGGCTTCTCGTACGCCTCGTGAGATCTGTCGATCGCACCTCGACGTTCGTGAAAAAACAGCACGCCATATCATAACACGGCATCTCCAACAGGCTGTTGGCGGGTTTGATTCATGGCGACGGACTGACCCACCGCATCCGAATTTGTAGCGACGCATTTTCTGTGGCGATTGCTCTCAGAGCTATTTTTCTTGAGTCCACTGGCATTGAGCGAACGGCTGAGTGTCTTGATACCGCTAAAATATTATCAGGAATTCGAAGAGTGCCTCCCGTTCTGAACGACTCGACAAGAGACGCGATCATTGGTTTCGCGTTACCGCTGTCCGAAAACAAGGGCCTCTCTAGGAACACGGGGAGACCCAAATCACGGGCCTCACGGAATGGCAGTTTGAGAATGCTGATCCTAGAATGGCCTGCGAAGAGATCGACATTTAAAGTCGTCGCTCAAGCAATCTAACCCTGCCAAAAAAACGACTGCTCATTACACGGGTCTGGATCAAACACGGGTTTCAAAATAAGGACACACTTAGAAGATGCTATGTCATACTAACGTTGAGCAAAATCTCCGACGAATGGCTGTTGTGTGCTGCTTGGTTTTCTGCGGCAACGAAGATTTACTGGCGGATGTGTTCCACATGCCAGATGGCTTGAAGAGCCTGGAAACAGTCGTTGTGGGCGAGCCTGGGAATGCTGCCGACGACACCGGGTATGGGGCGGTGTCCTACCCCTTTAAAATCGGGCGGTTCGAAGTCACCACCGCCCAATATGTCGAGTTCCTCAATGCGGTCGCGACGGTCGATGATCTCTACGAGTTGCGAAACAACGACACGGAAGATCCCGGTGCCTGTGGTGTCCGCCGCATCGGCGGAAAAGGGAATTACAAATACGAGGTGTCCCTCGAGTTTGCCAATCGCCCGGTGGCCCATGTGAGCTTCTGGGATGCCTGCCGTTTTGCCAACTGGCTCCATAACGGTCAGGGGCATGCCGACACCGAAACCGGTGCCTATACGCTGAATGGATTTAAAGGGGCCGATGGAAGAAGGATCGTTCGAAATCCTAACGCCCGCTGGTTCGTCCCTTCCGAAGATGAATGGTACAAGGCCGCCTACTTTGATCCCGCCAAAGCTGGCGGACCAGGATATTGGGATTATCCGACACGCAGTGATTCCCGAGGGGATCGTGATCTGACAGGCCGACATGGAAACAACAGTTATAATGGCTCGTTTTTGGAGCCGAAGTATTTCACCACAGAAGTCGGAACGTTTCGAAACAGCCACAACGCATATGGGCTCTTCGATTCAGCGGGGAATGTCCTGGAATGGAATGAGGCTCTGATTGCGCCTCTCATGCGTGGCTTCCGAGGGGGGTGTTATGCCACGAGTGATCAGGGCCTCAATCTTCGTACCGCAAGTAACGAAATCGGAATACAAGGCGAAAAACCCTACCTCGGTTTTCGAATGGCGGGCGTTGTCAACGAGACCACATCCTTCCCCAAACCGCAACTCTCGCTCGTCCATGACATCGCGGCAGACGGTAGCGAATCTTCCTTCGCGAGACGTCCGTGGCGACATCCACAAACCGGCAAACCTTTTTTTCCCATGGGCTGGTACACTTGGGGGTGTGATGCCGCAGATCTTCAGCAAATGGCTCGTGAAGGAGCCAACACCGTGCTCTTCACACAATCCCCGACCGACGTTGACCAAGGCGAAAAAGAGTTTGAGTCTAATTTGGCGTCTATGATCGACTTTTTGAATGAGGCAGAGAAGGTCGATATCAAGGTTATCATGCAGTGCGGATGGCATTCCTGCTTTCGCGATCATGATCAGGTATGCATCGAACGCGTCCGCAAATATGTGCAGGCCGTCTGTCAGCATCCCGCGTTACTCGCCTATCAGACTTATGACGAGCCAGAATACAAACATGAAGGCGGGCTGAACGAGTTCGGACTGCAGGTGCAAAACACCTTTATCGGGGGTCTCACAAAAACACGCGACGCGATTCGGGTATGGGATCCCAATCCGAATCATCCTGTCCAAGTGGTCTTTAATCTCGTCCCTTTGTCGAGTTATGAATCGTTCTTTCCGGCGATCGATGGATTCCAAATTGACCGATATCCGATCTGGGCCGGGTTCGGATTTATGGACCACACGGGTGACTGGGGGCCATTGATGATGGCTTGGTCGATTTCTCATGGTGCGGCGGCCGTTCGCAATACAGGACATTTGAACCCCGTCCCCGTGATGCAAGGGGTCGGTCTCAGCCATGACGAGGGAGGAGGAGGAGGAGGCTACTGGTGGCGCAATCCCACTTATGAAGAGACGCGTTACATGGCGTGGTCCTCCGTGACTGCTGGAGGTTGGGGATTCCTGCACTGGATCCGAAATTCCAGTTGCAACGAAATCAAACGCAATGTGGCTCGATTGCAGGGGGAATTTCGTGAATTGCTACCGGCTCTGGAACAGAGTTACGAAAATCCTCCGTTTACCGTGAGCCACTCGCATACCGCGCTGACTCGTAGTTTTCTCACCGATCGCGTTCCCGACCTGACCACACTCACCCTGGAAGATGACGCTAACTACTACCTCGTCGCTGCGGATAATAGTGGCAACTATGACGATGTCATGTTTCGCATGAAACTGCCGCATATGCAGGCCGGAGCGAATAGTCGTCGGGCCCGAGTCCTCAACGAAGATTGGAGCCGTCCAATCACTCTTGATCCCACAACGGGGGAATGGCAAATTCCACGACACAACATGTGTTTCGGCGACATCAATATCTGGGTCATTCCGAAAGCGACTCCGTGACAGCCAGAGACCGGTGGTCTGATCATCACCTCCAAGACATGCTCGGTCCGACACACATTTTCCGCACAGCATCTCCAGAACCGTCTGTTCAGAAAGGTTCAATGTTCCTCACAAACTACTGGCAAACGAGTCTCCCAAGTGTTCTTTATGCCACAGGACTCTATTGACGAGGTGTGTCGTGGCGAGCGGGATACCGCTACTTTTAAGGAAATCGAAGGTGGAATCATGAATCATGCCGCTCGATACAGGCCGTCCTCCGATTGACCAACGCCGAATTCTTGAAAACGAGATCCTGATGCCCCGTGTGAGCAATTTTCAACGTTGATTTGATCACTCTGTTTTATTGAAGATTTGATCACTCTGTTTTATTGAAGATTTGATCACTCTGTTTTATTGAA
>Ga0114966_10002346_pt1 | contig 16893 bp, 6 predicted proteins | sample M_130207_XF_Meta_FD_87029 | JGI IMG/M metagenome (GOLD analysis project Ga0114966, IMG submission 87029) | Freshwater microbial communities from Lake Montjoie, Canada to study carbon cycling - M_130207_XF_MetaG | ecosystem: Environmental > Aquatic > Freshwater > Lake | place: Lake Montjoie...
GTAGCGGTAGCGGTAGCGGTAGCGGACGTTGCGTAGCGTTTCTTCGTGGTGCGGTTTTTGTGTGGCTTGATGCAGGCCTTCGCCTTCAGTTGCCGAACACAGGCTCGCGTTTCATCACCGTCGTGGGTGGTGTCGCCCAATACATGCTTGATCTGCCCCGGCATCGAACGATGCCAGCTTTCAGGCCGATCACTCATTCGGCCATTTTGCGTTCGGCGGCGAAGTCAATTCGCATCGCCCACCGGAGCGTAGGTATCGCCCAGAGGCATCCCAATGCGTTCCTCAAATTGCTGCCAGGTCAATGTTTCCAAACGTTGGCCGGTAAGTTCAACAACGAACCGAACTCGATTTCGGGCTTCCGCAGTGCATCGCAGGACTGCGCCGGAATTTCGCATTTCGATGGACTCGCCGTCCGGCCACATGACAATTCTCTGCAATTGGTCCCCCGCGGTCGTTGAGCGTCGTTCCAGACCACTTCGCGACCACAAGAGCATCTCATTCCGACGATTCGTCAGCGCGAGAACCTGTGAACTCGAACCGGCCGTAAGTTTCGGCATGACAGTTCCATTGGACTTCCAGATGTGGCACATGCGGTCGGCTCCCACGGTTGCCAGGGAACGACTGTCGTCAGACCATCGAATCTGATTCATCCCGAGCGGAAGTTCTGTGACGACCACCCCACGTCTTCCTTCGGCATCCAAGATCTGAATGGCAGAGTGGACCACAGCGAGGCTTTGCCCGTCGGGGCTCCATGCCAGTTGCCGGACCCCAGCTTGGAGCGACACCTGGATGTCCGCGTGGTTTTTTTTCGTTTCGACATCCCAATAAATAACGCGTGCTCCAGCCTGATAGGCGGCAATCGCCAGCCGCGCTCCGCCAGGTTGCCATGCGACGTCGCTCGCCGGAAATGTCAGTGGAAGCAGTTCAGCGGCTGAATTGTCGATGGGACAGATCCAGACCTTGCCGTCTTCTAGGCAAACGGCAAGTCGTTGCGCCGTGTTGTCCCATGCCAGCGACTGCACACGTCCCGCAGGCTCGGATAGATGGATGACCTCCTGCTCAGCAGCGACATCATAGATCCTGATCCGCTGTGTGATGTCGTCCGCAACAGCGATTTTCTTCCCATCAGGACTAAAACAAGGTGCCCGTCGTGAAACGACATCCGGCAGAAGACGCAATCGATTCCCGGACAGATCGAACAGTCCAACACGCCCATTGGGTTGGCGTCCGGACAGAAGCGGTATTCCAGGCGCGAGTTCCACGGAGACGAGCAGACTGGTCGCCGGCCTGCGCTCTGCGACACACTTTCCGTGGTCATCCCAGGTTCGCAAGCATGAGTCTTGGAGCGAAACCGCCAATTGTTGCTCGGGAGCGACCCAGGCAACCTGCGGAAAAGGAGCGTGTGGTGGTGATAACCACAGATTGCTTAGCCCCTCCGAACCAACGGTGCAGCACCTGATGTGTCCATCCTGTTGGCCCAGCAGGAGCCTTCCGCCCCCCCTGTCCCAGGACATCGAATTGACAGTATGAAATTCACGATTCACATGAGTCAGTTTGGCGATCACCGGCTCGGAGGTCACGGCATACGACTGAGTCGATTGGTTTCCGCTGCCTGCGGCCAGGGTCTGTTCACTCGGGTGCCAGGCCAGGGAGACAACGGACACCTTTTCTGCATTTTCGAACTGTAGCAACCGTTTCAATTCGTCGCTCAGGATCTCAATGGTTGGCAATACACTGGTCGCCGCCAGCATGCGTCCGTCAGGACTCCACGCCAACGCTCTCAGGCTGCTTCCATTAACAAAGGCATGGCTACCGATGCGAAAGGGATCCCAGACGTGGATCGTACCATCGCCCCAATCTCCGCCGGACGCCAGTCGCTTGCCGTCAGGCGACCACGCCAAGCATGTTACACCGGAGGGATGCCCCATCAAGACAGGCCCCAGCTTCGACTCCGCTTGATTCCAAAGGCGGATCTTCGGGCTCCGTGTACTCGCCATGGCCAGCGTATCACCCGACGCATTCCATACGAGCGAGTTCATTGGCCCGGAGTCTGTCGGGATCAATTGCCGCAACGAGAAGTCGGAAAAACGATGACTTCGAACGATGCCATCCTCGTCACCGATTGCAACATGGCTGCCATCGGGAGTAACGGCGAAACTCGACCAGTTGTCGGATTCCGCGAACACCATCTGCCATCGGCAAATGCCCGGTAAAGGAGCCGGACGATCAACAAGCCCCGGTAAGGAGGCGTCTGCTGCACCGGCCCACCATGCGTTCACAATTGTCGCAGTATGGCGACGACCAGTCTTGATGGAAACTCGACTCGAAGCGATGCTAACTCCCGGTATCGGTTCGACCAAGTCAACACCATATTCACCTTCCGCCAATGCGACCGTTGCTTTGTCGGCGACCTCGACGAACTTGGGCTCTTGGCCGGGAAATCGCAGCGACACTCGCACGGGACGCCAGTACTGATTCACGATCTCCAAGCGACCATGCCGGGACTTCAAAAGCTCCAAGTCTTCGCTGGCCAGTTTTACGATCGCAGGATCACCAACCTTGATCGCACAGACCTCTTCCAGAAACGCCATCGTTTGCGCCGGTTTGTTCAGACTCAAATATCGGTGGGCGAATACGTATGCAAAACTTTGCCGCAACTTTGGCGAAAGCGAAGACGCGACCGCTTTCCAGCCCAGCATATTTGAGAATCCTTTCCATGTGGCTCCTATGAATGCGATTTGTGACGTTGTCAGTTCGCCTTCCTGGGTCACTGCAATCAACACATCTTTACCAAAAGAGTCGACGGCAACTTCCTGTGTCTCTGAGATGTTCCCACCAAAGGCATGTGCCCGGATATATTCCGTGGCGAGCCGCACAAATAACTCGTGCGACCTTTCCAAGTAGCTTCCCTGATCAAGGATCCATTTGTGCGCCGATGCGCGACCCTTTGGACTGCGGAACAACTCGTTGATGGGGGCCACCAGCGATTGGGGGTTAATCACGGAAGTCAGGACCGAACCAAGTGTGCCGCCGCCAGAACCATTCAACTTCCCCAGCATGGCTCCGACTTCGCTTTCGCTTAAGTCTCCCTGGAGACATCGAATAAGGCCATGTTCAAGTAGCGTGCCAGATCCCGAAATCTGAAGCTCCCCGGCTTCGTTCTTTTTATTCTCCGAACTCAACGAAGTCGTGGTCAGAGCACTGTGCAATGCTTCGCGTGCTCCGTCGATGTCTCCACGGCGAGCCAGAAGGAAATACTGCAACAGCGCGACGCGCCACGAAAAATCATTACCCACGTGACTCGCGCTCAGCCTAAGAAGTGGATCGAGTTCCCGTTCCACCTGATCCCAGTCACGGAGAGCCGCATAGCAATAGGCTCGTTCCAAGAGCAACCCACCGCTCACACCGTGTTTGACGAATCCGGTTTCATCGAGTGTGTATTTGTCCGCAAGTGTGACTGCATCCCTGATCGCGCTCCGCCGACGATTGATTGCTATCTCAAATTGAAGGGCTCCGTCGTCGAATTGATTTTTCAGCAAGCATTTCTGATTTGCCCGTACAGCATCATCGTAGGCCCCGGCGCGAAAAAAATTGTCTCTCAAAAAGCCGAAATGGGCGATCTGATCGGCACCCCCTGATCCCAGCAGCTCCTCGACGTCGAACCATTTCCGAAACTCGAGCAAGAGCGAGCGCTGAAAGGAGTAGCTTTGAATCGACCGCCTTGGATGCCGTTCCCGATACGCTCGCAGAATCTCTTGCCGGACCTCTTCGGAAACCATTGCCGCGACTTCGTAACCGGATTTCGATTCTCTGGAGAGTCTCTCTAGAATTTCGTCCGCCTCAGAGAGGCGCCGCTCCCGCAGCGATTGAACCCATAACTGAACGCCGGCGAGCGCGGCCCAGCGCGACGGTTCGACAAAACACTTTTCCAGCAATTCCGTGGCGTCCGTGAGCTGACCGGTCTGCACCAAACACAGGGCCTGCTTGTATTGGCATTCTCCAATAATTTCCCGCGAAGTGGCGCTGAGCCCCTGTTCCCTGTAGCTGTCGAGAGCCTTATTCCAACTACCTTCATCGAACAGTTCATCGCCCTGTTCCAAGGGGGTGATGCTGCCAGCCAATCGCATTTGACTGGCCGTGAGTTGCACAAGACCGACATGCTCGGGAAGGCCAACGCCATATCTCAGTTCGATCGAACCAGCCAGTGGAAACGGATCATCGAGGGTAATGGTCGTTTCCGTCCCAAGCTGCACGGAAAGTTTGCGACCTTGCCGCGTCACACCAACGGTTAAGTGGGGCTCGTTTGCCAGTCCTTTCCCTGAAACATGCTGCTGTTTTAACAGCTTGCCATTTCGGTGGATTTGGACCGAGTAGTCTTTTGGAGTCGAACCGTCGGATTGTTCGACTTCCGCTTGGGAGACTTCTCCTGCACTCAGCCGCAAGGTCACCGGGAGGAGTGTGAACTTGTAGCCGACCTGGTCGGACGCGGTCAGCTCCAGTGTCAGTTGCCGGGCTGCGCGCCAGCGATCATCATAAACTGCCTCCAGGCGGAGTGCCCCGCTTCCAGTTGACCGCGAACGAACGGAGACCGCCGATCTGTCGTCATTCAGGGGCACCGCGGGCCTTGCCTCAATGGCTTGATCGACAATCTGCAGTTGGGAGTCCTCAAAGAACTCGCGAAGATCTTGGAACGGGGCCTTCAACATGAACACCGGTTGCCAAGCTTGTCTTCGCCGTGCCAACAAATCCCGCAGTTTCTGGGCTCGGTCCTTTGATCGAGTCGACAACAAGTCAAGCGTCGCGTCCAACTGTTCAAGTTCAGTGGGTGTGACTTGCGTACTTTTCAGCCTGAGCTCCACCAAATCAGCGTAAGCTCCCCAGAGGCGATCTTGATTCTGCTTGGTCTGCCCGGGTGCCAGTGTTTCCATCTGCACGATCAAGCCCTCACCCAGCCCCAAGTACGCTTGCGAGAGTTCCGGTCTGTCGATCGTCACTTGCAGGCGGTCTTTGAGATCGCTTAATTCGCGCGCCCGCTGAGCCTGCTGAATGACAACCGCAGAAATCCCCAGGGCGGTAACTCCGGCAAGGAGTGACGCCACCAGCGCGGTTCCCAGAGGATTCCTGCGGCACCAGCGCCAGACGCGGGAAACGAGGCTGACTGGACGAGATCGGATCGGTTCGCCACGTAGATATCTCCCCAATTCATCGGCCAGATCCTGAGCCGTGACAAAGCGGTTGGAGGCACTCTTCTGCAGACACTTCAGGCAGATTGTGTCGAGATCTCGATCAACACTCGGGTTGAGCAATCGGGGCGAGGCAGGTTCCTGTTCCACGACCTGCTTCAACGTCTCCAGAGAGCTCGCGGCCTGAAAGGGTGGCCGGCGTGTCAACAGGCAGTACAGCGTGGCACCGAGCGAATAGACATCGGCCGACGGACCGACTTGATCCAGCTTCCCCGAAGCTTGTTCTGGCGGCATGTAGCTGGGAGTCCCCAGCACATCCCCGCTGGCCGTTAGGCTCGAATCCCCCGCCTGATTCTTTGCCAGGCCGAAGTCCGTCACCCGAGGCTGATCATCCTTCGTTAACAAGATGTTTTGTGGCTTCAGATCGCGGTGGATGATCCCGCGGCTGTGCGCGTATTCCACTGCTTCGGCCACCTGCTGCATGAGTCGCGCCGCGAGTTTTGGTTCAAGCGGAGTTTCTTTTACCCGCTGCCACAGACTTTGCCCGTCAACATACGCCAACGCCAGAAAAGGTTGGCCCGCATGCTGGCCGACTTCGTAGATCTGGACAATGCCCGGATGTTCGAGCTTCGCTGCCGCTTCGGCTTCCAGTTGAAAACGACGAACCTCCTGTTGACCGGCGAATTCCCCAGACCGGATCAGTTTTACCGCGGCCATGCGCCCCAAACTGACATGCCGAGCCTGGTAGACAACGCCCATACCACCGCGGGCAATTTCACGAATAATCTCATAGTCGCCAATCCGGCCACTCACCACGGTGACGTTGACACGAGGCGAGTTCACGGCGTCGGTCGGCAGCGACGGGAGCGCATCGTTGATCGCCGCCAGTATTTCTGGAGGGTTTGAATTGAGCGTGGCTAACGATTGCTCTTCCAGGCTTTGTTGGCGATTTGTCACGTAGCCTTCGAACAGCTTAGTCAGCCGAGGAGCACAGGCAGGAAACCGCTGCAGATACTCCCCGATCACAGGCGACTGGCCTCGCTCTTTTCGCGCGCAATACTCAGTGACGATGCATTCGAGAAGTCGCTGCTCGTCGTGGTGGAGATCCGGATACTCTACCAAAATCGACTCGACGACCTCTGTGCGTCCGGCATCGACCAACGAGACGATCCGCTGGGACAGCCAAGACCCATCTGAAGAAGACGTAGGATCGTTCATGAATGTTCAAACTAGTGGTAATGGCACATCAAAACGATCCACATGAAAGTGGCGACGGTTGCTACCGTACCGCCTCGCAGTGGCGTCTTCAACGCGAGGTGGGAGAGTTGGATTCTTATGCAAACGCGGCTTTGACAACAACGAATCGATTGCGTGGAACTGATCGACTGAGGTGCTTCAGTTTGCGCGGACAGTCCAAGTGCTTGTTTTTTGGACGGGTTGTTGTCGTTCGAACTCGATCGGGCTCACGTACCCGAGTGAGGAATGCAGCCGCTCTCCGTTGTAGTACCCAATGTACGAAGCGAGGTCGCGCAGCGCTTCGGCACCGTTCCGGTATTCCACCATTTCCAGTTCCGTCTTGATCGTCCCAAAGCACGACTCCATGAACGCGTTGTCGTAACAGTTCCCCGCCGCGTCCATGCTCTGCACCATCCCTGATCGTCGTAGCACGTTGCGATACTCCCGCGACGCGTACTGGCCGCCACGGTCCGTGTGATGGATCAACCCACCGCCTGGCTGGCGATCGTGAAGGCCCGCCGCAGCGCCGCGAGCACCAGGTCCTCCCCCGTCGAGTCTTGGTAGAACCAGGGCGAACGCACCAAAACCCGGGTAGAAAACTGTTGAAAACAAACGCTCGCACACGCTCGCCGCCGTGTGACCGTCCAGCAGCATCTGAACCGCATCAGACTTGAACTCCGCCGTGTAACACCGACGAGACCGATACGCCTTCTTCTTACCTTCCAAGACTCTTTCTTTTCCCATCGGATGCCCTTTCTGGTTGAGTCCAGAACAAGCACTCCGACTGTCCGAAAAAACTGAAGCAGGTCAACGTGTGCGTCATACAGATCTATGGCGCGAACCTTGTGCAACGGAAGAGTCCGCTGGAGAATTGAAATTCAAACTGCGGGATTTTGCTTTCTCTCCTATGCGATTCGTCATTGCTCCTCACGGCGAGTCGTCAGTGTCACACGCATTTCATGTCAAAGGCAATCAGATATGGCTCAGTTAGCGAAACTGGATTCGCATATCCTTTTGCAAATTGAATCCCACGACTTGGTTTTGGAAGTTGGACGACAGACTAAGGATGATCCTCAACCGCCTGCCGTGATTGCCACGCCGGATGTCACCCGGCTCGTAATCGTCACAAAGGAGCAAACGGAGATCGGCCGGCGGCAATTGCGGATTGAAGTCATCGGCCCTCAACGAGTGCGGCTGACCAATATCAACGATGTCAACAGCATCACCCTGTCTTCCGGTTCAGTATTGGGCCCCGGTGAATCGAGCGACGCGACGTTGCCGTTGCTGGTGACACGAGGCAGTGTTCAACTGGGCATTGAAGTCCTGGGTGGCGACCGGCTACCCGAGCCCGAGTCCGTGGATGCATTTCAGTCATTGCCCGCTGTCCCGCAATCTCCGAACTCCGTGATTGCGATCGTCAAGCGGATGTACGATCCGGACTTCTCGCCGCAAACGGCCACAGATTCGTTGGTGGCTTCGATTCGAGGTTCGAACGCCGACGACATGTTTGATCGTCTGGGCCGGTTGGTGACCGTCTTGCAGCGGGCGGCTTCCACGGCGGACTTTGCGGACGTGATTGCCCGGACAGCGATGGAAATGGTGAACCTCGATCGAGCCGCCGTACTGGTGCGCGAGGGAGCAGCTTGGAGGGTCGCCGCGCTGTCCGAGCAGCGTGCCTCCGACTCCTGGCGACCGAGTCAACGGCTGTTGAATCAGGTGGTGCAGGACCGGCGCACCGTGTGGGGAGCACCGGGTGCGGCGGGTTCCGCCGTTTCCGAAAGCGTCGCTTCGATTGTCGCGTTGGTCGCCGCGCCAATCCTCGATGATGCCGGGGAAGTCATCGGGGCGGTCTACGGAGATCGTCGCATTGGGATCTCTTGGAACCGCCCTCCGATCGACAAGTTTGATGCGAAGATGATCGAGATCATGGCCTGCGGTGTGGCCGGTGGCTGGGCACGCATGGAGCAGGAGCAGGCCGCCATCGCGCGGCGCGTACAGCTCGAACGATTCGTGACGAAGGAGGTTGCCCAACAACTCGAAGAGGATCCCGACGCACTCATTGGTCGCGACGCGGAAGTCACGCTGTTGTTCTGCGATATCGCCGGGTTCAGCCGCATCTCCGAACAATTGAGTCCCACGGCCACGTTCGAGTGGATCAACGCGGTCATGGAAATGCTCTCGACGTGCGTGCTGGCGACGAAGGGAACGCTGGTGGACTACATTGGCGACGAACTCATCGCCATGTGGGGCGCACCGCTGGCTGTGGCGGATCATGCCCGTGCCGCGGCGGAAACCGCCGTCATGATGATGAACTCGCTCAAGACGCTGAACGAGAAATTTGCGCTGCCGGCCGGGGAATCCACGCAGATTGGCATCGGCCTGAACTCCGGCAACGTGCGCGTCGGCAATACGGGGACGGAGCACAAATTGAAGTACGGCCCACTCGGCTCCGATGTCAATATCGCGAGCCGCGTCCAGGGGGCCACGCGCTATCTCCGCACGCCCGCGCTGATCACCGGTGCCACCGCCAGACAACTCGATGGGAAGTTCTGCACCCGGCGTCTCTGCTCGGTGAGGCTGAAGAACATTGAAACCCCCGTCGAACTCTTCGAGCTAGTCGCGAATCCCGGCCCCACCTGGAGTCAGTTTGCCGAGGACTACGAGCGCGCCCTCACGGCGTGGGAGCAACACAAATTGCAATCCGCGATCGAAACGTTGAGTCAGATGGTCGCCCGGAACAGTCACGACGGACCGACGATGGTGCTGCTGTCCCGGGCCGCCGATGTCTGGTCGCAGGATCTGCAAGACTACGATCCGGTCTGGACGCTGCCGTCGAAGTAGGGTCGAGCTTGTAGGGGGCGTGGGGTCTTGGGAACGCACCGTCATCGGTCGTGCGAGGTTCAATCGGTGTGTTCCGAAGACTTCACGCACCCTACAAGCGACAAGCGGCGCTCACACGTCCGTCGGCAGTTCGATGTACGGATCGAGGCCCAGTGGACGCATTGTCTCCCACTGCTGCTGTTCGCGAATGAGCAGTTGGTTTCGCTCTTGTGCGCCGCGGCGTTCAAAGAGACGCTGGGCTTGAGTGAAGACCGAGATCCAACCGCGGTGCAGTTCTCCCGCCGGGCGCCGTTGCGTGCGAGTCTTCCAGCGCGAGACGCGCGGCACGCCCAGAATCGATAGCAACTCATCGTCGAGCGACACGAAGATCTGGTACGAACCGGGATCGCCCTGTCGGCCGGCGCGGCCCGCGAGTTGGCGGTCGATTCGGGTGGAGCGACTCATCTCGGAGAGAATCACGTGCAAGCCTCCCACAGCCCGGACATCGGGATGGAGTTGAATGTCGGTCCCGCGTCCCGCCATGTTGGTCGCCACAGTGATTCGACCCGGCTGCCCCGCCAGACGGATGATCTCGGCTTCTTCGCGGTGATGCTTGGCGTGCAGCACTTGCACGTCGAGTCCCCGTCTCCGCAGTTCCGCCGCACATTGTTCGCTGGCGGCGATTGATGTCGTGCCGATCAGCGCCGCACGGCCGGAGAGTGCAATCCGCTCCAACTCCGCGAATAGGGCCGACCATTTTTGGTGGCTGCTGGTGAAGATGCGTGGCGGCAGTTGCAGAAGTCGATTCGGATGGTGGGTGGCGATCGACATCACGCGCAGACCGAATGTGGATTTCAATTCGGAACGGGCCTCAGCGGCGGTCCCCGTCATCCCGCACAGGACGCGATAGTTTCTCAGGTAGCTTTGCAGCGTGACGCGTGCGGCACTCCCGCTGGCGTCGCTCGGTGAGAGGCCGGCCCGCAGTTCAATCGCCTGTTGCAACCCGTCGCGCCACTTGCGGCCGGGGAGGACGCGGCCGGTTCCCTGATCGAGGATCTCCAGACGTTCGTCAATGACGAGGTATTCCAGGTTCTCGCGAAAGAAATGGCGCGCGGCCAAGGCGCGCTCCACCTGCGTGAACACCGACTCGACGGGCAGCCGTCCGACGGGAGTCGGCTTGACCGTCAACCGGAGCTTGCGGCAACCGCCGTGAGTCAGTCGTGCCGATTGCAGACGCGGGTCGAGGGAGAAGTCGGCGGCGGCGGTGAGTCCCTCCGAGATTCGCTCGCACCAATGCAGCAACTCGAGATCGTCGGCCGAGGGAGGTTGCGGACACGAGATGATCATCGGCGTGCTGGCTTGATCGATCAGGATGCTGTCGGCTTCGTCGATCAACGCGCAGCGATGCCCGTCTTGGAGCTTCAAGCTCGTTTCGCAGTTCGCGGACACGCCTTCGCCGCCCGGTGCCGCGATGCTGCTGAGCCGGTCGCGTAGAAAGTCGAATCCGAATTCCTTCTCGGACCCGTACGTCACATCGGCGCGATAGCAGGCCGCACGATCTTGAACCGGCAACTCTCCATGCAGCACCGTCGCCGTCAGGCCGAACCAGTCGAGCACCGGCCGGGCAAATTCGCAGTCGCGATTGGCCAGGTAATCGTTGGCGGTGAAGACGTGGCAGCCTCGATGTCTCAACGCCAGCAGCGTCACCGTCATGAGCGAGGTCAGCGTCTTCCCCTCGCCCGTCCGCATCTCTGCGATCCAGCCGTGCGACATCGCCAGCGCGCCGAGGATCTGTACCGGATGATGCCTGATCCCGTGGACACGACCGGAAATCTCACGGACCAGCGCGAAGACTTCGACGGTCGCCGCTTCGTCCGAGGTGGCCAGTTTGACTAGGCCGCGACAGCGACGGGCTTGCTGTTGCAGTTGCTCGTCGGAGGCGGTCGTCAACTTCTGCGACTCGGCGAAGATGCGACGTGCGACTACTTCCCAACGCCAACGATGCCACGCCTCGGGCCAGCGGGACGAGGGCCGTCGATCATGATGCTGTCTGGCTGGTCCCGACATGAATTCACCTGACGACGAACAAGCGATGGAACTCTTCCGTCAACCACGACCCGACGGTCATCGCGGAGCGGGTGAATCGACCGGTGCCGCGCATGCCGGACTGCACGGGGAGACGGAGCTCATCCAGAATTACCGTCGCGTGATAAACAGGCTCCGCAGACTCCTCGCCCCCGGCACCGGATTGAGTGACGAACGGTCCGCCAAACTTGGTGGAGAGGACGCTCGGAATCTCCGGCTCGTTGGCCGCACCGAGCGCCACGACCTTGCCCGTGACGACCGTTCCCGAAAACGCGTCGAGGCAAACCTCCACCGTCTGACCCACTGACAAGTATTGTCGGCTGCGCTGATCGACCCAGAGGGCGACCTGCCAGAGATGACCGGGGGCGATCTCGCACAGACATGCTCGGCGGGGCAGGTGCATGCCGATCAACTGCGGATTGAGCTTCCCTGCGGATTCGATAGTCGGCTCTGCGGAGATTCCTTGAGAACCGTGTGACGGCGTCTTTGCAGAGATCAACGTGCCGGAGATCGTGGCTCGCAGTTGCAGTCGGTCCTGCTCCGCACGGGCATGTTCGATTTGACTGTTGGTCGATTCCATCGCTGTCTGGGCGAGTGTCATCAGATCGGGATCGCCGACAGCCTGAGCCAGTCGGATGTCCGTTTCATGCGTCGCTCGCTGTCCCTCCAGCGCGACCAGACTGCGATCGAGTTCGAGGTTCTCCAATTCGACCAGCAGCGTTCCCGGCTCAACGATGTCACCCTCGCGGACGAACACCTTGCGCACGGTGCCGGGAGTCTCCACATACACCGGCTGCACGGATTGCGGTTCGACCACGACCGGCGCGGTGATCGAGCTTCCCAACGGGCAGAACCAGATTCCCACGAGAGCCGCAGCACAACACGTCGCGCTGACGAGTGACTGCACCAACGCGCGCCTCGGTGATTTTTGTTGTCGGCTCATGCGCAGGCTCCACGTCACGAATCGGCCGAAGGTCAGCAGCAGCGCCCCCAGCAGACAGAACCAGCCGACAGCCGACAGACCGATCGGTTCGAGCAGGCCATACACAAATAAACCCATCCCCAACATCAGCGGCACCTGATAAGCCATCGAGGCCAATCCGTAAGTGGCCAAAATAGACAGCGGTTCATTGCCCGAGACTCGCACATCGTCCGGCAGACGAAATCCCAGCAGGTACCGGGCGGCGATACGCTGGAGGGTCTGTCGGCTGCGCTGGTACAGATTCGGGATTTCGAGCAAGTCCGCCAGCACGTAGTAGCCGTCGAAGCGCAGCAATGGATTGGCATTGAACAGCAGAGTCACGAACGAGCCGGCCAGAAAGACTTGCAGGCAGATCTGGTGAAACAGTCCGGGGGCCGAGAACCACCACAACCACAGTCCGAGTGATGAAATCAGCAGTTCCACATAGACTCCGGCCATCGAGATCGCGACGCGGTGTGATTTCTTATCCAGCATCCAGGCATCGGTGACATCGCAGTACAGGCACGGGCTGAAAAACAAAAACGCCAGCCCGATCGACTGACACTCCGCGCCGAATCGCTCGCACGCCAGTCCATGCGACAGTTCGTGCAGCACCTTCAGCATCCCGACGACGATCCACAGGGTCCACAGGCCATCTCCCGCGAGCAGTCCGGACAACGTCGGCAACTCGCGCAAAAACGTGTCCACATGCAAGAACAGGAACAGCCAGGTTCCGCAGAGAATCGCGGCTGCGGCAGCCATCACACCGGGGGAGTAGATCCAACCCAGGTACTGGGACATCCATTTCAACGTCTGCCCGGGATGCAGACCGGGCAGTCGAATGAAAAACGGATTGCAGACAGCCGCCCAAATGCTGCGCCACCGCTCTTCGACGGCTTGCTTCCACAGACTGTCTGATGTCCCGGCACGTTGACTCCAGATCAGTCGCTTACTGGCGAGATCGAGAATCAACCGAAGCACTTCTGCGGCGCTGATACCGGCTGAACCCCCGCTATGCTGAACCCGGCACAGAATTTCGCTGAGTGAGCGCCGACCGTCGAGGGCCTCCAGCACCTGGTATTGCAGCAGGGGAAGCTGGAAATACCGGATACCCAGCGGATCTTTGACAACGACGTGCTCTTCTCCCCGGAGTGACATCGGGCACACTTGCAGGTCCGCTCTCCGAACCAGCGGAATCGGACGATGCGTCGAGGAAAGCAGCATCGGCGAGAACTCACCTCGGGGATCGTGCGTCGGACAGGGGCTCAACTCGTGGTATAAGCCAGTTTGAAATCTCGGTAAATACGAACTGTCGGCCACGACGAGCGCTCGTGCCCTTGTTGAGTCCGTCGCCAACGATGATCGACGTCATTCCCGTCCTGAACTCCCCACACACGATTGAACACAGGTCCATGCCACACGACAACCCCGCCGCGTCACTCACCCGCAAACATCGCATCGTGATCCTCGGCGGCGGGTTTGCCGGCGTTCACACGGCGATGGAGTTGGAGCGGCGCATGTCGGCGGCCGATCGGCGCGACATCGAAGTGGTGTTGGTCAGCAACGTGAATTACATGGTCTTCCAGCCGCTGCTCCCCGAGATGATCAGCGGCACGATCGAACTGCAACACGGCGTGACTCCCATTCGGCGGCTGCTGAAGACGACGCGGGTCTATGTGCGCGACATCCAGTTCATCGACATCGCTGGGAAGCGAGTCGGTCTGGCTCCGGGCTTCCAACCGAGGACGGATGTTCTGGACTACGATCAGCTCGTGATCTGTCTCGGTAGCCGCATCAATTTTCCCCTCGTACCGGGGATGAAAGAACATGCCATTCCCTTCAAATACCTCGGCGACGCGATGCGGCTGCGGTACGAAGCTGTTCGAGCACTCGAAGAGGCGGACATCGAAGTCGATCCCGCCGAGAGACGGAAGCTGTTGACGTTCGTCGTCGGGGGAGGCGGATTCTCGGGAGTCGAGTGCATCGCCGAGATGCACGATTTCCTCCGGCATGCGATGTCGGCCTATCACAATCTCGCACCGAGCGAACTCCGCTGCATTCTGTTGCAGAGCGCCGAACGCATCCTGCCGGAGGTTGATCCCGTACTCGCCCAATACGCCCATCGAATCTTGGAGCGACGCGGCATTGAGATCCGGGTGAACGTCCGACTCAACGCCGTCTCGGCCGATGCCGTGATCGTGCAGCCGAAAGGGGCCGCCGAGCGTGAACGGATCCCCACGCGGACGGTCGTGACCACGGTCCCTGCGGCACCGGACCCGTTGGTCAGCAGCCTGCCCTGCCAGCTCGATCGCGGTCGCATCGTGGTCGATGAGTTTTTGAAGGTGACGGGCTTCGACACCCTGTGGGCCGTCGGCGACTGTGCAGCCGTGCCTCAACCTGACGGGATCACCTCACCACCGACAGCCCAGCACGCGGTTCGACAGGCCAAAGTGTGCGCGACCAATCTGCTGGCCACTTATCGCGGGAAGGAACAGGTCGGCTTCAAGTTCACCGGCTTGGGGAAGCTGGCTTCGCTGGGGAGACGTTCTGCCGTCGCCGAGGTCATGGGGATCAAGCTGCGAGGCGTCCTGGCCTGGCTGGCGTGGAAGGCAATTTACCTTTCCAAGATTCCGGGCTGGCCGACGGCAAGTGGCGCGAGGCGATGGCGTATCTCGGCCGCGCGCTGCGCTACGATTCCGACAACGTCAACGCGCGCGATGCGCTCTGGCTGACATTGCTTCACGGCCAACGAGACGCTCCGACTCTGCCGAGACAATCATTGCGGCACAAAGACGCGGTCCTCAGCGCGAGCTTCAGCCATGATGGCACGCGCGTCGTCACCGCGAGCCGCGACCAATCGGCCCGCATCTGGGATGTCCGAACGGGGCAACCGATCGGCGCGCCCCTGCAACACAAGGGCGTGGTCAACAACGCGAGCTTCAGTCCAGATGGGGCGCGCGTGGTGACGGTCAGCGCTGACACGACGGCGCAGCTCTGGGATGCCAACACGGGCGAGCCTGTCGGACCACCGCTCTCGCATCCGGACATCGTTTACGGCGCCAGCTTCAGTCCCGACGGCACGCGCGTCGTCACGGCGGGCGGCGACGCGATGGCCCGAAGTTGGGACTCGAAGACGGCGCTGCCGCTCGGACCGCCAATGAAGCATCATGATGCCGTGTATGGCGCGAGCTTCAGTCCGGATGGCTCGCGCATCGTGACGGCGAGCGGCGACACGACCTCTCGTATCTGGAACGCCGAGACAGGCGAACCGATCGGCGCGCCGTTGAAGCATCAGGATGCCGTCTATGCCGCCAGCTTCAGTCCGGACGGCACGCGCGTCATCACGGCCAGCGGCGACACCACCGCGCGGATCTGGGACGCCGGCACGGGGCAACCCGTCAGCCCGCCGCTGAAACACGAGCGTTCTGTCACGAGCGCCCGCTTCAGTCCCGACGGCACGCGCGTGATCACGGCGAGCGACGACAAGACGGCACGGATCTGGGACGCGCAAACGGGAGAGCCGGTGGGGCCGCCGCTCAACCACGAAGGCCCGGTCGCCGGCGCGAGCTTCAGTCCGGATGGCACGCGAGTCGTCACGGCAGGCGAAGACCAGACGGCGCGGATCTGGGATGTGCAAACCGGACTGCCGATCGGTCCCGCGCTGAACCACGAAGGACTTGTCGGCAGCGCGAGTTTCAGCCCCGATGGCACGTCGGTGCTCACGACGAGTGATGACCTGACGGCCGGAATCTGGAATGCGCAAACCGGTCAGCCGATCGGGCTGTTTTTGAAGCACGGTGACGCGGTCTACGACTCCAGCTTTAGTCCGGACGGCACGCGCGTGGTGACGGCGAGCGGCGACACGACCGCTCGCCTCTGGGATGCGAAGACGGGCGAGCCGATCGGCTCTTCGTTGAAGCATGAGCGTTCCGTCACCAGTGCGCGGTTCAGTCCCGATGGAATGTTCCTCGCCACCGCCAGCGACGACACGACGGCGCGAGTCTGGAACGCCCGGACGGGAGAAGCGATCTCACCGCCGCTGAATCACACCGGCGTCGTGATCGGTGCGAGTTTCAGCCACGACGGCACGCGGGTCGTCACGGCCAGTCACGATTCGACGAGCCGGATCTGGGATGCCCAGACGGGGAGGCCGATCGGAGCTCCGCTGAAGCACGAGAACTTTGTCTCCTCCACGAGTTTCAGTCCGGACGGGACGCGCGTGGTGACGGCGAGTCGGGACAAGACGGCGCGCCTCTGGGACGCTCAAACGGGACAACCGATCATCAGCTCGCCGATGTGGCACGAAGACGCCGTCTACTTCGCCGGTTTCAGCCCGGACGGCACGCGCATGATCACCGCGAGTCGAGACACGACGGCGTGCCTCTGGAATGCAATGACCGGGGAGCAGATCCCGCTGCCTCACCCGGAGTCGGTCTACATCGCCAGCTTCAGTCTCGACGGCACACACATTATCACCGTGAGTGAGGACAAGACCGTGCGGACTTGGGACGCTCAAACGGGACAGCCCTTCGGACCGCCGCTCACGCACGACAGCCGCGTCAACAGTGCGAGCTTCAGTCCGGACGGCTCGCGCGTGCTCACGGCGAA
>Ga0114966_10002349_pt1 | contig 16883 bp, 30 predicted proteins | sample M_130207_XF_Meta_FD_87029 | JGI IMG/M metagenome (GOLD analysis project Ga0114966, IMG submission 87029) | Freshwater microbial communities from Lake Montjoie, Canada to study carbon cycling - M_130207_XF_MetaG | ecosystem: Environmental > Aquatic > Freshwater > Lake | place: Lake Montjoie...
GTTGACATTCTATAAAAACCCTTCACACTGCTCATATGTTTAAAACATCTATCCCAGATCAAATAAAAATCAGACTTGCGTTTATTCGAATTACACTTAACACGGTGGGTGTACCTTCACATCAATTGGTTTTGATTGTATTAGCGTCGATGACCCTCAACATATTGCTGTGGCCATTCATCATATCTATGTGCATCAACCTTATATTTGGAACTAAATTAGATTGCTGGACGCCCGAAGTATTTTTTGGAATTTGGGGATTGCTTTTATCCTTTGAACGTTTTTCAAGTAACGACTAACATGAATAAAAAAACTGTATCTTGTCCTATCGTCAAAGACAAATTCACCGACATGGTGACAAAGGTCTTTGACTACGCAGTGATGAACGAAGTTTCAACTGAATTGTATACTGGTATAGAAGTACCGAAACAATTCTCACTTGGTCTTATCATTGGACCAAGTGGCAGCGGTAAGTCTCAATTGCTAAGTGAATTTGGCAAAGAAGAAGTGCTTTCTTGGGACGACAACAACGCAATCGTGTCACATTTTGAAAGTCCCGAAGATGCTATAGATCGACTTGGTGCGGTTGGATTAAACACGATTCCTTCTTGGGTCAAACCATATCGCATTCTTTCTAACGGTGAGAAGTTTCGCGCTGACCTTGCGCGTAGGTTAAAATCTAATGCGGTCATCGACGAGTTTACATCTGTTATTGATAGAAATGTTGCCAAGGCAGCGGCTGCAAGCGTGGCAAAGTATATTCGTAAAAACAATCTTTCTAATGTTGTATTTGCTTCGTGTCATTCCGACATTGTAGAATGGTTGGAACCAGATTGGGTATTTAACACTCTAGACGGATCTTTATCCGTGGGGAGGTCACTTCGACGACCCAAGATCAAGATCGAACTTTACGAAGGAAGTTGGAAACATTGGGAAATGTTTAAAAAGTTTCACTATCTAGATACCAAGTTAAACAAAGCGTCGTATTGTTATCTAGCTTTTTGGAATGATGCGTTGGTTGGATTTACATCTGTTCTTGCAATGCCTAGTGGTACATTGAAAAATGCTTTCCGCGAGCATCGTACCGTCGTTTTGCCGGACTTCCAAGGTTTGGGTATTGGTGTTAGATTATCCAACATTGTTGGACAACTGTATATAGAGAATGGACGGCGATTCTTCTCTCGGACAGCACACCCACGAATGGGAATGCACAGAGAATCTTCTCCACTTTGGAAACCAACATCCAAGAACAAAAAATTAAGAACCGACGTAAAAAACGACAAGACATATAATAATTGGAGTATTGATGCATCCAGAGTTTGCTGGAGTCATGAGTATATCGGTCAAAAATAAAAAAATAAATAAGTGAATCCACGCGAATCCTCCCCAGAACATTATTCCAAGATAAAAAATCTAAGCGTAGAGTCTAAGAAACTCCCTCGCGAAGAAAAATCACCGATTGGTTTAGAAAAGTATAAACAAAAACAAATAGATTTTGGCATAGATAAAATAAAAAGCAGATAAAAACAAAAACCTCGCTCTTTTTTATTGACTTATCATATAAATAACTCATTATGTTCTTATGAAACTACTACGATTTATCAAAATTTTATTAAGTGATATTGGTTCTTCATTGAAAGAGCATGTATGGCCAAATGTCGCCTTTTTTATTACGCTCACGGGAATTTTCTGGGTGATTGGAGCAATCGCAAACTTGGTATTTTCTGCTTATTCAAAATGGATATTGACACATATGAGTGGACCAGACTACGGGTCTATGAATAGTATTATGATGTATATCACTGTTGGTGCATTTACTTTTATGTTCCTAATTGTTTTTGCTCTTATTCCATTATCCATTTATGCGATTTGTGTAAAGATTAAAGAGTATTGGAAAAAAGCTTGACAATATCAAAAAAATACTATAAATTACTGGAAAATATTATGAAACTATATACAGACAAACAAATTGAGGATATTAAATCTAAAGCTTCTGCCGATGCAACTAAAGCGTTTACAGAAGAGTTGCACAACGGCTTTAATGGCGTTGAAACTGCTATTAAAGATAGATCAGAATGCCCGCCGTCGTTTGATTTCAACGATGAAAACATTAATGTGTTTAGCGTTGAAAGAATAGACATGCCGAGCGTTGCTGGCGTGCCCAATAGAACCGAGCGCACTATCATTGGTTATACCATACTTGGCGAAAACAACATTGTAATAATCAAAGAATGGACTCTTTATTGCAGCCGCGAAGATCATAACAAGCTTGTAGCCGAATTTAACGCCGCAAAAAAGAATGTTAAACAAGAAACGTCAAAAAAATCTTTAATAAAGGGGTGATATATGGGAATGTTCGATTATATTTCAGTAAGTGATTCTCTGCCATACAGTCAAGATATGATTGATTTTGGTTTAAATACCAACAATCATTCTTTTCAGACTAAAGATCTACATTGTTACTTGGGTACTTATTTTATCCAAGACGGCAAGTTGCTTGAGCAAAAATACAGGGTACATGCATGGGTGAACGGCGACGAGTCAGGGAAATCTTTCATGGACCGTCTGGGACATATGGTTCGCGAAGAACCATACCTAGAAGAAATTAAACACCACGGCACAATTAATTTTTATCATCATGCCGAAACGGAGGGATACGACCATTGGATTGAATACGTTGCATATTTTACACACGGTAAAGTAGAAAAAATTGAGTTGGTTGAACACAGAAAAACGGACAACACAGAACGTAAAGCACGTGAATCCGAGCTTTTTGCAAACTTGAGGATTGAAGCTGATAAGTGGTATAACAAATATTTATTTCATACTAAGCTGTGGAGAAAAATCAATAGACTTATTTATTCGATTTTGAATGGCATCGAGAATATTATCTATAAGATTAAAATGAGAATTCCATGAGCGAGAAAGCAAAAACACTTGGAGATAAACTTGCTAGTGAAATAACTATGCGAGATTATATTGCAGTTGCAGCAATGAAAGCATATTTGTCAAATGGTTCGACTATAATGAATGCCAAAAAGTGGGCATATGAAGCCGCTGACAAAATGCTGGAAGAAAGCGTATCTAAGGATATATAAAAGGAAGCCGGTATAGAGTTCCGTCTATACCGGCTTTTTACTGTCTAACCCACGTGACCAACGCGGTGTATTACCCCGTGAAGGGTAAAGTGATTTTTACGTTGCCGATGGCGTCAACGTTGGAGTGGAGGTTAGAGTCGGAGTTGATGTCAACGTTGGTGTTGGAGTAGTTACTATATTACTGTTCAGTCCCCAAGCTATGCGAACAGCACCCTTGCCGCCATTGGCTGGACCCTTGATACCTGGGTCGTCTGGGCCACCACCTCCGCCTCCGCCAAAGTTTCCTCCGGAATTTCCGCCAGTGTTGTCACCGGCAAGGCCACCGGATCCACCGCTACCACCGGTATTTGGTGCGCCACCTAGACCGTTGTCGCTTTGACCATATAAGCCTACGCCACCGCCAGCGCCACCGCCTCTGCCATTTGCGCTAGATCCTCCTCCTCCTCCGCCAGCACCACCGGTTCCATTAAATCCGTATGCATTGGAACTACCATAATTTCCATTGCCGCCGTTGCCATTGTATCCACCTGCGCCACCTCCACCTGCACCACCGTCGCTATCGGACACAATTGCTCCACCATTACCACCATTACCACCTCCGGTTCTCAGAGTTCCACCACTTACTCCGCCCAATGCACCACCCTTGATTCCGTATGATATACCCTTGCCGCCGCCAGCACTTAATATAATAATTCCATTTTGAGTTATTGTACTATCGCCGCCGTTTGTACCGGAAGCATTGCTTGCAACGCCGCCAGCACCAACTTTAACGGTTAGCACTTGACCGGATACCACTGGTATGTTAACAGCATATGCCAATGCACCTCCGCCAGCGCCCGGACAACCATACGTCAAATTGCTTACAGCTGTGCCAGATGCACCACCGCCACCAACTGCAACAGCCGATACATAACTTACTCCAGCCGGAACAGTAAAGCTGAATGTTCCAGACGAAGTATAAACCGTTTCACCTGTGATTATATTTTCACTTGGTGTTATTGTTGGTGTCAAAGTTAGAGTTGGAGTGTTGGTCGGTGTTCTAGTCAACGTAGGAGTCGGACTTTGTGTTTGTGAAGGAGTACTTGTTACAGTTTGTGTAGGTGTGCGAGTTGGGGTTCTTGTCGCAGTTACCGTTGGAGTCGGGGTTAGTGTAGATGTAAGCGTTGGGGTAGGAGTACTCGTAGAAGTTAATGTTGGAGTAACCGTTGGAGTTGATGTGGCCGTCGATGTTGGTGTTGGAGTTGGTGTAGCACCAACCACTGTACTTGGAAATCTTCTATTAAGTCCCCACACAATACGAACTGCACCAACAATTCCGCTTGCAGGACCGCTTTGATTTGGACTATCTGGTCCGCCGCCACCGCCCCCGCCGTATCTACCAGCAGTTGATCCACCGGAATTTCCACCAGATGTACCATAGCTTCCGCCGCCACCACCTTTATTTGGAGGTCCACCGTTACCGTCAGACCCTATTCCATATGTATTAACACCGCCGCCACCGCCGCCTCCAAAACCATCGGTGGAAGATCCGCCACCGCCGCCACCGGCTCCGCCAGCTCCTTTTCCACCTGTTAAATTTGAACTTCCGTATTGTCCAGCCCCGCCGTTACCGGTATATCCACCGGCTCCGCCGCCACCCGCTCCACCTTTACTATCACCCGTAATATCACCACCTTTACCACCGTTTCCGCCACCGGATCTTTTCGTTCCGCCACCAGTACCACCGAGGCCACCTACACCGATTCCTTCACCTGAACCTTTTCCGCCACCGGCACTTAAAATAACAACCGAATTCTGTGTTATGCTACTACCTCCGCCGTCTGTGCCCGATCCATTAGACGCAACACCGGCAGAACCAACCACCACGGTCAATACTTCGCTCGGCGTAACAAACACATCATTTGCGTAAGACAAAGCCCCGCCACCTGCTCCACGGCATGCGTAAGTTAAATTGGATGTTGCTCTTCCAGTTGCACCGCCACCACCGATTGAAACAGCCGATATAGAATATACTCTATCGGGTACTGTAAAACTGTATGTTCCCGCAACATTATATTCCATTTCACCAGCCGGAATATCTCCGCTGGGAGTCACTGTGGAAGTTACTGTCATAGTAGGAGTAATCGTTGGCGTTGGAGTTGGGGTACTTGCTCTCACAAGCTCGCTACGACCAGAAAAATTATCTAATACTCTGAATGACATATGCTATAAATATATACACATACTATAATTATGCCGTTTAACGGCTATATATATAATAATGAAATATAGAATAAAAGAATTGACAGTTAATAAAAAGTCCACCTATTATCCTCAAAAAAGATGTTTTTTCATATGGAAAGACATTATTGATATGAGCAAAGACGTGGTATGTTTTCAAACACCAGAAGAAGCAACTGCTTGGATAGCTAAGAAAGTGCAGAAGAATAAACACGCAAAGTCAACAGTTAGGTACTACCCCTACGAGTCAGAAGGTTGAAATTAGAGGCTTGACAGCATCCCCTAGATATGGTTTGATAGGGTGTATGCTAAAGAAAAAAATACTAATTACCGGCTGCTCTGGATATATTGGATCGCATCTTTGTAAGTTGCTAAAAGGCAAATACGAAATTCACGGCCTTGATATAACGCATCCACGAGAAACCATTGATAAATTTTTCGAGGCTAGTATTTGCAAAGATGATATAGATATAGTCGTTGATAATAATTATTATGACACTGTAATTCATCTCGCCGCACTTGTAAGGGTGGGAGAGAGCGAAGAAATTCCATCGCTATATTACGAAACAAATCTTTTTGGCACAGAGAATATATTAAAAAGTATAATTTGTAATAATTTTATATTTGCTAGTACAGGTGCCGCAAGTGTATGTAACAGTGCATATGGAATAAGCAAACGTGCTGCCGAAGATGTTGTAAAAGAACTATCCCATCTTTATAACACCAACTATACTATTTTTAGATTCTACAACGTGATTGGTAGCTCTGGATTCTTACCTACAAACCCAGATGGTTTGTTCTACAACTTGATGCGGTCAAAAGAAAACAAAGAGTTTACGATCTATGGTACGGACTATGAAACACCCGATGGTACATGCATAAGAGATTATGTTCACGTTGATGAAATTTGCTCTGCAATTGAAACTGCAATTGAAAAACCTGCTCACCAAATTGAATGTTTAGGTCATGGGGTGGGCAATTCTGTAAAGCAGATGATAGACATTTTTCAAAAAGTCAACAACGTATCAATCGACGTAAAGTATGGTCCGAGACGAGCAGGAGACAAAGACGTTTGTGTATTGGAAAATCCGTCGAAATATATGAAAACTTTATACACCATAGACGATCTTCTCAAATTGTAAAAACTATGAATACTAAAAATAGTCAACTAGCTGTGAGCGAATTCATTGGTCCGGTCATCTCACAATCCGATTATACATTCGTATGTTCTGTACCCAAACCTATTTGGCAGTGTAATATACTCGGAACCGAAAATACTTTTATATTAAATATCCATGACGAAAAGCATGTACCCAATTGGTTCCACAGACAGTGTCAACGATTCTTTATTGGTACTAAATGGACAAAATTATGAGCGATCTCAATCCGGAACTAGTTATTGAGCCTGACTACTTTGATGAAGAAGAGGCCGTTGCTCAATTATTAAAAGAAGGTACATTACTTCTCAACACCAGAGATTATAAAGGTACAAAGCCTGTTATAGATGAAAAAGGAGGCAGAACTATGGTTATTTTTCTAAACTGTAATGATGTCTTTGGACCTTGTGCTGATGCCGATGACATTACTTTAGAAGAAGTGCCAGTACTATACAAAGAGATGATAAAGTACCCAAAAAGTGGTAGCATTCGATGGATATGTTTCAAGCGTAATTTAAAACCGTGGAGTAGGCGAGTTGAATGGATTAAAAAGATGGGGGAATGGGATGAAAAAATGGAAGCCTTACCGGCCAATTAAACGTGAAACTGCATATAAAAATAAATAAATCAAAATCTTATTGACAAACGCAAAAATTAATGTATATTTCAACTTGAACATGAATTATAGAAAAATATTTACTGGTATCGCAGCGTTCATAGCGGTAACAATAACTCTATTAAGTTTCTTCTCCGGTGATCCTTGGCAAACAATTGCTGGATTCTGGATGCTTATGTGGGTAATCGACGTAACTGACACCGACTCAGAAATTAGTATTCTTGAGAGACGAATCCAAGCATTGGAAAGTAAACCGACCAAGAAGCTTTTTAAGGATTAAATACCTAATTTACAACTTTTTATATAATATATATGTGTATATGCATCAAGCATATACACCATATGTTAACCAAGAAATACAGAATTAAAGAAACTTACCTAAACGATAAAACCATATTCTATCCAGAATACTCATATAGCTTGTTTCCATGGTATTGGACTCGACTAGAATATAGAGTGTGGGTAGAATCAGAACAAAACAATATTCTGATATATTTCCACGAGCTTGAAAGTGGCAAGTATTGGTTAAAAAGATACATCGAAGAGCAAGAGTCAATTAACAGAATACACAACATATGATACATTTTCAATTTTCAGTCAAACCGTTAAACCCAAGCAATTTGTTTATTAGTTTTTATAATTATGATTATAAACTAACAACCAACAAGCGATTTGAAGCTGATTTTGCATATGATGCATATCATAGCTTCTTTTTATCTATAAGCACCGATTTTAGAGGAAAAGACCATGCTGGTCCACGAATTGAAATCGGGTTATTTGGGTATAATTCCAGCTTTGCCATATACGATATACGTCATTGGGACTACAAAAATAATACATGGAAAAACTTTCAAAAAAACTTTTATTCTAAAAATAAAAAACTAAAAACTAAAAAATAATAAAATATTATGCCTACGAAACCAAAAAATACCAAGTCTTCTAGTAAGACCGCCGCTAAAGCCACAAAAGCTCCAGCCGTCAAGAAATCAACAAATAAATCTCCCAGCAAAAAAGTAACAGTTGTTGAAACGGTTATTGAAGATGTTGCTGTCGTAGAGAATACGCCAGTGTTTGTAGAAGCGCCAACTGCTCCTACCGAATCCCAAGAAGTTGCCCTACAAGCCGACGTTGTACAAACAGCGGCATCTGTCAATACAGACACTCTAGGCGGAACAATTTCTGAGGTTCAAACCGAACTTACATTCGTCGAAACCACCCCAACGCCAACTCCTGCTATTGAAGTTGCTTGTGGTAATGAATGCACTTGTTCTGCAACCGAAGCTGCACCAAAGAAAGATCACACAAAGACCATTTTGATTGTGGCAGGTGTTATCATCTTAATCGCACTGGTGCTGCTTAGTTAAAATACAAAAAGGTTATAAAAAATTGATGCTCAAAATTCGTATGTTCCAATCAACATAGAAATGCGCACGGTTATATCCAAAATATGAAAACTTACACGTTACTCTCACTTGGTAAGATCGAATCGATCAAAGACAAAAAACTTGGCATGCTCGAAGATTTGAAAAATGGTATATGGCGACACAAAAAGGGGCGCAGTAAGCTGTATGTAATTTCCAACGAACATCTGGCAAATTTGATTGCGCAGTCACGAATAAGCTCCGATGTGGAAACATACCCCGAATTGAAAGTTTTAGAAGAAGAAATCTACAATTTACTAGTTAAAGAACAAACCAAAAGAATTACTGACAGAGCAAATACATTGAACCAAATAAATAATAATAACAATAATAATATGAATGAAGTTACAGAAGTCCAAACCGAATTGAATGGTATCGCACCCGAAGCCATATTTGAATTAACACCCACCAATGCCGCCGGTATTGGGTTTACCACATCGAAAAACAAACTATTCAGAATCATAGACTGCAAACTTGTTGGCAAAGCCACAGTTTTCAGTCCTAAAGACCGACATGTCTGCTTGGTTGAAAACCTCGATTCTCACTATTTTGATACTCGTTTCTTTACTCTTAAATTTAGTCAAGCGTTGAAGATGTTCAATAACAAGAAGTCGATGATGTCTAATGTTGAGAAACGCTCGGAAATGAAAGCGCGTTGGAAAACTATGAAAATTCCACAGAAGCCTATATTTTCTTTGATGCACAGATCGGATTCTGCTAAATACAAAGTGGTGGAGGATTATATTAAGAATTCCAATGAAATACAGTTTTTTTCAACTGAAAAGCCCAAGAAAGAAAAGGTTAAACAATCTTCCCCAAATTCTGTCGAGTCCAACGTTGAACCCATGGATATTAAGAAGGAGTCTGATCTAAATTCTCAATATTTTGTATATTCAAACGAACTGGATGAAGACAGGCAACTCATCGTGAAGTTGTATTTCACTTTTGAAGAATCTGTCCAAGACCGCGTCTTTCCAACATTGCCTAATGACATCAAGACTGCAATATATGAAAGATTACCGGTATCTCGCCAACAAATCGTGTTCAATAAGCTAGTGGAGAAGGCTAACAAGTCATCTAAAAACAATGGATAAAGAAGAGTCAAATTCTTTCTTTATATTCGACGATATTAAAAAAGAAGACTCTGCTGTCAAGGCAGAGTCTTCTGTCGTTCCGGCGGACAAATCGCCTGTAATTGAAAAGAAAATGACCAAGGCAGAGGCTATAGCAGCAGAGTCAAACATCGCATTCAAGAATTGTATCTACAAATTTAAAGATGGACATTCGTGTACCGTAGTGTATGATGGCAACGATACTACTTATATAACTCGAAACATGGCCTAAAAACATATGAATCATTATAATAAAGACGACAAAGACATAGACTCGCCGCAATACAAAGATATGGCGCATACAATATCATATCCTAAAGTATACGAAATGATGAATGAGTATGAAATGCTGGCCGACGCTAAACAAAAGACGGAGTATATGAATATACTAACAAGTTGGTATATGCGTCAAAAAGGATTGTTAGAATATAAAAAACAATAATCAAATGAACTATAATCAAAAACTAACAAACGGAAACGATAGAACAGAAATTCTGGCATATCTCAAATCAAAAAAAGAAGCCAACTCAAATTTTACTGTACTGGACATAGGGGCCAGTGCTAATCCATGGACAATCGATTATGTAACACATGTCGTGGATGCAACAAGAACGAGTTTAAATGCTCACCAATTCATAGGCAATGCCAATGATCTTCATGTATGGCAAGATGTATTAGATTATATAAAAATCCATGGAAAATTTGATTTTTGTTCTTGTACACACTTCCTTGAAGATATTAGTGCTGCAAAAATGGTAATGACAATGATAAATCAAATTGCCAATGAAGGATTTGTAGCGGTACCAAGCAAGTATGCAGAATTGAATATGCAAAACGAAGGAAAGTGGTTGGGTTGGGTGCATCATTCGTGGATATATGACTATAAAGACGGAAAGTTCATTGGTTATAAAAAACAAGCATTTGTTGAGAACCGCGTAGATTTCCGTGAATGGGGTCAACAAAATCCGGATACAAATAGAGCAGAACTTCAATTTCAATGGAAAGACGAACTTGTGCACGAAATGGCAATGGGAGAATTGCTTGGACCAACATCTACCATCGTCATAAGATACTACACAGATAATTTATTAAAATAAAGCTTGCAATTAACTCGTTGAGTTAGCAAGCTCATCTTATGAAACCAACATTACAACAAATCGGAATAGTTCTTATTGCACTGCCTATTCTTTTCTTACTAACCGTATTGCTTGCATATCCGACCAAATGGCTATGGAACGCAACTATGCCAGAATTATTTGGCTTAAAAGAAATCGGAGTATGGATGGCATGGAAGCTGTCGTTTCTTTGTTATATCCTTTTCAAAGTTAATGCCAACTTTACCGATAAAAAAAGTTCTTGACTTTCTATAAAAAGTAGTTACTTTTATCGTCGAAATGAATAACTCAACTATCGACCAACCATCCAAGCCCCGCACTATAACCGAAATACATGCTTATTATTTAGGCAAGCCAAGCAACGACGCTAAAGCATACTATTGGCTAGAAAAGTATTATCTTAACAACGTCAAACAGATCTGCGTAACTACGGTAAACATGATGCTTAGGCGCAAAGCCGCCGTATATAACTGATATGAACTATACCCTAACAGCATCTAGTGCTAAACAGATAACTATAAACTCCCAAAAGGTAGAACCTAAGTATATGAAAGTGATATATGAATATATACACAAGTGTGCTTCTGAAGGACAAGAGTTTATATCTATAACAAATATGACATCTTTGTTAAACAAGCAAAAAGAATATGACACTAGTATGCTGCCAAAGATACTACATGAACTTGGCGGATATGGATATTCTATAACTAAATACCATGTGGTTTGGTAAGATATAGATATATAAAAATTTTAGGTACCCCTGCCATAATATTTTCATATATATCCACATTTTTACTTGACGTATACAGAAAAAAGGATATAGTGAGCATCGTAAAATATACATGGTGTATATTCTACAATCAAACAAATAGGAAAACGTAGATATGTTAAATGTAATAACACTAGTAGGAAACGTGGTAGCTGACCCTACCGCACGCGCAACAAACACAGGCAAGAACGTAGCCACAGTACGTCTTGCAGTAAACAACCCACTCAACGATAAAGAAGTACTCTTTATTAATGTTGATACATGGGAAAAGCAAGCAGACTTTGTAACAAAGTTTGTTAAGAAGGGCAGCATGGTAAGTGCTGTTGGACGACTCAAACAAGATGAATGGGAAAAAGACGGAGTAAAGCGTACAGCATATAGTGTTGTAGCCGACCGCGTCAACTTCATTGGTAGCAAGAAGAAAGATGCTGGTGCAGCAACAGCAACAGCAATGGCAGCTGCGCCGATAAGCAACGATATAGACGACGTAGCTTTCTAAGATTAGAAAAAACTATACTAAAAATCATATATACTATAATCCATATAATACAATGCATATGCTTTTGCGTATATATTGTATATATGGATTTTTAGGTATATACCCCACCCCTCGTATATATCATGAATGAATCTAACTCATATAAAGATCTTATAGATAGTTTGCTTTATGCTGCCCAACATCCTGTATATGATCCTTTCAAGCAGCAAAGAGAACAAGCTAAAGATGAAGGAAATTTAGAGTATGATAGTAAATATGATGCTTATTATCACAAACTTACTAACGAGTGGTTAGACGCAACATGCGGTCATATTGATTGCGAATTTTGCGGCAAAAGACCAAACAAGCATATATCTTCGAACATATAAACTTTATGAATAAACTTAAACTAATTGCTACTATCTTGTCTGTTATATTATCTATTTTCATCATTGCTATGGGAGTTATTCTTAAAGACATATGGCAAGTATTTGCTGGCGTATATATGCAACTATATATTATAGAGCTGTATATAAACAATACAACCAAGTGCGAAGCGGAAAAACTCAATGATAAATTAATTGAGGCTTTAAACAATGCACTTAAAAAATAAGAAGTGGTGTATATATGATAACCCAAGAACATCTAAAAGAATTATTAGACTATAATCCAGACACAGGAGTGTTTACTTGGAAGAAGACTGTTAATAGTCGTGCAGTGGTTGGGAGTGTTGCAGGGAATCAAGATTGTAGCGTATATATAAGAATAACCATATATAAAAAAAAGTATGCTGCACATAGACTTGCTTTCTTATATATGACCGGTAAATGGCCAAATAAACTTGTGGATCATATTAATCAAATTAAAGATGATAATAGATGGGTCAATCTTAGACAAGCCACAACATCACAGAACAATATCAATTCTAAAAAACAGAAAAACAACACTTCTGGACATAGAGGAGTATATTGGTCAAAAAAATCTCAGATGTGGAGAGTTCAGATAAAATACAAATCTAAACATAGATGTTTAGGCGGATACACAACTATAGAAGAAGCGGCGGCTGTATATAAGGCAGCAGCTTTAAAACTATATGGCGAGTTTGCCGAGACACAACAATAAATATAATAAACAAAAATAGCCAAACAATAGAACTATAGTTATAGCCTATGAACAAAGATTATATTATATAGTTATTGGCTTATACATCCTTTGTAGTATCTCTTTTAGTGTATCTGTTGTATATATTAAGCAAGCACCTAACATAATAGGCCATAGCTAAGAGCAAAGATAAGCGTAGAAAAGAGTTTGTTAAAAGCAAAGCTAAATAATAATTTTAGGTAGGTGGGGGTACTATAAATATGCTTGATATTAAAAGTATATGAATTAGCTATAGTATATATACGAAAGGTTAGTTATTATAATATTTAGGTACCCTATAGCACTAATTATAATAACGGTACTAGATATGATGTGTTCAACATTAGCGCATTAGTAATGAATAGATAGTTGCATATATAATAAGTTAGGTAGTACCTTGTTTGAATATATCTGTGGAGCAGTATGGGTCAAAGTGGGGCAAAATGGGTAATCAAACATTGACACCGCCCGACCAACACATAACTATTTTTTATAACAAATTTGATATATATCCTACTATACTCATTCTATCTTGTCAACAACTATTTTTCATATATATTCCGCAGCATATTACAGATACCTTGTCAAGCACTTTTATATAACCACCTTTTTAAAATAATATCTTGACACATAGCATACCCTCATACATAATTCACGTTTTACTTATTATACATAATTATATGGCTAACATCAATAACACATCAGCTAAGAGCAACAAGCCCACGAGCTATACAAACAAGGGCAATAAATTTACTCATAAAGGATATATGCCGCCAAGTATGCTCAAGCGTTTTGGTATGAAAGAGAATGTTCCTAATATCGAAGGACGCGATGAAAAGGTAGATACTCGTTTTTCAGCAACTCAAGCACGCCGCATCAAGAAGATGACAGAGCTAGTTGTAACATACAGAATGATTACAAAAGTATGCACAGAAAGCAGATTGCCTTCTCCACTGCGCAGTGTAGTTAAATATTTTAGTTACCCTATGAGTGGTTTTTCAAGTGGTGGTAATAACAATGGCAATGGAAATTATAATAAAGAAGCATCATCTACTGAAGAGAATATATCACAAGCTTCAGACAAAGAAGCAAGTGCATAAGTATATATTTTTATATATATAATATATATGGACACACCCGAACAACCATCTACAGAAGTTATATCTAGTATATCAGCAAAAGAAGCACGCAGCACTACTGAACTAGCACGAGCTATGATGCCAGAGCATATGCAGAGTGTATATAACTATATTCATAGTCGTGCAACTGATGGGTATGATTATATACATCCTAAAGAATTAGATAATGTGCTAAAGTTGAATGGTAGTAATGTGCGAGTCAAGAATATACTTAGTGGAATATTGGGGCAACTAAAGACCGATGGGTATAAAGTATCTAAAACAAAAATATCTTGGTAAGCTAGATTATATAATATATAAGCGTATATATAAATTTAGGTAGGTGGGGTATCTACAAAAACTGTAACACATATAGAGTAGATAGGGCGGGGAAGGGATATATAAACAAAAACTTTACACTTCCCATAACCGCCCCGCCCCTTTTCTTTATGTCTATCTCACTATTTGCGTCGAAAATTATAGCATATATATAGATTAGGTAGTTAGGTGCCCTAGCTCATAAACACTAAAACAAAGTAAAGTAAAGCAGAATAACAAAGTTTAAATGGTTTGTAACATACATAGTCTAAAAAATAATTTAGGTACCCCCCCCCCTCTTAAAATGTATATTTTATTTATTGACTAACCACCTACTGTACTATATCGTAGATATATATTCATACACCTATATATGAGCAGCGAAGACAACAACCTATTAGATTTACCTATTAAGAAAGAAGCACCGTATATAGAGGTAGCTTCAAACATACACCCTAGTCCATTGAAGTTTAATATAACCAGTGGGTATATATATGGGTGTAAGAATAAAACGAGTAGTATATACACGCTTGAAGGTGATGTGTCTATACATAGTTTATTCAGTGCAAGCAAAGCGACAACTAGAGTTATCACAAGAATATTGTGAAAGTATAATAAGTGTATTGTGACACGAGTAGTATAATAAGTGTAGTGTGAGTATAGCGTATATGCATATACAATATAGCTTATAGCTTATAGCTTATAGCGTATATGCATATTTGCTTTTATAAAGAAGGGCGAATAAGTATAGTTCAAACTGTATTTTCGGTAGAATATATTTGAATATATAAAGTCGTGTGTTTGGCGGAAAAAATATACAGGATGATATTTATTTCTGTATCCAAGTAAAGAATAATTATGTTCAAATTGCTCGCTGCGCTCGCAATATATATTATAAATTGAATATATATTATATATTGAAAATATAATATATTTTTGTGCAAACTTTTTTTAAAAAAATAATTTAATTATATAGATTTTTATAAAAAAGTCAAGCACAAAATTTTGTTTTATAAAAATTATTTATTTGACTTTTTATAAAAAATAGTGTATAATAAAGTATGGGGAGGAACCCAAAATTTTGGCTTATAAAAAAATTTTACAATAGGGTATCAATATTATTATATCATGTTTTTATAAAAAGTCAACTACAAAATTTTATTTTTTTAAAATTATTTTCTTGACTTTTTATAAAAAGTGTGCTAGACTATTTGAGTCAGGGGTAGTCAAAAATTTGAAGCAATCTGTGTAGCCTCCGGTCCCCCAATCGTTCCGTTTTATCGGTCACATCTTCGGGAGGGGTCTATTGCCACTGTCCCTTGAGTATCTTAACAATGACAGGCTTTTATAAAAAGTAAAGAAAAAACAGATAGCGAGCATTACTTTTTTTAACGATTGTTCTCGACATTTTATAAAAAGTGGTCAACATGACATATATGAAAAGCACAACACGTACAGTTTGTTCATCCAGTTTTAAATGGATTGATAACAAAGGAACAGCAAACGGTAGCGAACTAATTGTGCTTGGTAAGCAGCATATGGAAAAGCATGATGGTATTTTTGTCAAAAGCATCAGGACTGGTGCTGAGAAATACTTTGAACCAGTTCACGATGAAGATGGTTATGATGGTGAATTTATGATTTACCGTTGTAACCAAATTTTTATCCAAATTTGGAATTATTAACTCGACATTTTATAAAAATCATATCCACTATGACCACGATGAATATCACCACCAAACACTGCAATCTGATTAAAGAAGCTGCTGTTAAGACACTTGAATGGCATAAGCGGCATTGGCCAAATGACAAGAATATGCTCAAGTGTGGCAAAGGCGATCACGATGATTTGATGAAGATTGCAAAAATGATTGAAAGCAACGAGGATAATAAAAAGATTGCAAAATCTATGTCTGGTCTTGACACCATTGTTCGCGAGCTTATTCCTGATGAAGTTTATTATGCGTATGTAAATTATATACCGTAGGCATTAGTCGTGACACCTATTCTAATTATGAAATATATAACCAAAGACATATATGCACTGGAACGTGCCGAAGTTGAATTGTCTTACAATGGTAAGGGGATGGACACTGAACCAACTGACGGTTACACTAATACGATGGACTGCATACTAAGTATGCAGCGACTTGTCAAAATGCTGGACATTGATTGCGAAAAAATTACTGCTGTTTTGGTCATCAATCGGGAAACTACGTTTGTAACCAATCTGAAAGAACTAAGTGCAGTTGTTGACAACTGGCTTCCTAATGATCGTTATTGTTCACAAGATTGATTTCGTGCTGGACATTTTATAAAAA
>Ga0114966_10002351_pt1 | contig 16871 bp, 3 predicted proteins | sample M_130207_XF_Meta_FD_87029 | JGI IMG/M metagenome (GOLD analysis project Ga0114966, IMG submission 87029) | Freshwater microbial communities from Lake Montjoie, Canada to study carbon cycling - M_130207_XF_MetaG | ecosystem: Environmental > Aquatic > Freshwater > Lake | place: Lake Montjoie...
TCCATGTATACGTTACATTAGGATCTAAACCAGCGTTGATTACGTTAATAGCATAGTCTTCTGTTTCACCCCATGAATAAGTACCAGTAGGTGCAATAACTGAAGATTCTACACATACAACCCTCAACATCGTTTGACCTAATGACGCTGTGGTTGGTACACGTATTCTACCTGAATAAGTAGTTCCTGTTAAAGCAGCCGCTCCGTATGCTTTACCAATAGTATTTTCACCAGCATCCAAGAAGTCACCATCACGATTCCAGTCTACATACATATTCATACTATTAGAATATGCCGTTGTATTGCAATAGCCTACTTTCACAGCTACGTCAACACTATCACCAGCCGTTACAGTTGGAGCCGCAACAGTTTGTGTATAATCAGAATATTGATTTATTAGAGATCCTGGGCCTCCTGTTGTAGTACAAGTGGATGAATTATCTAAGGTTCCAAATTTCACTCTCAAGATTTCTTCATCTGCAGTATAAATTGCATTTGACACACCATATCCTACAGGTAATGTTTGTGGACCATTGGTTAAATCGCCAGAAATAATTTTTAAGGTGTCTGTTAATCCATCGCAAATTGCGGCAGATGAAGCAATGGCATCCGAAATAATTGGAGTAGGCACTATGATGGCGGCTACATTTACGAAGTTAGAACAAGCAGCCCCTGAACTTTGATTGGCTGTTAATGTAATAGATCCGGTAGTTGTAGGCGCAATATCCCAACCATCCGTAACATTTCCTGTTACCACATTACTTGGATTCCATACAAATTGATCATAAGAAGACGCTCCCTCTGTTAGGGTCACATGCTTAGTTTGTCCAGGACAAACATATAATGAGGTTCCATTACTTAAAGTAAGATTTGGAGCTGGAGTAATATTTGCTACAACTGGGATTCTTGTACTTAAGCAACTAGCTCCATATGATGATTGTACAAAATAGGTAGTTGATTGAGATAACAATGGTGTTGTAATAGTATCTCCTGTAGCAAGAATTCCTGTACTAGTTTGATTTGCATACCAGTTAATCGTTGCCCCAGGATTAGAAGCCGAGATTAAACGAACAGCATGAGGACCGCAAACAGTTACAGTAGCATTATAGGTAATAAGAGGATTATTAATTACCATGTTAGTTACTGGGGTACTGAAGCAAACATCTCCATTACCATTTTTAACAATGGCTCTATAATACCTTGTATTTGTTTGCAATGGCGTTGTGTAGCTTGTACCAACAGCGCCTGCAGAAGATACCCAATTGATGCTATCAGTAGAACGTTGCCATTGAATAGATCCCACACCATATGAAGAAAGGGTTGAAGGATTCATGGTTAAAACTGTTGTACCATTTACGCATAAACTAGCTGGATTAGCCGTAACAGTTGCACCTTGAAGCTGAACGCTCATTGACGTAACTGAAGAAGCAGCACAACCTCTAGTGGTATTCACCGCTGCAATAGCATAATTTGTTGTAGCCGCAGTAGTAGAACTTGCGTAAACTACTGATGCTGATGATCCTGCCACGTAAGGAGTTTGCGCAGTAGAATCAGTATATAAATAAGTAGCTGGTGACCATACATAAGTATTATAACTTGTTGGGTCAGACAATATTTCAAATTTAGATTTAGATCCATAACATACTGTTTGAGGACCTGTTACCAACAATGATGGAGGATCAGATACCGTTGCAGTATCCGCTAATCTTACACTTGAACATGATCCAATTTCAGCAGCCACATAATAAATGATAGTTGATGATAAATAAGGTGTTTTATAAGTGCTATCTGTTAATGTTGTTAATGCAGTACCTCCAATTTCTGAATCATACCATTTTACACTTGCTCCACTTGTAGTAGCAACTGCTTTCATGGTAACAAATCCATTACCACAACGAGGATTATTCGTAGTATCAATTCTTACAATAGGATTAACATACGATAATGTGAAATCAGATGTTTGGAAACAAGTTGTTGTACCATTGGTAACAATTGCTCTATACTTCTTATTCACCGTGTTTGATGGTGTAGAATAAGTTGCAGTATTAGCTCCAGTAATTGTTGCATAAACAAGCGTTGTGCTATCAGGAGATTCTTGCCATGTTATTGTTGAACTAGCATAACCTGCTGATGGGTTTAAGCTCAATACAGAATTACCCGTACGGCAAATTGATGTAGATGTGCCACCAGTGGCTGAAGCTGTGCCGAATATAGTAGCAGCTGAAGGTTGTACATTAACCGTTACCGTATCCTGATTTTGACAGCCTGAATTGTTTGATGCAGTACAGAAATACTGAATTTGACCTGCAGATGTTCTCATAATGTATACAGTTGTTGCACTTGATCCATCAACATACGGTATAGTAGCAGCGCTATCCAAAAATAACCCTCCAGCCGGAGCCCATTGGAAGCTTGTATATTGTAAAGTATCTGATGATACATTTACTTTTGTTTTTACCCCATTACAAATTGTAACAGATTTTGTAGCTCCTATTGCAATTGAAAATGCAGGAGGTGCATTAACTTTTAATACAGCTATTTTTCTGGTTCCTTCACAACTACCGCTATTTGTAAGACCTACATAGTAGGTTTTTGTAGCAGCGATATTTGGTGTTGTATAAGTCGTTCCAGTTATCAGAGACGTTCCTCCTGTTGCAGCTGTGTACCATTTGATAGTACCTGCAGCAGAAGATGAAGCGGTTAAAGTTCCATTTCCTGTTCCACAACGTTCAGCAGAATAAGCTGTATCGATTTGTGGATTATTAACTACAACAACATTTGTTGCAGGAGTGGCACAAGCAGCTCCTGTAGTTTGTGAAACAATCACATTGTAATAGGTTGTAGCTGTAGCATTTGACGTTCTGATTGTATCAGACGTATATGTTGCAGCCGTAGCTCCTGATATTGGAGCGAAATTAACCCCATCAGTTGATGATTGCCATTGTATGGTGTTAGCTGCATATCCTGTTGCAGGAGATAATGCCAATGTCACCTTACCTGCAGCACATATTGGTGTGGTTGAGGTAATTGAAGAAGTGATATTTTTAGGCTGGTAAGTAACTGTTGTTGATCCAAATGCGGAACAAGCAGTAATACTGTTAATACCATTTCCAGTAATTGTATATGTTTTAGCTGTATCAGATTTCAAGTATACAACAGATGAATAATTAGAAGAATTATAAGCAACCGTTGCCGCTGCATCCGTGTATAATTGAATATCTGGAGATGATGTCCATTTAAATGAATCATAATTTACAACAGCTGATGTATCTGTTATTTGAACGATTGAATTATTACAAACTATTCTTGCCGAATTTAAGGCAACAGAAGGTGCAGAAGACACATTAGCAATTACCCTTAATCTAGGACTACTTTCACATGTACCAATAGCTGCAGAAACATAATAGGTTGATGTTGCAGTAATTATTGGTGTGTTATAGGTATTAGCTGATTGTAGTAAATTTCCGCTAGTAAGCGCATCATACCATTTTAAAGTAGCTCCGGTAGAAGGTGTACCACTAAGTACAGCTACCCCAGATCCGCAACGAGTAACATCGTTAGTAGTAAGTGAAGGATTATTCACAACCTGAGTAAACGCATTAGTTGAAAAACAAGTTGTTCCTATTCCGTCCTTTATCTTGGCAACATAATCTTTTGATGAAGTAATAGTTCCTGTAGCTAGCGTATTATTTGTAGCTCCTATACTATCAACACCATTAATCATCCATTGAACGGATCCATTGGCAGGTACACTACCAGCTAATAAAGATAAAGTGGCAGATCCTGTTTTACAAATATCTGGTGTAGTTGAGGATATTCTCGCAGTATCTGTTAAAACCGTTACAGCTACAGATTTATTTACTAAACATCCATTTATTGTATTATTTGATTTTAATGTATATGAATTAGATCCTGACGTAGCAGATTTTATATAAATAGTTGAAGCATTCGCACCAGTTACATACGCAGTTGTAGCAGTTGAATCTGTATATAAATTTGTTATTGGTGTCCACGTATAAGAATCATAATTACTTAACGTAGAGGATACCGTTAGTTTGTTAATAGAATTATTACATACACTAGTAGGTGTAGATACTGTAACTGCTGCTGCAGTTATTTTTTCTGCAATTACTAATACTCTTGGTGAACTAACACAAGTTCCAATTGTGGCATCAACATAATAAGTATTTGTTGCTGATATGGAAGGCGTAGTGAAAGTAGACCCTGAACCTAATGATGCTCCACCTGTTGAACCAGCATACCAATTTATGGTTGAACCCAATGAAGATTGTGCACTAAGAGCTACACGGCTATTAGTATTACAAAACTGACCATTTACCGGTGAACTTACCGATGGATTATTTACCGCTTGCATATATACAGGCGTAGTAAAACAAAGTCCATTAGAATTATTCACTACCACTTGATAATAGGTAGATACTGTTATTGCACCTGTATTCAATGTATCTGAAGTAGCACCATTGATATTAGTAAATGTTGTTCCATTTAATGACATCTGCCATTGGATGGTACCAGCAGGTAAATCAGTAACGGTATTTAAACTTAATGTAGCCGTTCCTGTTTTACAGAATGCACTTGAATTTGATGAAGTGATTGTACCATTTGCTGGCAATACAGTAATAGTACTATTTGCAGTACCTATACAAGTAAGCCCTGTACTATCTGCAGATACGGTGTAAGTAGTAGCTCCTGCTGTTGCTGTTTTAGCATAAACAGTGGTAGCATGAGATCCAGCTACATACACTTGTGTTGCAGCAGCATCTGTATAAAGATTTGCTGTCGGGCTCCATGAATAATGGTTGTAATCTAAAGTATCTGTAGTAACACTCAATGTTACAATACCGTCGTTACAAACTACACTAGCTGAAGCTGACATTGTAACCAACTTTAATGCGTTTACCGTAACGATTGACGAGGCAGTATTAGCACACGTGGTTGTATTATTTGTAGCCGTAACGGTATAATTTGTTGTTCCTGCAACAGTTGAATTTACGTACACTGATGTAGCAGAAGATCCTTGAACATAAGGAATGGTAGCAGCAGCATCTGTATATAAGTTAGCTGAAGGCGACCAAACAAATGTGGTATAATCTAGCGTATCTGATGTAACGCTAATGGTTACTATTGGATTATCGCAACTCACTGTTTGAGAAACGGAAGATAATGAGATTGCACTAGCAGATCCTAATGCAGCCACTATTGGCTGTCTTGTACCTTCACAACCGTTAACAGTAACGCCCACATAGTATATTGTACTTAATGAAATACTAGGGGTTGTATAAGAACCACCAGATGTTAATGAAGTAGTTGTTGTTAAATTTTTATACCACTTAATAGTACCTGCAGCTGCAGTTGCCGTTAAGGTTACACTACCTGTACCGCAACGGAAGGCTGTATCTGTTGATGATGGTTGAGGATTATTCACAACCATTGCATATGAAGCTGAAGTGAAACAAGTATTATTAGCTCCGTCTTTAATAACAACTTGATAATATTTAGTGGCACTAATTGAGCCTGTAGATAAAGTAGTTCCTGAAGCACCTGAAATATCAGTAATTCCTGTTGTACCGTTTAATGACGATTGCCATTGAATACCCGATAACCCTGTTGATGGGGTTATGCTTAAAGAAGCAGTTCCTGATTTACAAAGACTAGTTGGAACAGATGAAACACTTACACTACTAGGCATTACAGTAATAGAAGTAGATGCAGTATTAGTACATCCGCTTACTGAATTACTTGCAGCTATTGTATAGTTAGTGGTACCCGCGGTTGATGTTCTTGCATACACAGTTGTAGCAGAAGCACCTGGAGTATATGGAATTGTGGCAGCAGCATCTGTATATAAATTTGCAGCTGGAGACCATGAGTATGAAGTATAATCTGATGTAGTAGATGTAATATCCATAGATACAATGGCATCATTACAAACCGACTGAGCGGCTGTAACGGTAACATCAGCCGGACTTACTACAGTTGCAACAACTGGAGTCCTTGGTGTGCCTTCACAACCATTGATTGTTAAACCTACATAAAAATTATTTGTACTTGGTGCAAACAATGTAGCTGTTGTGTAGGTAGATCCTGTTCCTTTAACACTTCCACCTGAAGCTTGAGTATACCAATTAATAGTACCAGTCGCAGCAGAGGCTGAAAGTTGTACTGTACCATCTCCGCAACGAGTAACACCTGTTGTACCAGACACTAAAGGATTGCTATAGTATACTGTATCGATGATGCCCGCACAAGTATTACCAGCCTGATCTTTTACAATTGCCTTATAATATGTTGTTGCTAATAATTGAGGAGTCGTTAATGTTAATCCTGTAGCACCAACACTATCTGTATAGGTTGTGCCATTTAGAGATATTTGCCATTGAACAGTACCCAATCCATAAGAACTTGATGTTGATGGATTTAAACTGATGGTAGCATTTCCTGATTTACAAATAGTAGCAGGAGTAGCTGCTGCAGATATTGAAGGAGAAATTACTGTCATTACAGTAGAATCAATAGCAGAACATAGTGATACGTTATTATTAGTATTGATATAATATTTGTTAACTCCTCCATTTGTAATTTTAGCAAATAAGGAATTCGCTGATGATCCTGCAACATATGGAATGGTTGCCGCAGCATCTGTATATAGATTTTGTGCAGGAGTCCACACATATGAATTATAGCTAGTTGTATCTGAAGTTACTTTGATAGCTGTTATTCCATTACTACAAATTGTTTTACTGGTAGAAATAGATAAAGCTGGAGGTGTAGATAAGGTTGCTATTACTTGAGTTCTTTGTCCTTCACATGACGATTGTGTAACCCCAACGTAATAAGTTGTAGTTGATGTGATTCCAGTGATGGTATAAGTAGAATCTGATCCTAAAGATGAGCCTCCTGTAGAGTCTGTATACCATTTAAAGGCGCTTCCAGCAGAAGCAGTAGCCTTCAAAGTTACATTTCCTCTTCCAGCAGATCCACAATATAAACCATTGGTCACATTGCTTGCTCTAGGATTATTGACTGCTAAAGTATACATAGGTGAAATATAACAAACAGACTTAGCTGAATCTATTAATTTAACTCTATAGTAACTCACCGAACTTAATGTTGGTGTAATATATTGACTGGTCGTTTGACCTAATGTATCTGTAAAATTAATGCTGTCTTTTGATTGTTGCCATTGTATCGTTCCACTTGCAGCAGTTGTAGTTGGATAGAATCCCAATGTTGAAGCCCCACTAACACAGATAAAGCTTGGTGAAGAAGATATTGACGAAGAAATTGGCTGCACTGTAATTTTAGCCGTATCAACCGCACTACACAAATTTGCAAAATTACTTGCTTTACAAGCATACATTCTGGTACCCGGTGTTAAATCGCCTGCATAAACTACTGAAGCATTACTTCCTCTATAAGGAACTGTCAACATGGAATCAACATATAAACCAGTATACGATGTTTGAGAAGCTGTAGCATTTAAAAGCGTCCAAATGTAGGTATCATAAGATGAAGTATTTGAAGTTACTTTTAATTTTACCGAAGTAACAGTTCCGCAAACCACTGGTTTATTCACCGTAAAATCTGGAGGGGTATTTACAGTTACTATTGTTGCTAACCTAGGGCTAGCACATGAAGCAGACTTTTCTTCTGCATAATAAGTTGTAGTGGCAGTAATCACTGGAGATACATAAAGTAACCCAGTTGTTAATAAGGTACCACCAATAGAGGCATCATACCATCTAATGGTATTACCAGCACCCGGCTGTGAAGATACCAATGCCGTAGCGCCTGATCCACATACCGAAGTAACACCACTAACAGTAGGTGTGTTTGGTGTTGGATTTATTGTAAACGCAATAGATTTATTTGTTTCGCAACCAGTTAATGGGTTTACCACTTTTAAGGTTACATTTTTATTACCATAAGTTGCCACAGAATAAGTAACAGCACTAGTATTGGTAGCATCAAGCCCTGTTGAAGGAGCCCAAGTGAAGTTATAATTAGTAGGAGGAACAAAGCGCCAAGCCTCCGGAGCTGTAAGTGCAAAAGCGAACGGTCCTCTTCCAGGTGCTACAGCACCAATAGTTGCATCTGAATTTTGCAAACCAATAATTCTAGAAGATGAATTATCTGATTGTTGTACATTAATATCACATATTCCTGTTGTTTCATAAAGAACAGCAGTAACAATATGGTTTACTATTAGACCACTAAAAGTAGGTAATTTGTACTGAAGATAAAATCTTCTGGTTGGGGCTACTCCTTCATTCCAAAATTTCAAACTACCTCCATTAGTTGCACCTGTAAAATAACCATCATGCGCCATCAAAGCAATCACATTCCCAGGATTTGCGGGGTTAGGGAATACTACCCCGTTTGTAGTTATAAAGGTGTATTGACCTAATTGACCTGTACCCGTACTCCAAGCTGGCACTGTACCAAACATCATCAAGCCATTTGTACCTACGGCAGTTGTACTAAAGTTTTGACCAAAGAAATTATAATTAAATCCAATAGGGATATTAGCCCATCCACCATCATCATAACCGTTATTATTTACAAATGGAGAATTTGTGGCTCCATTAGCTGCAACAGTAGTTGCTGTTGCAGGCGCTTTTATTGTATCATATGGTATAGAAGATACAGAGAAATTACCTGCACTCAAATTTGAGTTAAGGGAAATCGTTTGACCTGTAGTGAAACATGATACAGATGGTGTTGCAGATGGTGTTACTGGTGTACCAGCAACTACCCCAACATAAAATGTCTTCTTTAAAATACAACCATTTGTATATTTTCCCGTAAGGGTGTAAGCGGTAGATACGGTTGGTTTTGCTATTACATTTAAAGAAATTGTATCAGACAAACCAAGGCTTGGAGACCATGATATTGTATCGGCTCCAAAATTACTTACATTGATAGCCACAGATTGATCTGAAGTACATATCAATCCATTTGCTGGAATCATTGATGCTGTGTATGTTGCGGAAATTGTAGTTACCGTGTAATTAAAGCCAATAGAAGACTTTCCACTAGCCGTTACAATAATAGCACCATTGGTAATGTCTGTAGGCGTTACCGCCAATATTGTTGTATCTGATGTTACCGTATAAGAAGTTGCATCCAACCCATTGAATTTGATAGAAGTAACAGCAGCAATTGCTGGTGTTAATGGCGTCATAAAATCTTTACCCCTAATCGTTACCGTTTGACCACCAGTTGAACAGAAAGAACCAAGAGATAATCCAGTGATTGTTGGTGTAGTTGCTTCATTTATTAGTGTGAAATATCCTTTACCATTATTTAAAGCAATTGGGCCTGGTGTGGTTGTTGCTGAAGATGCAAACCCAGCACTAGGAGGTATTAAAGCTATAGTTGAAGAAGATACTGTTGTTCCGCGGCTTACCCATGTACCATTTAGTGAATCTGATTGGGCAACCATTACATATCTTGTTTGCAAATTAGCATTAAAGGAATCTTTTGGATTAAAAGTTACACTCACACTAGGTGTAGTACCAAGAATTGGACTAACCCCCGATCCTACTAAAGTAGAAACTGTTGCAGGCACGTTTGTAAGTGAATCTAATTGAACAAAATACGCCCTTTTAGCAAGAGGTACTTTTGAATTTGGATTAGTTGTTGTAGGATTATCAAATTGAGTAACCGTGATACCCAATGCTGTATTTCCTGTATTATTTGTACTTGATGTACCAGTACCTGTTAGTAATTGGAATGGTGCATCAAATTGGAAATTATTTGTTCTAGCGGTTGGGAATTGAGTTGTACCAGGACCCGTTATTCTTATTGATCCATTTTTTACAGCTCCCATCACAAATGGTTTAGCATCTGCTGAAGCAAGCGTTACTACACCTACATATGAAGGATGTGTAAAATTTAATGTTTTTCTATTTAAGTCTAAATAACTGCCAAATGAAGTGGTAGGAAAAGTAATAGGTGTTGAATTACCATAAATTTCCAAATCACTCGACAATTTAATCTTTGCATAGGAAACCGCACTGGTTCCTGTACCTACTACTAAAGCATTTATTCTATTATTAGTTGGCATTTCTGCACCAGGCTGTGATTCAGTAGAAGATAAAGAAGGCAATACTGTTTCATAAGTAAGGTTATATAAGCCCACACGAGAAGACAACACTGATGCAACTACAAAACTAGTAAAAGGATTTGCAACACCCGTAGAGTCAATCGTTGGTGTTGGCGCAGTAGCATATCCAGAACCTCCATTAGTAACATTAATTTTAGCAATAGATTTATATGCCCCAACAACAGCCGTTGCCTGAGCCAATGCTTTTGATGGGAATTTTGCTACAGCCGAATCTGTACCTGATGTTGGCGTAAATTTAATTGAATCGGGTTGAGTTAACCATCCCGTACCTCCAGCAGCACAAATTACAGAAATTACTTTACCCTGTCCAATTACATAAGTAAATGTAGGTACGGTAGCAACCGCCAATGGCGTACCATAGAAGTTAGGAATTCTACTACCTCCATATATTGTATATCCAGTTCCTTTAATAATACTACCCTGTGCACCAGTGGTAGTAACTGCTCCTGTTGTAGCAGTTGTTGCCCCAGCGGTAAATCCAGATCCATTTCTACTAATTAAATTATAATAGCCAATTGGCAAAGGGAAACCTACCAATGGTGGAGTAGATGCATTATATCCATGTCCACTAGTAGTGGTAGAAACAGCTACTACGCTTTGATTACTTGTAAGGTTAAGACCACCAGTGATGGACACCGATGGCGTTTTTTGAACTAAACTATTAGCTGGGCTAATTATATTTGAAAAGAATACTGCAACAGCTGTTGCAACAGATGTTGGCGCTGTAGAATTTGGATGAACAATAGCTAAAGTTGGTGCTACAGAATAATATGCAGTACCTGAATCACCCACAGATTTACCCAAATTGACTGCCCTTACAAATCCAGTACCGATTCCAGTAGAATCATAAACTACTGTTGCATTCATTGCAGGAGCTCCTACATACATCAACGTATCTCCATTTACAGCGGCAATTTGTCCTATCGTGGTAATAGCTTTTAACGCATCTTTTAAGGCAATTACCTGCGCAACAGAAAGTGTATTTGAACCTTTTATATTAGTAAATAGCTTATTGCCATATACATATTGCGCAAGTGCCACTGGATTCAGAGTATTGTTTGTGAAAGGGGTACCTATGGTACCTGTATTCGCCACCCACATCAACCCTGTGGTACCATTTGGTAATGTATCTACAGTATGAGTAGGAGGAGTTGTACCTAGGTTACCTGCTCTAAGTGCTACATAAACATTTGATCCATACACCCTAATATTACCCACTGCTACAGAAGCATTTGCAATCCAATAGGCAGCAGCTGTAGTATTAGCTAAACTTATTACAGGTTGTGTACTATATCCTGCTCCAATTGCGGTTACCACCACATTGGCAATTTTTTTATTTAACGGTCTGCCATATACTTGCGCCGCAGTACTTACCGTTAATTTACCATTTGTATTCAAAGAGCCCGCGGCAACTTGTAATGTATTTGTTACTAAATTTTGAGTGGTATTTATTGTACAAGCTCCAGTAGTAGCAAAATATAAAGCCCTAATATATCCTTTATATCCACCGGTAGTATCTCCTTCAAAAGTACCCGTACCATCCAGTACTTGACTAGAGGATCCACCAGGAAGCTGACTACCTTTAAACCAAAGAGCTGTAGTAGCTACCGCAAGGTTAGTATACCCATCGTTGGTAAAATTACCACCAACATTAATAACCTGTCCAGTTACACCAGTACTATTGTATGGTAAGAATCTACCACTAGTAGCTATGTTAATATTTCCAGTAACAGTTAGTGTGAATGCAGTAGCACCCCAATGTAAAACTGCAGCATTTGTTGGACTACCTTGTCCTATGCGTAAGCCTTTTAAATTTACAGTCTGATTTACAACTACGGTAGCTCCATCTGCAATCGTTACGGAATCATAATCAACAGGCACTACTCCACCTACCCATGTGTTAACATCACTCCATAATCCACCTTTAGCCGTAGATGTTCTTGTGGTAGCTGTTGCTGTTGTAAATGAATTAATAGCACAGTTTACCGCAGAACCTACATAGTTCACTGGAAGCACTGACCAATAATAAGTAGTTCCAGGATTTAATAAACGAGTAAGATAACTTGGAGTAAATGTAGTTAACGTTGAGTTAGCTAATACTTTTGCTGATGGTCTAAGATTAACAATATCAGAAGCAGTTGAACTTAAATATAAATCATACCCAGTTGGTGAAGGTGCTCCAGTAGCTGCAGTACCTGTCCAAGTAATAGTTGAAGTTACTGCTACATTGATTGCACCAGCAGAAGGACTGATAGTACCAAAATAGCAATTAGGAACAGTAGCTCCGGCAGTTGTAAAGGTATTCACATCACAAGATATTGTATCACTTCCTGATCTTACCACCACTAGCCAATAGTACGTTGTACTATAAGTTAACCCACTTTTAAAGAATTGAGTTACGTTAGAATTACTAACAATTTTAAGAGCACTTGCTTTTGATAATACGGCAGGTTTACTTGTTCCGAAATAAACATCATAACCAGTTACATTTGGCAATGCTGTTACAGCCGACCATTTTAAAGTATCAATTATTTTAAAAGTAGTTGCATTATTAGCTGGAGTGAAAGTTGCAGGGCAGGTTGGTAATAATCTTGTATTAGTTGCTCTGCTACCAGTTAAAGGAGAAGCGGTTAAATAACTATAATTCTCTCCAGTACAAAAAGAGGCACTAGATGAAAACACCCAATAATAATATGTTTGTCCAGATAACAATCCCGCAGTTGATGTAATAGAAGTTGCAGTACCATAAGATTCTACATAAGCAGAGTCTGATGGACTAGCACCCAACGCATAATTATAACCTACAGAATAAGCCGTTTGTGCTTGCGGTGTTGGTGCATTATTTGTTTTTGTTCTTACAATTAAATAAGCAGATGAAGCTGGTGATGAAGCCGTAAAGCTCACCCCAATAGAATTATATGTATTAGTGGTTGGTGTTAATACCAATGCTGTTGGTTGTGCATTTGGCACGACGCAGGCAACAGGTGTAAATGTATAATTTCTACCACTTGGAATGGCTGTAGTTTGAGTAGTATTAAAAGAACCTGTAGAAGCAACGCCAGTTGCTGTAACAATAGAGTTATAATCAGTAGTTGAATTAGCAATACCAATTGAATAAGCCCCAGCATTTGTGGCAACAGTTCCATAAACAAAAGATATCGAGTTGATGGTTTCAGATAATCGACATTGAATTTTAGTATTAGCATTTCCTGATGTACTTCTTGGTACGGTTACATAAAATTCTATAATCAAGGTTCTAAAAGGTGCAGATCCGGTAAGTAAATAATGAACTTGTCCACCAACACCTGTATGCAAATCATCCCAATAAGGCATAATATGACCAGACAACAAATTAGAGAAAGAATTTGTATTTCCTGTAGATGTAGCACTCACAGCGGTAGATCCTAATCTTATTAGTCCATTTGCATTTGCCGAGAACTGAGTGTATGCAACACCCAGATAATTAAACGTAAAACCAATATTGGTTACAGCTGATGCAGCATCCTCAACTGATGCACCTAGCAGTTGCGTAGATCCTGTCATTGGATCAAGCGTATTGTTTCTGGTGGTATCCATTACATAAGAAGCCGTTGTTTGACTTATTACATGCTGGCCCATACCAATAAAAATAAACAACACGATAAACATTTTACTCAATGATGAGTGAAATAATTTACTTGAAAATGACTTTTGCGTGTTAACATTTTCATTAACGATTTGCAAATTGTAATTGTTAGATGCTTGCATAAACTGCTGATTTTTTGATATAGAAAATTCTTGATTATAAACAAATGAAGGTGAAGGAATAAATTCACTTTGACACTCTCGTTTTCGGTTACCCGAAAGAGGCGAATTGGGTTGTAAACTTTTTTTTACTTTACTGTAGATAAAACTAGCCAACGAGTAAATTTCCTTCATAAAAAAATATTAATAATAAAATATAACGTCTAGCGTTACACGAAATAAAAAATAATACGTTCTTTGGGGTAAAATTGGCGTTTTTTGTTAGGGTGTTGGATCGAATTGTTAATGTGAATTTAATGTTAATTCTTTATTAACAAAAGAATTTGTCCATTTTTTTAAATTTTTTTTTTAAAAAAGGCGATTACGGATACAATAAATTTACTAAAAACCAACACCAGACTGCATTAGACTATCATCATTTATTTTAGAAAAAAACTGATGTTCAATGTAAGACAGCCTCATTAATATTTTAATCAAATTATATACATTAATTTTTATACGTATTATTTGCCTTACTGTTTAATAAAAATCGGGCCCCTGTTTCTGTTACCATTTTTATGAATTCAACAAATTTTCACAAAAAAAATTCAAAAACCTAGACACCCATAAAACGATTATAACTTTTGCGTTTTTACGCTAAATATTTACTGTTTTTGTTTGAACAAAAATCATTTTTCTTTTAAAAGTAACGATCAACAAATGATCAAAAAAACATAAAGAGTTGATATTTTTTTTCATAAAAAATCATACATAAATCAAATAACTTTTTTTAACAAAATATATTTTAACTATTTTATGAAAACACAAAAACGAGATAAACCAATTCACAACTATTAAAAAAATATAAAAAGAATAATTGTACATTTTGACACTTTCTTATGAATTGTATTTCACTTATTTCTTACAAATTTTAATACAATCACCTTGATGAAAAATTAAATAAAACCCACTAACTTGCTCCTATTATAATAACCTTGTTATCATGAAAAAATATTATCCGCTTCTATTTATCCTACTACTCTTTGCATGCAATACAAATAACAACAACAACATCAATAAAGAAATAATTAGTACAAAAACACTCGCCGATTCACTAACTGATGTCATTATACAACACCCTGATTCCCTTTTACTCAAAGAGAATTTAATACAATATTACCGAGAGCAAAATAACTATGAAAAAGCCATCAAATCGACGCGTGGCTATATCCTAAACGACAGCCTCAATCCACGATTATGGCATATTTACGCCGTATTATTATTGGAGCAAAAAGATACTGCACAAGCCATTAATACCTTTCGTAAAACAATTGACCTCTACCCCAATAATGTTGATTTAACTTATTTGGCAAGTATTTACGCCAATCAGAAAAACGACAAAGCTTTAATTATCGCCAATCTTCTATTAAAAGATTTTAAAAAAAATTCAGAAAAAGATGCCTTTTTTATTAAAGGGTTGTACTATACCAATGTCAATAATAAATTAGAAGCTATTACTTATTTTAACCAATGCTTGGCGCTTGATTTTAACTTCATGGAAGCTTATAGAGAAAAAGCTATTGCATTGGCCGATTTGAAAAAGCACAAGGATGCTATTGATGTATTAATAAAAGCCACCACTCTTAACAATCATTATGATGAAGGCTATTTTTATTTAGGCGAATTCTATAAAAAAATCAACAACCACAGCGCTGCTATTGAATCTTACAATAAGGCTATCCTATATAACCCAGATAATTTGGAAGCCAAAGAGGCACTAAACCAAATTCAACAGTAGAACCTATTTTGACCATTAGAATTTTGCAATCATGAGCTTTACGAAAACTACTTTCTTTCATTAATAAAGTATATTGCATAAAAATTACTAAGATGGCCATTATTGCCCCCTCTCTTTTGTCTGCTAATTTTACAAAGCTAGGTATTGATTGTGCTATGATTAATGAAAGCCAGGCCGACTGGTTTCATTTAGATGTTATGGACGGTCGATTTGTTCCAAATATCAGTTTTGGACCAATGATTGTGGAAGCTATTTGCGCGTCTACTAAAAAATACTGCGATGTACACTTAATGATTGAAGAACCTGAAAGATATGTTGACGCTTTTAAAAAAGCTGGGGCCCATAACATTACAGTTCATATTGAAGCATGCAAACACTTGCACAGAAATATTCAGCAAATTAAATCTTTAGGCATTCAGGCCGGAGTTGCTATAAACCCGCATACCCCTATCGACAACTTGAAGGATATTTTAAAAGATATAGATTTAGTTTGTTTAATGAGTGTTAATCCTGGTTTTGGCGGACAAGCCTTTATTCCGCATACCATCCATAAGATAAAACAACTTCGCAAATTGATTGAAGAACAATCTCTCCAAGTTAAGATTGAAATTGATGGCGGCGTTACCCTGGAAAATGCAGCTTCTATCATTCAGGCCGGTGCAGATATATTAGTTGCCGGTAATACTATATTCAAATCTGCAAATCCCACCAAAACAATTGAGCTATTAAAATCATTATAAGTGTATAAATTTCAACTTAAAATGATGAAGTTTCTTGCTGTTGTAATATTTTCTTTTGCGATATCCATTTCCTATGCTCAACAAAAAAGAGCTAGCATAAAAGGATACATACTAGATGATAATAATAATCCCCTTGGCAAAGTGAGTGTTTTTATTTTAGGTCAAAATAAAGGAACCTTTTCAAATGATAGCGGATATTTCTTAATCAACACCCCTGCAGAAAAAGCGTTTGCCTTAGTTTTTAGTTATAATAGTTATCTAGAAATTCAAAAAAACTTTTTCTTAACCGCAGGTATTACAGAAAACATTACCATAATAATGAAGAAGGCCGGCATTACCATGAACCCGGTAATCATTAAAGAGGACCGAGAAAGAAAAGAAAATGGCTTAATTAAACTAGATCCCAAAAATGCAGTATTGATGCCTAGTACAACTGGTGGTATTGAAGGACTTATAAAAA
>Ga0114966_10002356_pt1 | contig 16851 bp, 20 predicted proteins | sample M_130207_XF_Meta_FD_87029 | JGI IMG/M metagenome (GOLD analysis project Ga0114966, IMG submission 87029) | Freshwater microbial communities from Lake Montjoie, Canada to study carbon cycling - M_130207_XF_MetaG | ecosystem: Environmental > Aquatic > Freshwater > Lake | place: Lake Montjoie...
ACAGAAAATATAAATAAATGTACAAATTGTAATTCGAGTTGTTTTATTTATGATCAAAAAACAGCAGATCAGATTTGTATAAATTGTGGAATTGCTATAAATATTTTAACAAATGATGAAGATCAGATAAGTTATTCAGACAATATAGAACCTGTCAATGTATTTAATTATAAGCGTAATAATCATTTTCAAGAATGTCTAAATCAACTCCAAGCAAAAGAAAATACTACAATTCCTTCTAAAATAATTGAAGATCTGACAAAAGAATTTAAAAAATATAATATAACAGATCCTAAATTATTTACACCGGTACTCGTAAAAAGTTATCTTAAAAAACTAAAATACAATAAGTACTATGAACATATTCCAACAATTATCAATGAATTTTGTGGACTTCGTGCTCCTAAATTAACTCCAGAATTAGAAGAACAGCTTAAGATAATGTTCGATGAAATTCAAGCACCGTTTGAAAAACATTCTAAGATAATTTGTCCCGATCGGAAAAATTTTTTGAATTATAATTACATTCTTTACAAAATGTGTGAATTGCTGAATAAAGATGAATTTCTAAATTGTTTTCCCTTACTTAAAAACAGAGAAATTCTTTATCAACATGATCTTATATGGAGAGGAATATGTACCGATTGCAAATGGGAATTTATACCAAGTATTTAATTAATTTAAAGAATTAATACTTAATAAATTATAACATCATGGAATCAAAAAAGTATGAACCTTGGGAAGAGCTTCCTGAGAAGAGTCTTGAAAAGGTTCGTGTTCTAACTGATGCAATTCATGCAGCAACTGACAATGTGGAGTACAACCTCGCAACCGATACAATTAAGGTTCCAGGACAGAACTGGGCATGTGTATCATTTGTAAGCCCAGTTAGTAATCAGAAGAACAATGCGCTAGGTATGAAGATTCGTGGAGTTTTTGATCTACAGGAGGAGGCCGTCGATTATGTTAAGCGCTTAATTCGTCTTGATCCTACATTCGATATTTTTATTTGCGAAATGTATAACTGGTGCTTGGTCCCACCTGACCCTGAGAAGATCAACGATCAGGTCTACCAGAATGAGGAACTCAATAAGATCATCAGTGAGTATCGTAAGAACCAGATTTATGCTAAGGAGCACTTCGAGGAGCGTAAGCGTGAAATGGTTGAATATGCAGCTGAACAGGCAAAGAAGGATGCTCTTCGTAAGCTTAAGGAGCGTGAGACACTTACTATAACTGAGGAACCTGAGGTACCTGTTGTCGTTGGTGATGTATCTGCCTCTCAGATTATGGATTCTATGGTTAATGATGAATGTCCTCGTGGGTCTCGTGATGAACCTGAACAGGTTGAGTAAATAAATTTAATTATTTTTTTAAGTGTACTAAAAACCAATTAAATTTATTTTATGAATTCGAAGATAATTGCAAGATCATATGCAAATAGTAAGCAAGTTAGTACAACTACTACAACTGCAATTAAAAATGAGATCTGTGTACTGTTGTTGTATTTTTCTTGATCTTTAGAGTCGCACTTTCTGCGAGTGTCAATTACCATGATAGATAATACAAATGCTACAAGTAGAACAAGCATATTGACTTGGCCACGAGCAGACTTTGCAGATCCTAGGAGAGCTTCTACTTGGGGTTGAAAGGCCATTGGTGGTGGTATATAATTTAGATATATATTTTTTTTTCGTTTAATATTTAACAATTAATTAATTAATTTACTTAATGAAATATAAATTAAAAGATATTGAAGTCCAAGATATAAAGTATTCAATAAATTTAAACAATGGAATAATAAATGGAAATACCAATTGTAAGTTGGTTAACATTAGTTATTGTGGAGAAACATTGGAATTTCAAACACCTAAGGTTTTGGTAGAAAAAATAATAAAACAAAATAATAAAGAATATCTTCTTCTTAAGATACTCCCCACAGAAGCATGTAAAACATTTTGTACAAAGATACTTTCTTTAGAAAATAAACACAATACAGAACTACATAATCATAAAGAATGGTTTAATAGAAAACTTCCAATATCAGAAGTAAAAAGTGTTTTTACTGAAGATTGTTTTATTGTTAAGGTGCCATTTAATTATTCAAGTCCAAGTATAAAAATTTACGACAAAGAGTCGAGGCTTTTTAATTATTATCATCTTAAAACTGGAATGGAAGTAATTTGTTTACTAAATGTTAATAATATATGGATAAATTTCGATAACACACCAAGTTATAACTTGACGGTAAAGGAAATATTAATAACAAAATTAATTTAAACAAATGCAAGTCAAATTAAATAAATGAATAAAATACGATTCGAAACTAATATTGTTATTAATATTTCAAATTGTATAGCTTATCGTGAAGAAAATTCATTAATTGTAAGTAATCTAGATAAAGAAACGATATATGCTTTTGATGTTTTAAAAGAAAATCTTGTTTCAATGGTACTTGAAAGACCAGAAATTAAAAAAGGAACTAAAAAAACAATTGAAGAATTTTATTGTAATCCAATTAAAAATGGTGGTACCGATCTTAAAATAAATACAGGCGACATTCCAATTGATTCTTTAATAGATCTTGAAATATCTGTTTTAGGAATTTGGTTTAGTTCTAAATCATGGGGTCCATATTTAGTTGCAAAATGTTCACCAGATGCGGAACCCTTGTTTATACAAGATTCAGATTCAGATTCAGGTCCAGATATTTAAATAAAATTAAAATATTAAGAATATTTATAATGAACCCCGTATTATTAATTTCAGCATTGGTACTCCTTTCAAGTTTTATAATAACATATTTTTTAGATAAACGCTATTCATTCGTTAAGTTAAGTGGTTTTTTATTATTTTACTATTTCTTAATTATAGTTTTTTCAATGATGTTTTCAAAATTTTTAAAATTTAAAAATAGTAAATTAATAGGATCTGCATTAGGTCTTATTGTTTCTTTAATTCTTTGGTTTAATTTTGGGAAGTATTCCATGGTTAAATAAGATATAATTTATCTTTGAGACTTTGATTTTTTGAATAAAAAAAACGAAGTATTTCAATAACCTTGTTAAGAGTTGGATTACAAATACCAATTGTTTTTGCTATCTCTGATTTATTAGGATGTTTCAGTTCAAGAACTTCCTTACAAGTATAAAATAGAAGACCAGCTATTTCGGATTTGGCTGCAATCCCCAATAAGTGATCTTTAACTTGTTCCTTGATAAGATTCATAATTTTAGTAACTTTAAAAGGAAGTCCTAATTGAGAGACATATCGATTGTACATCGATTCATTTTCCGATCCTTTATAAAGGATCCATGAATAATCAGCATTCTTTTCAAAAATTTCTCTAAAAATCTTTTCACCTTTGGTAAAATCGGCTGAACCATCTATATCAAAAGCTGAGGCAATATCTTCACGATTGCGTTGTTGTTTTTCACATACACATGCATAAAAAATACAACAAGCTTTCATTCCTCTACGATTACCTCCTCTCTTAAGAATATCAGTTTTTAAAATAATACCCCAGAATAATTTTGCCGTATTAAATACTGTATCGGTAAGATTAAGAATTGATTGAATTCTTTCAAAAGAATATTTTCCTTCATCGAATGCACGTTGTTTTGAAGTATATCCGATTCGTATAGCATACTTTGATAAATTTGTGTATCTTTTCTTACCTTCAGAATCATAATGCCAGCTCCACATATATTTAGGAATAAATAAACTCCCGGTATCGTATGGATTTGTTGGATCAACAATATTTCCACATCTAGCTCCATTAGAATTCATAACACCATCTTCTACATAATTGTTCCATTCCGGATCGTCGCAAATATAATGACTTTCTTGTACAGATCCACAAGATGTACATACAATGTCTCCATCTCGTTGTTGATAAATAAAGTCTATATTGTTGCAATTGTTGTTTATACATTTTTTCTGGATTGTTTCGGTACATATTTGTTCATTTTTATTTTGATATTCTTGTAAGTCGTTCCATATTTCATCGATAAGTTCCATTGAAAAGTAAATTTCAAATATGATTTTATTATACTTATATTTTTTGTTTTTAGGTATTTAAACGATTTGTAAAAAAAAATAATTACTTTTATTAAAAAAATAATAAGTAATAGTAAATGGAAATTACAAATATTTCAGCTCAATTATTCAATAAACAACTTCCTCCAGATGAAAGAGCATCTTATTATGGTTGTAATAATGATATGTTAACTACACATTTAACTACATGTGTTCCATACATTTCATCGGACGATCAAATTGAAGGCACTTTCCAAAAACAACTTGATTTATCTGATTATTACAAAGGAAGAAGTGTTTTTGAAGAGATCAAAAAGGATTTTATGAATCGGGTTATGGGAAATGAAAATGTTCCAAATGTAGACAACTTTCCAATAAAAGAACCTAAAATTACAAGTGAGGCTATAGAAGTTATTCCAGTTGGCCCAAGAGACAATTTGTTTAACAGTATATCAAAGGAATTTTTTGGGGCAGGTGGTTCTTCAAAAGGTCTAAATTTAGGACTTGCTATGCTTCTTATTTTTATAATAGTCATGGTATTAATTAATATAAACAATTAAAAATAATAGTATTATGAAATGAAGGCCGAAGAAATTGAAGAAATTGTAAAAAACCTTCTAAAATTAAAAGAAGAAGGTAAATCAAAAGAAGAAATTGATTTACTTTCTGAATTTAACGATTTTAGAACAAATAATAAATTATTTTATGATACTATTATTGGTGGAGATTTTGATGGAGGTATTTTTAAGAAAATGATGTCATTAAAACGCAAACTTGATAATGGAGCAGATTCATACGAGGCCGATGTAAAATTTGGAAAGTTTATGGCAGAGAAGTACATCGATCCTGTAATTAAGAAGTAAGATGGTATCTAATAAGATCTACTTGTTTAGTAAGTGTAGCTGGTGCAAATGAGCCACATTTACTTGATAAAAGTGCTTGTGTAATTTTAGCCTTTTTACCCGTTTCTGGAATTATAATTTCCAATCTTGGACTTGTCATGACATTACATACATAATAAATACATGCTGCGATTTGAATATGTGTCAGTTTTCGTTGGAATATTCCACGATCGATAAGTTCGCGTTTAACTTTGATAATAGAATTAATTATATTTTTGGGTAGTTGTAGATTACATAAACTTAATACTTCAGGTAATTCCGTTTCACGATATAAAAATTCATATCCAGGTGCATTTTCAAAGATCAGACGTATATTTTTATCAGCAGGTGGTAAATAAGAAATGTTATATTCTGGTATAGATCTCACTAATTTTTCTTTACTGATTGTTTTATTGTAATACATCAGTGAATAATAAATACAAAGTAAGATATATCCTTTTTTTAGATCACCTTTGTTAATCTTGAGCCGTAATGTATTTGTTTTGTAGTATTCCATAATATTATAATACATGTTAAGAGCTGTTTTGAAAATATTTGGATTGTCATAAACTTTCAATGCATTAAGAGAATTTTCTATTATTTCACCAACTTTTTTAAGTTCCATTTCTTCTGGATCAATTGTAATCCATTTTTGTAATTCAATAAGTCTTTTACCTGATCTTGTAGTGAAATCTGATTCTGGAGATATAAAGGTGCGATTAAATCTTCCAGATACAGACATCTGCTGAGATTCTTGAAAACCTAACTGTGGATTGGAATAATTACAATATTGACACAATCCCGTTGCTGTTAGTTGAGAATTACATTCTTCACAAAATTCAATGAGTTGTTCTTTATTAGATTCTTTTAAAAAGATACTGTAAGGATCTTCTAAATCAGAATCTGAATCAATATCTGTAGATATTTTAGAATCGTAATATTTATCTCCATGCGAAGTAATACAGTCCCAATAAAATTTCTTAGCATTAAAAAATCTTTTTCTTTCAGTTTTTTTTAAAAGAGCATTTCTCAAAAGATAATCTGTCCAGTCCATACTTATTAAATCTGTTTATTTTTTTTACAGAATAATAAAATACTTAAAAAATAAAAGATAATATAATTAAGAATGCTCAATTATAACGCACAAGAATATAAACCAAAATCTTCAATCCATTCCGTCATGGATTCATCTGAATCAGACTCTGAATCAATCCACGACGAAGTGAATTTTGTTGATGAGAAAATTTTACTTATTCAAAAACAAATAGAAGACGACCTTGCTACACATGATTTCTCAAAACCACATATTTCAAGAGAACAAATTCAAGATCTTGTTGGTATGAGAATTAAAAATATAAGTTATTACCAACGATCACTTGTTCATAAAAGTATTTATAAAGCTGTAAAAAGATACTCCGCTCCTGAACCAATTCAGGAATATCTTCTCCAACATAACGAACGATTGGAATTTTTAGGAGATTCGGTTCTTGGACTTATAGTAGCTAATTATCTTTATCATAAATACCCTGACAAAGATGAAGGGTTTATGACAAGAGTAAAAACTAAATTAGTAAATGGAGCTCAATTAGCAAAACTAGCAAAACAAATTAATCTAGGAAATTATATTCTTATGAGCAATCATGTTGAAAATATCAAAGGAAGAAATTCTCAGAAAATTCTTGAAGATGCATTTGAAGCTCTACTTGCCGCAATATTCAAGGATCTAGGATTTGATGCTGTAAATACTTTCGTTATAGATTTAATAAATACTCTCGATTTTTCTGAAGTATTGTTAGAAGACAACTACAAAGATCTTCTGTTAAAGTATACTCAGTCTAGATTTAAAAATTGTACACCTGAATATATCCTTCTTGGTACGGAAGGTCCTCCACATAATAGAATATTTACACTGCAGGTTGTTATAAATGGAATACAGTACGAACAGGGAACGGCAAAAAGTAAAAAGCAAGCTGAACAGAATGCAGCTGAAAAAACACTTAAGAAATTAAATAACCAAAATCATTAAATGGACCTTGTTACCAACTTGGTTTGTCCATGCAATAATAAAACTTATAAAAATGAAGCTTCTTTAAAAGCTCATCGAAAAACTCAAGGACATCAATTTTGGGAACAAACTACCGCACAAAAAGATATTAACATTAAAATAAATCGTTTGGAAAATGAAAATGCTCATTTGAAGCGTTTAAATTTTATTTTGTTAGAAAGAATTTCCGATCTTGAAAAAAAAAGTTAAATTAATTTAATTAATTCTTGTAAAAAAATAATTATAATTAATATAATATAAATGGAAACTCCATCCAAATCAATCGGTTTAGGAACATTTAGAAATCTAAAAGGTTGTAAAATGCCCCCTCCTTGTAATCAAGGTTATTCTCAATTTAAAATGAAAGGTACCCGAGGAACAATGTGCTGCCGTAAAAACAAGTCAGCAGTACCAGCACGCAAGAAAAAGCCTTGCAAAGATGGCAAGGTTCGTTGCAGCAAAAGTGGTGTTTGCATACTTAGAAAGAATCTTAAAAAGTGCCACGGTAGTGTAGCCGTTGCTAAAGCTGTTGGTGCTTCTGGATTTTCTCTAGTTGACGCCAAGAAAAAACTTCGTGCAACCTACGCAGTCAGTGTAAATGGTAAACTCAAAGCACCTGGATTCATTGGAACTCTTAAGGGAGTAACGGGCCGTGGTTCAATTGAGAAAATTGCCAATCTTCGCCGTGTTCTAAGCTCATGCAAAAAAATGGGAGTTAAACTTGTTAAACAAGATGGTAAATTCAAGGCATACAGAACTCTCGTCGGAGAGTGTAAAGTTAAATTCCGTTCAACACCAGCACCAATTGCACTTTCTAATGTACTTGCAAAGTACCGTGCTCGCCAGGCAGCATCTAAGCAAAAAATGCCTGAATATAAACCTTCCGCTCAAGCACCAAAGCAACTAATGCTCGAATGGAAACCTTCAGCACCAGTAGCACCACAAAAGCAACTAATGCTCGAATATAAACCTTCCACTCCAGCACCAAAGCAACTAATGCTCGAATGGAAACCTTCAGCTCCTCTCCCAGATAATATTGATCTAAATGCTCTTGATTTTGGTATGAGACTTCGTCGTTCTTACAAAAAAAAAAATTAAATAAACATCAGAAGTGGCTTGATCGCCACCATAAGTAGTTTCTTTGGTATGAGATTTCTCCGTTCTTAGAAGAAATCATGTATTTGAATTGCTTCTTTAATATTTTTTATGGTATTTGTAATTGTTAGTTCTCCATTGGGAGTTTGTTTATCAGTTCTAATTCTATAGGGTTTAAATATGTCCTTTTCTGGGTCATAATTAAATTCTACAATAGTTCCTTCCTTGAAGTTTATTCCCTCGAAGTTGATTATATTTTTATAACTAATTTCATCGTCTGATAGAGTTTTAAATATGTAATTTGTATTTTTACGAGCGCCGTAAAGATTTATTTTTTTACCAATTTTCTTAACAAGGAAATCTATAGTATGAGAACCTGGTTCTTTCCACTTTAAAAGAGAATTGTCCCTTCCAAATACAACGGGATTGTCAACGGGAGTAAATATAAGACCATCTATTTTATTTTCAGTTGTTTGATTGATTAGGGTCCATGTTTTTTCAATTTCCGGTCCATATTTATAAAATAATTTTGTTTTGATATTAAAACAATCGGTTTCTTTTGGTACATATCTCTTCATTATGAAATCAATAATTGATGCATACCTAAGATCATGACTAATATGGGTAAAAGACCTTCCATTATATGCATATGTATCATGGATAAGATAATGCCAAGTTCCATTATTTTTAGTTTTTATAAGTTCACCATCAAAAATACTTCCTTCAAATACTTCTTTTTTAAATGACAACGATGTAAAATAAAGATCGTTGTTTCTGTTTATCAGAAAACACATTGGTTTGTTGTCAATGTTGATAAGTATCATAATATATCGTTCTCCATCGGATTTTTCACATACTACATAATTATTATTTTTTAGAATTTCAAAATCTTTAATCATCACGGCTACTGGCTGAGGACCTGGAAAATAATCTTGTTTAAGTTCGATACCGAGAATTTTTTCACATTCTTTGAATATTTTCTCCTTCATGCCTGCATTTGTAATCTTGAAAGCTGTAGAGTTGCAGAATGAAACATTCATGGCTACCTTTATTATTTAAATTACTTATTTACTTAAATCACTTTTAAGTCAATAAAAAATTTGTAAAAAAAAATAAAAATTTAGTATCGGTAGGTCGGATCGTAATCTACAACATCGAGCTCAAAAGAAAGTAGATGTTCTCGGTTGTGAAAATCATAATAACTACTATCGTACTTTAAAAAAGATATTTTAAAAGATTCCAAACTGATCGGTGGAGTAAATTCAAGAATCTTTTTGTCAAAATCGGACCCCTTCAAAGCCTTTAGACGCCCAGGTGGTCTGGAAAATCCAATTTGAACTGGATTGCTACTTACAGTTGTATAATTATAATTTTGAATGTTATCGGGTTCATTTGCATCATAAATAATAATCGCAAATTTTTGATTAGTTGCAAAATCAATTGACTCAACACGTTCAGCCGATCTGTTTCCAAATTCAAGTTGCATAATCACATATTGTGGATCGTCTTTAAGATTGTAATCAAAATCAGAAACAATACTATTAATTGTTATTGTTCTAGTAGTATCCGATGTTAAATCACCTTGTGTGCATGTGCCAGCATCTGTTGATCCATAAATAACATTATTTTGGGTTGATGTATAAACTTGTTTATAAAATCCCAAAACTCTAAATGGACTTCCGGATGAATAACCTGTATTTGTAAAATCAATTTTAAATGGTACATTATCACTATTTGTAATAGCGATTCTATTTAATACAGCTGCATTTACACCAGTACCTGTACCACCTGTAGTACCATTAACATTAGGCGTACCAGGAGTAGTGACTAAAAAAACATCAAATGCACCAAATGCACCTCCAGAGCCAGTTGCTGTATTTAGAACACGTTTAACTTCAGCCAAAATTCCTGTATATACACCGTTAGTTCCATTAGCTGTGTAATTTACATTTCCCTGTACATTTGAACCAATTAGGTACTGACCCTCTGTTAAATACAGAGTCTGGTAATTTACCCCATTATCAGTTGACAATAAGATCAAATTATTTTCAGAATTGATATTGTATTCAGTTTTAGGCATCATTGCAGCAATAAGTTCAATACGTTCCACATTTCTATGTGGTTCCATTAAATTTACTTGATAATTACTTGGTGTTGGATAAATTGCATAATCTCTCTGTCGCGAGTCTACAATAATGGTATGTTTACTAATTACCTTACCTTTTTTTGGATGTTCTTTTTCAAATTTTGAAAGATCAGTATCTTCAAGTGGTATCTTGTAGTAATCAGAATTTAAGTTTTCTGTGTCCACTCCTAGTTCATTAAGTTCTTCTATAGCAGCAGCTATTTCACTATTAAAATTCATAATATCTAAATGAATAATCTAATTAGTCTTTAAATTAGTTCATTTTCTAACTGAAATAAAAGATTTTTACAGTTATTCAAACATGCTACTTTTTTATCGTTGTTTAATGAAAGATTACAGTTCACCAATTTCTTTTTGCTCTTACGAGATCCAGGAAAGAGTGTATTTTCTAAAATCTTACTGAGTGGAATTTCATCAGATGAAAAATCCTTACAAGGTCCAGCTATACGACCATCAGTTGTCTGTTTTTTACAAAAGCATCTCTGACAAATACCACTTGGTTTGATCTGGAAATAAATACCTGAACTGTTGTGGTTTCTATTAACATTTAAACAAAAATTATCATCTGGCTCAATAAAATATTTAGAATCATCAACCTTTGTCATCTTTTTAATTCTTATTTTTGAATGTGTTTGTTTATAAACTTTTCTAATAAAATTTTCAGTTTTTATCGTAAGTTCATCGCCACCAGTACTTTTTTTCTTTTTTGTTGTACTCGTTGTAATCGGTAGTTCTTTGATTAATTTTGTTTCAGGAAAACTAGAGTAATTCATAATACTTGTTTCCAATAACATAACATAATTGTCAGATAGTACACTTCTTAGATAATCATCATTAACATTTTTTCCAATAATACTAACAGGTTTATAACGCCGATCTTCATCTATTTTACCAGTACCTACACATTTTTCACAAGTTTCTCGTGTCTCTCTTTTACAATACTTACACGGAACCATTTTACGACAACCAGTCATTCTAAGCCCATTATCTACATAAACAGCAAGATCTACAACCTCTTCCCATGAATTAAAATCTGGTCGTTGCCCAAATGATTCATTTAATTTTTCAATAAACTTAAGTCTTATTTCTTTCGCATGATCGGCAGTTATCCATATTTTAGGCCATACCAAATGAAATCCTGATTTGATGTATTCGGTGTCATTAATAACGGTCTTTTTAACATCTGAACTACAAATGATAACATTATGGTCAGAAAAATACTCTGCAATGACTTCTTGCAGTTTATTAACAATTCGTTCTACCTGTTTTAAAGTAATTTGTGATTCTTCGTAGAAATCAAGATCACATATAAATTTAAAAATTTTTGATCTACATTCAGAAATGTAGTATTTTTCTCCATTTTGTAAATCCACAGAAAGTAATCTTAGAAACTCTTGGTATTCACTTAGCGGTACTTTCCATATACCACCATCTAGAAGATAATGAGTAGCATCGGTTTTTTTTTCTTTAGTTTCTGAAGATTTAATAAAGTACTTGTTTGAAAGTATCCATTTTCTTAGTGGCGGAAGTTTGTTCATTTGTGGTATTCTTTATTAATATTATTATTTTCCAAACTTTAAATAAATTTAATAACGGCACTGACTCTTGTTATATGAACACTTTTATTTCCAGGCACAGAAAGCTCTTTTCGTTTAATAGTTTTAACTTCCATAAAATTAGAATTATTCTTTTTCTCTTTTTCTCTATTTTTTAAGGTATTGTTCATATCAGATTCTATTTCTGATATGTTTTCCATTGCGTAATCAATAATTCCATTTTGTATGGCAAATTTGAAAAAATTTAATTGACCAATTGTTGTTATAATGTAATTATTTAGTTTGATAACTTCATTATTGTAATCATGTATTGTATTATTGTTGTAATCAAAAATAATACGGTCTCGTCTACAAAATGGATCACAAAATTTTTTAGAATAAGCCTTTAGTTGTGATTTATAAGATTTAAATGGAAAATACATTGTGTCTCCATTAAAATAATTTATATTATACTTCTTACAATAATTCGTTACAAACCAATCAAGCGATCTAAGTGAAAGCCGTGTTTTTTGTAAAATTATCGGAAGTAAAATATCAAGATTTTTGCGATCCTTATAAAATTCTATTAATTTAACTCTCAATAAACTATCTTTAGAAGATAACTCCATAATGTTAATTCATTCTTTCATTACTTTAAATAAGCTTAAAAACAAAACAAATCAAATAAAAGATAACTCCTGCTAAAATTGAATTGACTATTAATGCAATTATACTTGGATCAACTGTTCCCATAAATGGTAGTCTCTGAATCTGCTTCCACATTATTTTGCTATTAAGCAAGACAAAGATCAATACAACCAAAATTGAATATTTCAAAGTTTTTGAATCAATATTTGCTGCAAAGTTGCTCTTTTGTTTAAGAATTCTAGGTGCTTGTACTACCGCGGGCTGTGCCATTTGTTGCATCTGCTGCATTTGGTACATTTCTTCAGGTGTTGGCATTCTTTGTTGCGGTTGCATTTGCTGTTGGGGCATTTGCTGTTGGGGCATTTGCTGTTGGGGCATTTGCTGTTGTTGCATCTGTTGCTGTTGCATCATTTGCTGTTGAGGCTGGGGTCTTTTGTTGAGCTTAGTACCACCAAATTCGTTTTCGTTCATTTTAATATAAGCCATTATAATTTTATTTTAATTTAAACGGAAATTAATTATTTAATCATGGAATATGGAATAGGATCGAGATCTATATTTTTAAATATCCCAGATTTACAATTTAACAGAAAAAATGCAAAAAATACTAAAAAGACAATTAATAAGATAGAATTAATATCAAATTTGAATATTTTTATATTTTCTTGTGGAATTTTAAAATTTTCTTTACATACTAATCTAGGAATTGTAGCTGTTTCTCTATTCATATACTAGAGGGTAGTAATTTATTTTATTAATAAAAACCCACTTGTTTTAATTTTTTTATTATTTATAAAATCACTTGTTTTGTTTACTAAACTTTTTGCATATCTATGTAATCCATTCCAATGATATTCAGGTGCATTCATTCCTGCGTGGGCATTAATTTCTAATAAGTACAATTTGAAATTAGAATCCGGCATAAGATCAATTGCTAATCTATGGAAACTACCTCTTGTATTTTCATTTATCTTTTCATATTTAAGGTACTTTACTGAATTTTCTAAAATAACAATTAACATGTTTTTAATTTGAGGAAATACAACTTCTTTGTAAAATTTATCTCCAAAAACTTCATTAACAGTTTGTTTTAATGGAAATGACAAGTCTTTGTATGCAAGTGCTCCATCGATATTTAATTTTTTATTGTAATAAATACTTCCTAAATGAAGATTTGTTAAATTAGAAAAACGATATTTCAAATCTGTTTTACGATATTCACATACCGCACTAAATAACAAATTATCCTTGTAAAGATAAATATGGGGAACATTGTCTATAAAAGTTAATAAAACATAAATTCTAATATGGACTTTCCTTCCTATAGTGTCCTTAAATTTATTTCCTGAAACACCTTTACCTGTTATTTTAAGTAAAAATGGATTATCAATATACTGTGAAAGCACCCATTCAGAGTATTGACTTTTTTTCTGAATAAAATCAATTACTTTTTCAGGATTTTTGGAAATAAATATATCTTTACCCTGTAATCCCAACGCCGGTTTTAATATCCATGTTTTTATACCGTAATTTTTCATAACATTCGTTATAACATTCTTATAATTTGTATCTACAGACACATTAAATGTTATCGTTAATGGCAAAAATTTAAATGATCGTGGGTCATTACTTAATATGTCATACATAACCTTTTTGTTTCCTAAGTAATTTTGAATGCTATCAATTTTTGTACTAAGTATTCCTTCTCTAAACACCGGGTCGTCTATCTCTACCAATGATTCCGAATCTTCTAAAATTTTTTTAATCATTTATTAATTACAAATATTTTATTTTTTTACCCATCTTTTTACTCCATTACTGGCCTTTTTAACTACCCATTCATTTCCATCATTTCCTACTGCAGAGTAGCCTACTTTATGGGTAGTTGCACTTGATTCGGGAGACTTTCGTGTTTTTGAAACATATTTACTTCCACCCTTTACTAAGCGTTTGCGACTACCAGATTTAACAGCTTTACCAAATAAAGATCTCTTTTTCTTTAATGCAGAACTCATGCACTTTCGGTAATTTGGCTTACCCTTGCATTTCTTTGCTGCAAGTTTGAACTTATTCTGTTGACTGCTTTTTCTCTTTTTACCAAAACCACTAGCCCCATTTAAACGAGCTAATTCAAGACTAGCACATTCAGTTAGAACACCATCAATATTAGCATCTTCAACTAGCTCATCGTCAGCGTCATAAATTTTAAGCACCCCTTTCTTATTTTTCTTAACATAGTATCCATTGGGATTACCAGAACGAACGCATAGATCAACAATTGCTTGTTTTTTAGCATCTAAATCACCAATTGCCATGATTTCATTAACAATCGATTCTAGAGTTAATGCAACTTCCGTAGCCTCTGCTGGTGTTTCTGGAACTGGTACTTCTGCAACACGACGACGTTCTTCATTTAAACGAGCTAATTCAAGACTAGCACATTCAGTTAGAACACCATCAATATTAGCATCTTCAACTAGATCATCGTCAGCGTCATAAATTTTAAGCACCCCTTTCTTATTTTTCTTAGCATAGTATCCATTGGGATTACCAGAACGAACGCATAGATCAACAATTGCTTGTTTTTTAGCATCTAGGTCACCAATTGCCATGATTTCATTAACAATTGATTCTAGAGTTACTGGATCAGATGCCTTTGCAATACGACGACGTGCCTCCATAATAATTTCTGATCTTCCGTAACGTTTACGAAGTTTGTCAATTGCCGCTTTAAGACGAGCAGATTCAGATGTTGCACACTGATCGATGAGCTTATTAATATCAGCCTCTTCAACAGGTTCTTCATCAGGGTCAATAATTTTAAGAAAACCTTTCTTGTTTTTCATAACGGAGTACCCTGTTATACCTGCACGAGTACAGAGATCAACGACTGCTTGTTTGCGGGAGTCTAGATCTTTGGGAAGAGATTCCTTTATTGCATCCTTGGCGGCTTTCTTAAGTAATTCCTTGAATTTTGATTCAGACATATCTTGAGCTGCTGCAACCATTTCAGGTGTAACTTCAGCTGCAGTCTCAACATCGGCAAGTGATTCTGCTTCAGAAACTTCTGTTGCAGATAGAGCACCACGTTCAATGCACTTTATTAAGTCTTTACGATCCATATTCTTAATCATCCAGTCAACAATAACATCTTTTGATTTCATACCTTCAAAGAAATCACGCGTAATCTTTTCAGGTTTTTTAGATGGACCAGATCCTTCTGAAATAGTCAAGTTTTGTAGACCTGCTAGAAGTTCAGGAGAAACGAGTTTTGGTCCTGGAGTTGCGCGTGCAGCACGGGCTACAGGTGCCTTTGGAGCAGCAACTTCTTTTGGTGCCTTGGGTGCAACTCCAGTACAAGAAGATCCTGAAAGTTTGCAATTTTCCAATTCCCTACCTGTATATGGATCAATAAGTTCTCGTGGAAGTTCAGTTGTTGCAACTTCTGTATCAATGCGAGGATTGCCATCCTCATCTTCAGTGAGCTGAAAATAATATTTTGGATGTACAATTTCTCCTGTTTCATCGTCTACCTCCCAAAATTTATTTCCATTTTCATCAACAAGATAAATAGAAAACCATTCAGAATCTGGATATGAAAATATGCATTCACTTGCACTTTCTTGTCCATCAAAAAAATCAAGAAGATCGTCGTTAAGTAATGCACGAGCAAGTAAAATTGAAATTTTACCAGGGTTTTTGAGAAGACGCATGAATTTAGCAGTTGATCGTTTGCCACATGGGATTTTTAATGTTGACGCAACCGCTTGAACAGGAGCTACTTCAGCTTTTTTAGGTAAATTTGGACGTTTTATTCCGGACGTTGAAGCCATTTTATTAATTTATAATATTATTTTTTTGTAATTAATTTATATAATTTTTTTAACGATTCAAGAGATTCCAAATCCCATGGAGTATCTTGATCTCCAATACCAAGATTTTGTAATTTATTGATAATCTGTTCCTTTTCTGTGAGAGCTTCTTTTGAATATAGTCTCCTTATTTTTGTTATGATTTTTGAGTCAGACACTGCAATCGTTCCCCTTTCTATGTCCTTAAGAAACTTTTTAAGATCGTTGACTGGTATTTTGTAGAGATATTTAACCATTTCTTTATTAATGGTTAAATTTACAATATTTTCAGGAATATCGGTGAACGAATAATCAATTATCTGACAATTAATATCTTCAGGTATTATTAACTTTTTATTAACTTTAAAAACTTCTGTCTTTGTTTCCATATCGACAAAATCAAAAAGTCCGGAATTTTTCGCAGTATTTGTCAATATGTCTTTTAGTGTTAAAAGTCCTTCTGGTAAACTTGAATTATATTTTGAACGAACTCCCTGTCGTAAAAAGGTTTTACCAGTTGAATAATTTTCATAATAAAGTTGATATACATCTTCATAACCAGCTATTGGATTATATCGTTCTTCCAAACGAATAATATTACCATTTTTATTAA
>Ga0114966_10002357_pt1 | contig 16849 bp, 30 predicted proteins | sample M_130207_XF_Meta_FD_87029 | JGI IMG/M metagenome (GOLD analysis project Ga0114966, IMG submission 87029) | Freshwater microbial communities from Lake Montjoie, Canada to study carbon cycling - M_130207_XF_MetaG | ecosystem: Environmental > Aquatic > Freshwater > Lake | place: Lake Montjoie...
GAGCTGGTGGAAGTGGAGGTGCGCGAGTTGCTCTCGAAGTATGAATTCCCGGGCGACGATACCCCGATCATCATCGGTTCGGCGTTAAAAGCGCTGGAAGGCGATACGACCGACATGGGCGAGGGCGCGATATTCAAGCTGGCCGAAGCGCTGGACTCCTTCATCCCGGAGCCCAAGCGTGCGCTGGACGGTCCGTTCCTGATGCCGGTGGAAGACGTGTTCTCGATCTCGGGCCGCGGCACGGTGGTGACGGGTCGTATTGAGCGCGGGATCGTGAAAGTGGGCGAAGAAATCGAGATCGTGGGCTTAAAGCCGACGCTCAAGACGGTGTGCACGGGTGTTGAGATGTTCAGGAAATTGCTGGACCAGGGCCAGGCCGGTGACAACGTTGGCGTGCTCTTGAGGGGCACGAAGCGTGAGGAGGTTGAGCGCGGGCAGGTGCTGGCGAAGCCGGGCTCGATCACGCCGCACACGAAGTTCACGGCGGAGATTTACGTATTGAGCAAGGACGAAGGGGGCCGGCACACGCCGTTCTTCCAGGGTTACCGTCCGCAGTTCTACTTCCGCACGACGGACGTGACGGGGAACATCGAATTACCGGCGGGCACCGAGATGGTGATGCCGGGGGACAACATCTCGATCACGGTGGCGCTGATTCAGCCCATCGCGATGGAGGAAGGCCTGCGCTTCGCAATCCGCGAGGGTGGCAGGACCGTCGGCGCCGGCGTCGTCGCTAAAGTCATCGAGTAAACATAATGGCCGCCGTTAAAAGTCAGAAAATCCGCATCCGCCTCAAAGCGTTCGACTATCGTTTGATTGACAAGTCGGCCCTCGAAATCGTGGATACCGCCAAGCGCACCGGCGCAGTGGTCAAAGGCCCCGTGCCGCTGCCCACGCGCAAGGAACGTTTCGATGTGCTGCGTTCGCCGCATGCCAACAAGACGTCGCGCGACCAGTTTGAGATCCGCACGCATTTGCGGCTGATGGACATTATTGACCCCACCGACAAAACGGTCGACGCGCTGATGAAGCTCGATCTGCCGGCCGGTGTGGACGTAGAAATCAAGTTGTAGAAAGGGGGATTCGGCAAGCAGCATGCTCCGAATCCTAAAGTGAAGGGCCGACCAATTGAAGTCGGCACCCACCCGCGGCGCCAGCAACACCGGGCCGGGGGCAGGTTAAAGAGAAAAGGTGAGTAAAATGAGTTTAGGACTAGTCGGCCGCAAGGTCGGCATGACGCGCGTCTTCACCGACGAAGGGGATTCCATCCCGGTGACGGTCGTCGACGTGTCGAACAACCGCGTGACACAGATCAAGACGCCTGAAGCTGACGGTTATACCGCGGTGCAGGTTGCCTACGGCAAGCGCCGCGCAAGCCGCGTCAACAAATCGGCTGCGGGTCATTACGCCAAAGCCGCCGTTGAAGCGGGTTCGGTAGTGAAGGAATTCCGCGTGACCGCCGAGCAGATTGCCAGCCTCAAGGTCGGCGGTGTCATCGGCGTCGACGTGTTCAAGGTCGGCCAGAAAGTCGACGTTTCCGGCACGACGATCGGCAAAGGTTACGCCGGCGTCATCAAGCGTCACCACTTCAAATCCAACCGTGCAACCCACGGTAACTCGTTGTCGCACAACAAGCCGGGCTCGATTTCGATGGCGCAGGATCCGGGTCGCGTGTTTCCCGGCAAGAAAATGACCGGCCATCTGGGCGACGTCAACCGCACCACGCAGAACCTGGTTATCGTGCGCATCGATGCCGAGCGCCAGTTGCTGCTGATCCGCGGCGCGATCCCCGGCGCCAAAAACGGCGACATTACGGTCTATCCGGCGGTCAAGAAGAGCAAAGTGGGTGTGCCGCAGGTAGTCAAGACTGCCAAGAACCCCGCGAAGGCAGGTAAATAATGGAACTCAAACTGATCGATCAAAGCGGCAAGTCGACTGCCAACGTGGCGGCGGCGGACGCCGTGTTCGGACGCGATTACAACGAGGCGTTGATTCACCAGGTCGTGACGGCATATCTCGCGAACGGGCGCCAGGGCACGCGCGCGCAGAAAGACCGCGGCGAAGTGAGCCATACGACCAAGAAACCGTTCAACCAGAAAGGCACCGGACGTGCGCGCGCCGGTATGAGCTCGAGCCCGCTGTGGCGCGGAGGCGGACGCATATTTCCGAACCGCCCCGACGAGAATTTCACGCACAAGTTGAACAAGAAAATGTACCGCGCCGGCGTGTGCTCGATCCTGTCGCAACTGGCGCGCGAAGGGCGTCTTGCCGTTGTCGACAGCTTCACGCTCGATGCGCCGAAAACCAAGTTGCTGGCGCAAAAAGTCAAAAGCATGGGCTACGAGAACGTCCTCATCGTCACCGAAGGCATGGATGAAAATCTGCTGCTGTCGGCGCGTAACCTGCCCAATGTCAACGTCTGCGCCGTCACGCATGCCGATCCGGTCAGCCTGATCCGCCATGCGCACGTGCTGCTGACCAAGACCGCGATGGCCAAACTCGAGGAGCTGCTGAAATGAGCGCCGCACCCGCTATCAAGTCAGGCACCAAAAATACTGAGCGCCTGATGAAAGTGCTGCTTGCTCCGGTGATTTCGGAGAAGGGCACGTTCGTCGGCGAGAAGCACAACCAGTATCTGTTCCGCGTCATGTCGGACGCGACCAAGCCTGAAATCAAGGCTGCGGTCGAACTCATGTTCGGCACCAAGGACAAGAAGATCGAAGTCCTGTCGGTGCAGGTGTCCAACGTCAAGGGCAAAGAAAAACGCTTCGGCCGCTTCATGGGCCGCCGCAACGACTGGAAAAAGGCTTACGTGTCATTGAAGCCCGGCCAGGAAATCAACTTTGCGGCAGGGGAGACCAAATAATGGCTCTGATCAAAGTCAAACCGACGTCCCCCGGCCGCCGCGCGGTCGTCAAGGTCGTCAATCCCGACCTTTACAAAGGTCGCCCGCACGATGCATTGCTCGAGCGCAAAACAAAGACGGCCGGCCGCAACAACACCGGGCAGATCACCACCCGCCACATGGGCGGTGGTCACAAGCAGCACTATCGCGTGATTGATTTCAAGCGCGACAAGGACGGCATCGTGGCCAAGGTCGAGCGCATCGAGCACGACCCGAACCGCAGCGCCAACATCGCGCTCTTGTGCTACGCGGACGGCGAGCGCCGTTACATCATTTCCCCCAAAGGCCTCGTGGTCGGCGCCCAGATCCAGAACGGGCCCGAGGCGCCGATCAAATCGGGCAACGCGCTGCCGCTCAGAAACATCCCGGTCGGTAGCACCATCCACTGCATCGAAATGAAGCCGGGCAAGGGCGCGCAGCTCGCGCGTGCCGCCGGCGCCGGCGTGCAGTTGCTGGCGCGCGAAGGCGAATACGCGCAATTGCGGCTGCGCTCCGGTGAAATCCGCAAGGTGCACGTGAATTGCCGCGCGACCATCGGTGAAGTAGGCAATGAAGAGAACAGCCTGCGCTCGATCGGCAAGGCAGGCGCGGTGCGCTGGCGCGGCATCCGCCCGACAGTGCGCGGCGTTGCGATGAACCCGATCGACCACCCGCACGGCGGCGGCGAAGGCAAGACCGCAGCGGGACGTCACCCGGTAAGCCCATGGGGCACGCTGACCAAGGGCTACCGCACGCGCAAGAACAAGCGCACCAACAGCATGATCGTGCGCCGCCGGCACGCCAAAGTTAGCGCCGGATAAACGAGGTATATAAATATGGCACGTTCAATCAAAAAAGGCCCGTTCGTCGACTATCACCTGATGGCCAAGGTGGAAGCCGCGCGCGCATCCAACGACAAACGCCCGCTCAAAACCTGGTCGCGGCGGTCGACCATATTGCCCGATTTCGTGGGCCTGACGATTGCCGTGCACAACGGCAAGCAGCACGTTCCGGTCTACATCTCGGAAAACATGGTCGGCCACAAGCTGGGCGAGTTTTCGCACACGCGGGTATTCAAAGGCCACTCCAAGGCGGGCAGCGCTGCGGCGCCGGCCGCTGACAAGAAGTCCAGTGTCGCCGGGCCGGCTGCTGCCGCGTCCGCGAAGAAATGAGGAATGCGGTAATGGAAACCACGGCAAAATTAAACGGCGTGCGACTGTCGCCACAGAAGGGCCGGCTGGTCGCCGATCAGATCCGCGGCCTGCAGGTCGAAAAAGCGCTCAACCTGCTTTCGTTCAGCCCGAAAAAAGGCGCGGTGATCATTCGCAAAGTGCTCGAGTCGGCGATCGCCAACGCCGAGCACAACGACGGTGCCGATATCGACGAGCTGAAAGTGACGCGCATTTATGTCGAAAAAGGACCGGTGCTCAAACGTTTTGCGGCGCGCGCCAAGGGCCGCGGCGTGCGCGTGTTGAAGCATAGCTGCCACATTCACCTGACCGTCGGCGACGGAAGGAAATAGTCATGGGACAAAAAATACACCCGATCGGGTTCCGTCTGTCTGTGCTGCGCAACTGGTCGTCGAAGTGGTATGCGAACAGCAAGAACTTCCCTGGCATGCTGCAGGAAGACATCAAGGTGCGCGATTTTCTGAAGAAGAAGCTGAGCCATGCAGCGGTCGGCAAAATCATCATCGAGCGTCCGGCAAAGAACGCCAAGATCACGATTTACAGCGCGCGTCCTGGCGTCGTCATCGGCAAGAAAGGCGAGGACATCGAGTCGTTGAAGGCGCAGCTGCAGAAAATGCTGCATGTGCCGGTGCATATCAATATCGAGGAAATCCGCAAGCCTGAACTCGACGCGCAGTTGATTTCTGAATCGATCGCGCAGCAGTTGCAGAAGCGCATCATGTTCCGCCGCGCGATGAAGCGCGCCATCACCAATGCCATGCGCCTGGGCGCGCAGGGCATCAAGATCATGAGCGCGGGACGCCTGAACGGCATCGAAATCGCGCGCACGGAATGGTATCGCGAAGGTCGCGTGCCGCTGCACACGCTGCGCGCCGACATCGACTATGGCTTTTCTGAAGCCCAGACCACCTACGGCATCATCGGCATCAAGGTGTGGGTGTTCAAGGGCGAAATTCTGACCAAGCACGAGCAGGCGCTGGCTGCCCCGACTGCCACGCCGGAATCGCTGGTGACCGACAAACCCGCGTTCGACAAGCCGGCGGCCAAACCGGCGCCGAAGAAACGACGCACAGGAGTAAAGCATGCTGCAGCCAGCTAGAAGGAAGTACCGCAAAGAACAGAAGGGCCGCAACAAAGGCGTCGCCACGCGCGGCGCCAAGGTGAGCTTCGGTGAATTCGGCCTGAAGGCGCTCACCCGTGGCCGTTTGACTGCGCGCCAGATCGAAGCAGCGCGGCGCGCGATGACGCGCCACATCAAGCGCGGCGGCCGCATCTGGATCCGCATATTCCCGGACAAGCCGATCTCGCGCAAACCCGCCGAGGTGCGCATGGGCAACGGCAAGGGCAACCCGGAGTACTGGGTCGCCGAAATCGTGCCGGGCAAGGTTTTGTATGAAATGGACGGGGTCGACGAGGCATCCGCGCGCGAGGCGTTCCGCCTGGCGTCGGCGAAATTGCCGCTGCTGACGACGTTCGTGCACCGTATGGTCGGAGGTTAAGCCATGAAAGCAAGCGAGTTGCGCGTCAAGAACACCGATGAGTTGCGCCAGGAACTGAATGAATTGCTGAAAGCGCAATTCAGCCTGCGCATGCAGGTTGCCACCCAGCAGCTCACCAACAACAGCCAGATCGGCAAGGTGCGCCGCGACATCGCGCGCGTGCGCACGATCATCAATGAAAAGGCCCGCCAGTCATGAGCGAAACCGAAACCACCGCGAACAAGCGCACGCTGACCGGACGCATCGTCAGCGACAAGATGGACAAGACGGTGACCGTGCTGGTCGAGCGCCGCGTCAAGCACCCGCTTTACGGCAAGATCGTCACGAAATCGAAGAAATACCATGCGCACGACGAAAAAAACGAGTTCAAGGCGGGCGATATGGTGCTGATCGAGGAATGTCGGCCTATCGCCAAAACGAAGGCGTGGAAGGTCAGCAAGCTGATTGAAAAGGCACGCGAAGCGTAGGCGGGAAAAGCCGTCGAAAAAAACCGAAAAAATAGTTGAAATGGCGGGAAACTCTCTGTAGAATCCCGCCTTCGTTGGACCGCGCCCCTGAATTTCGGCGCGGACGCCTGACCCCGAACGGGTTCCAAGACTGACCGCAAACCAGCTGCAGTGCGGTTCAAGTTGGAAAAGACAGAAGCACAAAGCGAGAGTAAAAATGATACAGATGCAGTCCATTCTGGATGTTGCTGACAACACCGGTGCGCGCGCAGTGATGTGCATCAAGGTGCTGGGCGGCTCGAAGCGACGCTATGCGGGCATCGGCGACGTGATCAAGGTCAGCATCAAGGACGCAGCGCCGCGCGGCCGCGTCAAGAAGGGCGAGATTTACAACGCCGTGGTGGTGCGGACTGCCAAGGGCATCCGCCGCGCCGACGGTTCGATGATCAAGTTCGACAGCAATGCCGCCGTCCTGCTCACAGCCAAGCTGGAGCCGATCGGCACGCGAATTTTCGGACCGGTGACGCGCGAATTGAGAACCGAGCGGTTCATGAAGATCGTTTCGCTCGCGCCGGAAGTTCTGTAAGAGCTCATAGGTAGACTAAGCATGCGCAAGATAAAAAAAGGCGATGACGTGATCGTCATCACCGGCAAAGACAAGGGCAAGCGCGGCACCATTCTGCGCGTGCTCGACCTCGAACACGTGCTGGTCGAGGGGGCGAACCGCGTCAAGAAGCACCAGCGGCCGAACCCGATGAAAAACACCACCGGCGGCATTGTCGAAAAGGAAATGCCGCTGCACGTGTCCAACGTCGCGATTTTCAACCCGGTCACCCAGAAAGCCGACCGCGTCGGCGTCAAGACCCTGGACGACGGCAAGCGCGTGCGTTTCTTTAAATCCAACGGCGAAGTGATAGACGCATGAGCACCCAGGCCAAGACCGCCGGCAAAGACAAGAGCGCAGCGGCATCCGCCCGTCTACACACGCATTACCAGCAGGACGTGGTCAAACAGCTCGTCAAGCAGTTCGGCTACAAGTCGGTGATGCAGGTTCCGCGCATCGAGAAAATCACCCTCAACATGGGTGTCGGTGAAGCGGTCAACGACAAGAAGATCATGGACAACGCGGTCGGCGACATGACCAAGATCGCCGGCCAGAAGCCGCTCGTGACCAAGTCGAAGAAATCGATCGCGACCTTCAAGATCCGCGACAACTACCCGATCGGCTGCAAGGTCACGCTGCGCGGCACCCGCATGTACGAATTCCTCGACCGTCTGGTGAGTGTGGCGATCCCGCGCATCCGCGACTTCCGCGGCATCCCGGGCAAATCGTTCGACGGCCGCGGCAACTTCAATTTCGGCATCAAGGAACAGATCATTTTTCCCGAGATCGAATACGACAAGATCGACGCATTGCGCGGCATGAACATCACCATCACGACCACCGCCAAAACCGACGCCGAAGGCCGCGCGCTGCTGGCGGCATTCAAATTTCCGTTCAGGAACTAGCCCATGTCCAAACTCGTATTGCAACTGCGCGACCAGAACCGCCGCAAAATGGTGAAGAAATTCGCCGCCAAGCGCGCGCAACTGATGGCGCTCATTAACGACCAGAAGTTGTCGCCGGAAGACCGTTACGAAGCGCGCCTGAAGTTGCAGAAGCTGCCGCGCGACGCGAGCCCGGTGCGGCTGCGCAATCGTTGCGCGTTGACCGGCCGGCCACGCGGCGTTTACAGTAAGTTTGGCCTCGGCCGCAGCAAATTGCGTGATATCGCGATGCGCGGCGAGATTCCCGGTGTAATCAAGGCGAGCTGGTAGCAGGAAGCTGGAGAGACCAAAACCATGAGCATGAGTGATCCCATCGCCGACATGTTGACGCGCATACGCAATGCGCAGATGTCGGAAAAAGTTTCAGTCGCAATGCCGGCGAGCAAAGTCAAAGCCGCGATTGCCAAAGTCCTCAAGGACGAAGGCTATATCGACGACTTCGCGGTGCGCGCGCTGGATGGCAAACCCACGCTGGAAGTCGGCCTCAAGTATTACGCCGGCCGCCCGGTAATCGAAAAAATCGAACGCGTCAGCCGTCCCGGCCTGCGTGTTTACAAGCCGAGCGACGACATGCCGAAAGTCATGAACGGTCTCGGTGTAGCCATCGTATCGACCTCGAAGGGTGTGATGACCGACCGCAAAGCGCGCGGACTCGGCATCGGCGGCGAGGTTTTGTGCATCGTTGCATAGTCAAAGCTGCGAACGAGGAATAGCGATGTCCAGAATAGGTAATTTTCCGATCGAAGTGCCGACCGGCGTGGAAGTGCAGTTTTCACCGAGCGAAATTTCGGTGAAGGGCCCGCTCGGCACGCTGAAGCAACCGCTGTCGGAGCAGGTCACGCTCGAAAAAATCGAGAACCGCCTGCAGTTCAAGGTGGCTAACGAATCGCACGCTGCCAATGCGCTGTCGGGGACCATGCGCGCGCTGGTTGCGAACATGGTGCAGGGCGTCACCAAAGGCTACGAGCGCAAGCTCATGCTGGTCGGCGTCGGCTACCGCGCGCAGGCGCAGGGTGACAAGCTGAATCTGACACTGGGTTTTTCGCATCCAGTCGTGCACCAGATGCCCAACGGCATCAAGGTCGAGACACCGACGCAAACCGAGATCCTGATCAAGGGTATCGACAAACAGGTCGTCGGACAGGTGGCGGCCGATATCCGCGCCTATCGCCGTCCCGAGCCGTACAAGGGCAAGGGCGTGCGCTATTCCGACGAGACGGTCATCCTCAAAGAGACCAAGAAGAAGTAGAGGCGAGAGATGAAAGAAGACAAAAACCAGGCGCGGCTGCGCCGTGCCCAGCAAACCCGCCGCAAGATCGCGGAATTGCGCGTGGTGCGGCTGGCGGTGCACCGCTCGAACGGGCACATGTACGCGCAGGTCATCGATGCAAGCGGCGCCAAAGTGCTGGCGAGCGCGTCGACCATCGAGCCGGGATTGCGCAAATCGGTCAAGAATGGCGGCAACGTCGAGGCCGCGGCTGCAGTCGGCAAGCTGATCGCCGAAAAAGCCAAGGCGCTGGGCATCGAGGCAGTTGCGTTCGACCGCGGCGGCTATAAATATCACGGTCGTGTGAAGGCGCTGGCGGAAGCCGCGCGCGAGCACGGGCTCAAGTTCTAGTCAGGAAAGCACATGGCAAAACTCCAGGCAAACAGGATGGCGGGCGGCGAAGAACGCGGCGACGGCCTGCGCGAAAAAATGATCGCGATCAACCGCGTCACCAAGGTGGTGAAGGGCGGCCGCGTCATGGGTTTCGCGGCACTCGTGGTGGTTGGTGACGGCGATGGCCGCGTTGGCATGGGCAAAGGCAAGGCGCGCGAAGTGCCGGTCTCCGTGCAAAAAGCGATGGACGAGGCACGCCGCAAGCTGGTCAAGATCAATCTGAAGAACGGCACCCTGCATCACGCGGTGACCGGCCGTCACGGCTCGGCACGCGTTTACATGCAACCGGCGTCGGACGGCACGGGCATCATTGCCGGCGGCCCGATGCGTGCGATTTTCGAGGTGATGGGCGTGACCAACGTGCTTGCCAAGATCATCGGCTCGACCAACCCCTACAACGTGGTGCGTGCGACCCTGAACGGTCTGCAGGCGATGAACACCCCGTCAGACATCGCGGCCAAGCGCGGCAAGACGGTCGAAGAGATCGCGGGTTAATCATGGCCAAGGCAAAACAGTCGGGCAAAACCATCAAGGTGACGCTGGTCAGAAGCCTGATCGGCACCATGCAAACCCACCGCGCGACCGCGCGCGGCCTGGGTCTGCGCCGCATCAATTCGACCGCCGAGGTGATCGATACCCCGGCCAATCGCGGCATGATCAACAAAATCAGTTACCTCCTGAAGAGCGAAGGTTAATTCAATGCAGCTCAATACGATCAAACCAGCCGCCGGCGCCAAGCATGCGAAACGACGCGTCGGCCGCGGCATCGGCAGCGGATTAGGCAAGACGGCCGGTCGCGGACACAAAGGACAATCGTCCCGCGCGGGCGGTTATCACAAGGTCGGTTTTGAGGGCGGCCAGATGCCGCTGCAACGCCGCCTGCCCAAGCGCGGTTTCAATTCGCCCACGCGCGGCGATACCGCCGAAGTGCGTCTGTCGGATCTGAACCGCCTGAAGGTCGATACCATCGACATCCTGGTACTCAAAGAAGCCGGCATTGTGCCGATCCACGCTTTGACGGCGAAAGTCATCGTGTCCGGCGAGTTGAAGCGCAAAGTTACGCTGCTCGGTCTGCTGGCGTCGAAAGGTGCGCGCGCAGCCGTAGAAGCTGCCGGCGGCAAATTCGAAATGCCTGACAGCACCGGCGGCAAGCCCGTCAAAGAAGGCAAGAAAGTCGCGCGTAAAGCGGCGGCCATCGTGCGCGCTGAAACCCGCGCTGCGACCACGTCCGCGACCATCGCCGAAGAGAACGCCAAGGCAGCGGTGAACGCGGAAGCGAAAGCCGAAGCCAAGAGCAAAGCCAAGGCCGAATCGAAAGAAAAAGCCGAAGCCAAGGCAGAAGCCAAGGCCGCACCTGAAGCCAAAGCCAAGGGCGGCAAAGACAAAGCCCCCGCCAAGAAAAAGAAGGCTGAGTAAAGTTGGCTAATCAGGATTCCAGATTGAGCATGCAGGGCAAGATGGGCGACCTTAACCGTCGCCTGTTGTTCTTGCTGGGCGCGCTGATCGTTTACCGCATCGGCGCGCACATCCCGGTACCGGGCATCGATCCGGTGACGCTGGCAGAGCTCTTCAAGTCGCAAAAAGGCGGCATCCTCGACATGTTCAACATGTTTTCGGGTGGCGCGCTGTCGCGCTTCACGATCCTGGCGCTCGGCATCATGCCGTATATCTCGGCCTCCATCATCATGCAGCTGATGACGGTCGTGTCGCCGACGCTCGAAGCGCTCAAGAAAGAAGGCGAAGCGGGCCGCCGCAAGATCACGCAGTACACGCGCTACGGCACTGCTGCGCTCGCCATGTTCCAGGGCATGGGTATCGCGATAGCGCTCGAATCCCAGCGCGGACTGGTGCTCGATCCGGGCCTGGCTTTCCGTCTCACGACCATGATCACGCTGGTCACCGGCACCATGTTCCTGATGTGGCTGGGCGAACAGATCACGGAACGCGGCATCGGCAACGGTATTTCGCTGATCATATTCGCGGGCATCGCGGCAGGGCTGCCGACCGCGGTGGTTGGCACGCTCGAACTGCAGCGCACCGGCGCCTTCAGCATCCTGACCATATTCTTCATCGCGGCACTGGTGATCGGCGTCACTGCACTGGTGTGCTTCGTCGAGCGCGGCCAGCGCCGCATCCTCGTCAATTACGCCAAGCGCCAGGTCGGGCGCAAGGTCTACGGCGGGCAATCTTCGCATCTGCCTCTGAAGCTCAACATGTCGGGCGTGATCCCGCCGATTTTCGCTTCGAGCATCATCCTGTTCCCCGCCACGCTCGCGCAGTGGTTCGGCACCGGCGAGAACATGCGCTGGCTGGCGAATATCGCCTCCACGCTGCACCCCGGCGAGCCGGTCTACGTTTTTCTGTACTCGGCGGCCATTGTGTTTTTCTGTTTCTTTTACGCGGCGCTGATGTTCAATCCGAAGGAAACCGCTGACAACCTGAAGAAAAGCGGCGCTTTCGTGCCCGGCATCCGGCCCGGCGACCAGACCGCGCGCTACATCGAAAAAATCATGCTGCGCCTGACGCTGGTGGGTTCAGTTTATGTGACGCTGGTATGCCTGCTGCCCGAATTCCTGATCGTCTGGAAAAAAGTGCCGTTCTATTTCGGTGGCACCAGCTTGCTGATTATTGTGGTGGTGACGATGGATTTCATGTCGCAGGTGCAGGCATACGCGATGAGCCATCAGTATGAAAGCCTGCTCAAAAAGGCCAATTTCAAGGGCGGCGGCGTGTTTCCGACTCGTTAATGGCGAAAGAAGAGACCATAGAAATGCAGGGTTCGATCGTGGAGACCCTGCCCAACGCAACATTCCGGGTAAAGCTGGAAAACGGCCACACGGTTCTCGGCCATATTTCCGGCAAGATGCGCATGCACTACATCCGCATCCTGCCCGGCGACAAGGTAACGGTGGAAGTCTCGCCGTACGATTTGACACGGTGCCGGATCACATTCCGCGCCAAGTAAGGCAGCAGGTTTAAGGAGCGAAACATGAAAGTACTGGCTTCGGTGAAGAAGATATGCCGCAACTGCAAGATCATCCGCAGGAAGCGGGTGGTGCGCGTCATTTGCAAGGATCCGCGGCATAAACAGCGCCAGGGATGATCGGCGTAATTGCACAGCGCCACGGTTAAAACCGGAGAATTTTGCATTTACTGAGGCAAATTAACAGGTTATAATCGCCGGCTTTCAATTTTTGGCAAACGTTTCAGCGCACGTTTTTTGTATACAAGGTAGAAACATATGGCCCGTATTGGTGGGGTAAACATTCCGAATCATCAGCACGCGGAAATCGCATTGACGGCGATTTACGGCGTCGGTCGCAGCCGCGCGCGCGCGATCTGCTCGTCGGCCGGCATTCAGCACACGACCAAGGTCAAGGACCTGTCGGATACCGACATGGAGAAGCTGCGCGAGCAGGTTGCAAAATTCGCCATCGAAGGCGATTTGCGGCGCGAAGTTTCGATGAACATCAAGCGCCTGATGGACCTCGGCACCTGGCGCGGGTTGCGGCATCGCCGCGGCCTGCCGGTGCGTGGGCAGCGCACGCGCACCAACGCGCGTACGCGCAAGGGGCCGCGTAAAGCAGCGGTGAAGCTCCAGAAAGCCGTCTCGGCCTGATCGACAGATTACTAGCGGAAAGCATATTCAATGGCTAAGGCAAATACACGGGTTCGCAAGAAGGTCAAAAAGAATGTCGCGGAAGGCATCGCGCACATTCATGCGTCCTTCAACAACACCGTCATCACCATCACCGACCGCCAGGGCAACGCCCTGTCATGGGCGACCAGCGGTTCGGCCGGCTTCAAGGGTTCGCGCAAATCGACGCCGTTCGCGGCGCAGATCGCCGGCGAACAAGCGGGCAAGCTGGCGCAGGAATGCGGCGTCAAGAACCTCGAAGTCCGCATCAAGGGCCCGGGCCCGGGACGCGAATCCGCCATGCGCGCTTTGAATGCACTTGGCTTCAAGATCACCAGCATCGCCGACGTCACGCCCGTCCCGCACAACGGATGCCGCGCGCCGAAGCGGCGTCGCATCTAAGGAGAACCGGCTGTGGCCAGAAATCTAGACGCAAAATGCCGCCAGTGCCGCCGCGAGGGCGAGAAGCTGTTCCTCAAGGGCGACAAGTGCTTTACCGACAAGTGCGCGATCGAGCGCCGCAACTACCCGCCGGGCCAGCACGGCCAGAAGAACAGCCGCCTGTCCGGCTACGGCGTGCAGCTGCGCGAGAAGCAGAAGCTGCGCCGCATTTACGGCCTGCTCGAGCGTCAGTTTCGCAATACCTACCACCGCGCGGAACAGAAGAAAGGCATCACCGGCGAGACGCTGCTGCAGATGCTGGAATCGCGCCTCGACAACATCACGTTCAAAATGGGTTTCGGCGCGTCACGTTCCGAAGCGCGCCAGATCGTGCGCCACAACGGCATCCTGGTGAACGGCAAGCGCGTGAATATTCCATCCTACCAGCTGCGCCCGGGCGACGTGGTCGAAGTCGCAGGCAAAGCCAAGGAACATCTGCGCATCAAGGCCGCCCTCGAAGCCACCTCCGGCCGCGGTTATCCGGAATGGCTGGAAGTCGACACTGCCGCGTTCAAAGGCACGTTTAAGACCATGCCGCAACGCAGCGATCTGCCCTCCACCATCAATGAATCACTGGTGGTCGAGCTTTACTCCAAATAATTGCCAGAGGATTAAGCCATGCCCAGCAGCACTTTTCTTAAGCCTCGCATCATCGACGTGCAGAACATTTCGCCGTTCCACGCCAAGGTCACGATGGAACCATTCGAGCGCGGCTACGGCCACACGCTCGGCAATGCGCTGCGCCGCATCCTGCTGTCTTCGATGCCCGGTTTCGCCGCGACTGAAGTCAAGATGAGCGGCGTGCTGCACGAATATTCGACCATCGACGGCGTGCAGGAAGACGTGGTCGACATCCTGTTGAATCTCAAAGGCATCGTGCTGAAACTGCACAACCGCGAAGAAGCCGAACTGACGCTCAAGAAGCAGGGCGAAGGCGTCGTGACCGCGGGCGACATCGAGCCGATGCACGACGTAGAAATCGTCAATCCCGATCACGTAATCGCGCATCTGACGGCCGGCGGCAAGCTCGACATGCAGATCAAGGTAGAACACGGCCGCGGCTACGTGCCCGGTGCCGTGCGGACCAGCCGCGGCGAACAGATCGAAGGCGCGGTCAGCCGCGCAGTCGGCAGCATCGTGCTCGACGCTTCGTACAGCCCGGTGCGCCGCGTCAGCTACCAGGTCGACTCGGCGCGCGTCGAACAGCGCACCGACCTCGACAAGCTGATCGTCGACATCGAAACCAACGGCGCTATCGAGCCGGAAGAAGCGATCCGCTACGCGGCGCGCATTCTGGTCGATCAACTGGTGGTGTTCGCCGACCTCAAAGGCACGCCGGTACAAATCGAGCAGCCGAAAGCCCAGCAGATCGATCCCATCCTGCTGCGCCCTGTAGACGACCTCGAACTGACGGTGCGTTCGGCCAACTGCCTCAAGGCGGAAAACATCTATTACATCGGCGACCTGATTCAGCGCTCCGAAAACGAATTGCTGAAGACGCCGAACCTCGGCCGCAAATCGCTGAACGAAATCAAGGAAGTGCTCGCGTCGCGCGGACTCACGCTCGGCATGCGGCTCGAAAACTGGCCGCCGGTCGGCCTCGAAAAGGTCTGACAATAGTTTTACAAAACGAGGGGAAACATCTCCTCGCGCTCCTCTAAGCAAGGCTGGTTTCGGAAGATCCTGAAACCGGCGCGACAAAGGATTTATCATGCGTCACCGTTTAGGCTTAAGAAAACTCAACCGCACCAGCAGCCATCGTCTGGCCATGCTGCGCAACATGACCGTATCGCTCTTGCGGCATGAAGTCATCAAGACGACGCTGCCCAAAGCGAAGGAACTGCGCCGTGTTGCGGAGCCGTTGCTCACACTCGGCAAATCGCCTTCGCTCGCCAACCGCCGGCTCGCATTCGACCGCCTGCGCGACCGCGAGATCGTTACCAAACTGTTCGGCGAGCTCGGCCCGCGCTATGCCCAGCGCAACGGCGGCTATCTGCGCATACTGAAATTCGGCTTTCGCAAGGGGGATAACGCGCCCATGGCGGTAGTGGAGTTGATCGACCGCCCTGAGGTCAGCGAGGATAAAAAAGACGAAGCGCCTGCCAAGGCGGCATAATAAAAAAACGGTACCATTCAAAAAGCCGGCCTTGTGCCGGCTTTTTTCTTGTACGCGACTGGCAGGTTAGAATCCCCACATGTTCAACGATCTCGAACTGACCGGCCGCGCGGCCACCCACGTCGTGCAGCGCGATGATCTCGGCGCCGCGATACATCAGCGCGTGCTGGAGCCGTTTCTCGCGCTCAAGGCCGCGGCGGCCGAAGCCGGCATCGACGTGCAGATAGCAAGCGGCTTTCGCGATTTCGCGGCGCAGCTGCGCATCTGGAACATGAAATACCGCGGCGAGCGCCCGCTCTACGACGCGGCGGGCAACGTGCGCGATAACGCCAGCCTGGACGCCGGCGAACTCATCGAGGGCATCCTGTGCTGGAGCGCGCTGCCGGGCGCCAGCCGCCACCACTGGGGCACTGACATCGACGTGATAGACCGCGCAGCCATGCCCGAAAATTACCGTTACCGGCTCTTGCCCGAAGAGTACGCGGCGGGCGGGGTATTTCACCGGCTCAACACGTGGCTCGATGAAAACATAGCGCGGTTCGATTTTTTCAGGCCGTACGCGGAATACCGAGGCGGCGTCAATGCGGAACCGTGGCATTTGAGCCATGCGCCGACAGCGTCCGTGGCACTGCGGATGCTAACGCCGGAACTGGTAGCAGCAACGGTGCGCAACAGCGACGTGCTGGGTAAAGACGAGGTGCTGGCGCGGCTGGAGGATATTTACCGCATTTACGTGGCCAATATCTCCACGCCGGCGGCCACGGCGTAATCCGTGCTCTTTTACCCGCGCGCGAGGCGCGCGTCGAAAGGAACCAGGTTCGCGCCGAACGGCTCGGCCTCGGGATGCTCTTTCTTCCACCAGCCGGCAAGTTCGCGGCAGGTCGCGAAATAAACACCCGGATGGCGGGCCATATAGGTGATGAATTCATCCACGGCGCGTGCCCGCGCCGCGCGGCCTGAGCCGTAATCCCCGCGCGGATGCAGCGTGAGATTCACGCAGTGCCCGGCGCTGTACATGGCGTCGAATTCTTCTTTCCATACTTTCAGCGCACGGATATGCGAATGGCGCGGATTGTAGAAAGTAGCATCTGTGAGCGCTTCGAAGGTCGGCAGTTCCACCAGCTGTTTACCCGCCGCGCAATCGACCACGTAAGGATAATCGGCGTCCTGGAAGCTGCTGTCGTAGAGATAGCCGAGATCGGCGAGGTGGCCGAAAGTGTCCCGCGTCAGCAGGCCAAACGGTGCGCGCCAGCCGACCGGTGCCGTGCCGGTGATTTGGGTCAGCGCTTTGTGCGCGCGTTCGAGTATTGCGCGTTCCTGCGCGCCGAGCTTGCTGTGGTCTTCGAACGCATAGCCGCGCGCGCCGATTTCATGGCCGTCCTTTTGTATCGCGGCGACAGCAGCGGGGTTGTTTTCCGCGTCGAACGC
>Ga0114966_10002359_pt1 | contig 16841 bp, 13 predicted proteins | sample M_130207_XF_Meta_FD_87029 | JGI IMG/M metagenome (GOLD analysis project Ga0114966, IMG submission 87029) | Freshwater microbial communities from Lake Montjoie, Canada to study carbon cycling - M_130207_XF_MetaG | ecosystem: Environmental > Aquatic > Freshwater > Lake | place: Lake Montjoie...
GTAGTATATTCATAACCCGTGCCCGCCAATTTCACCTTTTCGTTATGTCCGACTTTCGCTCTGACCCGCTCGACAAGACTCTCGCCCTCCGGGAAATGATTTTCGCCCTCCGGGAAATGACCGACCTCGACCGCCACGTTGAGGGGCTTTGTGAGAGACGAGCAAAGACACTGTGGGGACCTCTCGGCCCCGTCCGACTCAGCCGCGAGTGGCGTCTTTATGAGTCCGGCGTCGTGCCGTTGGATGAACTACAAAAGAAGGCATTCCCCGACCCGCCACCTCCGTTTGTGAGGATGCCGGAGGAGTTGTATCTTCGCTTCAAAAACTCGAGGCCTTCGGAACCTTTCAACGCGGCGGCCTTCGCGCGAAGTTGCGAGGCGTTTCGGCAGGCGGAGAAAGCCATGCCTCGGCGGGATGCGGTGGACAAGATTGCGGGTGAATTAGGGCGCACGCCGCGGCAGGTGCAGCGGTATATCGCGCAGCTCATCCAAGCAGGCAAAGCCCCCGCCGCTTGGTTCGATGGCTACCAATACAAGCCCGACCCACGCGAAGCGGCAGCGCTCATCCGTCAGGAGGTTGCCAACTGCGCCAGACGCCCCAAGCGCAAAGCACCACCGGCTGACTCTTTCGATGCGCTGCTTCTCCAACTCCACGCCAAGCGGGAGCGAGCATGGGCGAGACTGCGGAAACATGAGGAGAAATATGAGCAGATCGAACTTGGGTTGTTGCTTTTTAGGGCTGCGTATCACCAGCAGTGGCTAAACCGTTATCGTTACGCGCTCCTCCACTTCGACCCCGAGACCTTTGATGAGTCCCCCGATAGGCTGGACTTCGAGAGGTGCGACGAAAACAAGGAGCGGTTTGAACCGGAAGCGGCGGAGATGGCACGCGGGCTCATCAAAGAGTCACGCTTTGGAATGAAAGGCTGGATGCTGCAAATTTGCTTCTATCATGCGCGTGCCCACGAAAGCACACATCCGGTCGAGCATGTCTGCCAGTTGCTCGGAGTCAGTCCGTCAACATTCTGGCGAAGGTTCGGCCACGACCCCAGTTTAATGAGAGCGGCGCGGGATGGAGGGGATGCGTATTTCAACTTTTTCGCCACAGGGCGTTCACCTGCTCAAATGATGGACTTCAAGCCCGCTGCGCGCGTGCTGGACAATGAGACATCTGATGCGGAATCGCTGAGTGCTTGGGACGAACAGCTCTACGTCGCCTCCGCAGTCCGTACGCGCAGTTCGTGATTGCCCAAAAAACACTCTGCGGGTTTGAAGCCTGATAACGCATATCATCGCCGCGAAAAAGGGGTGTGGCGGGGTCGTTCCTTCCGCCAGAGCAAAACAATCCTTGCCCGGCCCGCCGTTGCGCGAGGATGGCGGGAGCGTGGCTGGCATCGTGGCGTCCATGCCGGGGCGCTCATGCTGCCACCGGCATCGGCAGAACCTTGCCTCCGTCCGCTGGCCTGATGTTCCAATACGCTGCCGCATCCTCGGCATGGACTACATCGGCATAGCGTTGCATGACCATGCGAGGACCATTTCCCATTTCGAGTGAAACCTCGGCGGCGTTCTTGCACTGCTCCAGCCTGTAAGACGCGAATCCGTGCCTCAGTGCGTTGTGCTTCCACTTCACCTTTGCCGCTGCCGCGCACTTCTCCCGATCATTGGACGGCTCCAGAGCGTAAACGAAACCAGTGCGGCCGCGATACGGTGCCAGCCATTGAGCGAGGTTCGCCTGCATCGTGATCTTGCGGCGGATCGTCTTGGACACCGCCTCGGGGACGTTGACCACGCCCCGGTCAAAATCAATATCCTCCCACCGAAGCTGACCACGTTCTTCCCCCGGTCTTGGTTCGTCCTCGCTGATCTCGTCGGCGCGCACACCGCCAAAGGCGATGAGCGCGAGGTAAGGGACGAATCTTTCGCTGGCGGCACTGAGCAGTGCGGCGGTCTCCGCCGGGGTGAAGATTGCCGGGGGTTTTCGCTTGGTCTTGACGAAGTTCACGGCGTCGGCGGCGGTGGTTTCGTTCTTCGTCAACCATCCATGCGACCGACCGAAGGTGAACAGCGTCTTGATATTCCGAAGGTGGTTGTTCTTCGATACCGCGCCCATTTTCAAGCTGGCGATGTAGCGGCCCAAGTCCTCTCCGGTGACGTCCTTCAGATTGACGGCGAACGCCTGCACCAGCTTGCCGGTGATGCGCCTTAAATCTTTGCAGTGCCGCGCAGATAATCCCTCGGCGTTTTTGGTCGCAAGAAACCGCTCGCTGGCGTCGGTCACGGTGATGTCGGGGAGACCGCGGTCACGATGTCGCGCAAAATACCGGCACGCCTCCAAGATCGAATCCCCGCCGAGCAGGTCGAAAGCGGCGGCGAACGTCCGCGCGGCGATGTCGATGGAAACGCCGGTCGGGTTCAACGCCTCGCTCGCGGCGACGTAAAGCTGCCGCTCCCTGCCGCCGAGTCGCAACGCCTCAAGATCACCAAGGGCAAGGGATGATGCGCGGGAAGCTGCCTCGCGCTTCGCCTCATCGAGATCGCGGAATTGACGAAGCACGCGCCCGCTGGCCCCAACGAAAGAGACGGTATAGGTAGGCACGCCCCGGTTGTTCGTGCGGTAAATCTTCACGCTCGCGCTGCCTTTCGTGACGGTGAGAGGGAAGGTTTCGGTGGTCTTGCGTTTCATCATGTTTCCTTTTGTTTCACCGAGTCTCGGCGTAATGCTGGCGTAATGCAAATTGTATTTTGCACAGCAATACAGATAAAAAGCCGTGGACTGTAAATCCACTGGCTTACGCCTTCACAGGTTCGAATCCTGTCCTGCCCAGTCTCCCGCCGGTGCGATAAACCCAGGATTCGCAGCCCGACCGGAAGCCCGCCGCAATTTCCACTTTCCCTTTCCGCGCCGCGCCCTTCCTATGTCCGCATTATGAAACCCAACGCACCCCTCGTGGCGGTCGTCATGGGCAGCAAATCGGACTGGGAGACGATGCGCTGCGCTGTGGAGATTCTAGAGAAATTCCACATTCCGCATGAAAAGCAGGTCGTCTCGGCGCATCGCACGCCGGCGCTGCTCACGGAGTTTGCCACGGGCGCGGCGGCCCGCGGATTGCAGGTCGTCATCGCCGGCGCGGGCGGGGCGGCGCATCTGCCGGGGATGATCGCTGCGCAGACGGCGCTGCCCGTCATCGGCGTGCCCGTGGAGTCGAAAACTTTGCGCGGTTTGGATTCGCTGCTTTCCATCGTGCAGATGCCCGGCGGCGTGCCGGTCGCCACAATGGCGATCGGAACCGCCGGCGCGCGGAATGCCGGGCTGCTGGCGGTGAGCATCTTGGCGCTGCGCAATGACACGATTCGTTTTGCGCTCGATGAATTCCGCGCGAAGCAGACCGCCGAAGTGCTCGCGCAGAAACTGGAATGAGCGAGCCTCGCGTTTTTTTACCGGGCAGCACGATCGGCGTAATGGGCGCCGGGCAACTCGGGCGCATGTTGGCCATCGCGGCGCGACGCATGGGGTATCGCGTCCACACTTTCTCGCCGGATGAGGACACGCCGACCGGCCAGCTCGCCGACCGCGAAGTGGCGGCGCGCTACGACGACGCGGCGGCGGTGCGCGACTTCGCGCGCGGCGTGGACGTGCTGACGTTCGAGTTTGAAAACATCCCCGTGCAGACCGTCGAGTGGGCGGCCGAGCATTGTGTCGTGCGCCCGTCGGCGCAGGTGCTCCACATCTGCCAGCACCGGTTGCGGGAGAAGGAATTTCTGGATCAGGCGGGTATTCCGCTGCCGGGCTTCATGGCGGTGGGAAGTGCGGGCGATCTCGCGGCAGCGGTGGCGGAGCTGGGGTTGCCGGCGGTGCTGAAGACGGCGGCGTTTGGCTACGACGGCAAGGGCCAGCGCAAGATCGCGCCGGGCGACAATCTCGCGGAAGCGTGGGCGCCGTTCGTCGGGACAGGCGCGGTGCTGGAGCAGTTTGTGCGGTTTGAAAAGGAGATCTCCGTGCTCGTCGCGCGGGGGGCGGATGGCGCAACGGTGACGTATCCGGTGTGCGAGAACGTGCATCGCCAGCACATCCTCGACGTGACGCTCGTGCCCGCGAACATCGCGCCGGAGACGGCGGAAAAGGCGCGGGCGCGGGCGGTGGAGATCGCGGAGAAACTCGACCTCGTCGGGTTGCTCGCAGTGGAGATGTTCCTGCTCGCGGATGGCAGCATCCTGATCAACGAACTCGCGCCGCGTCCGCACAACAGCGGGCACTATTCCTTTGATGCCAGCGTCACGAGCCAGTTTGAGCAGCAGCTCCGAGCGGTGTGTGGCCTGCCGCTCGGCAACACGGATTCGCTGCGGCCCGCGGCAATGGTGAACCTCCTTGGCGACGAGTGGGCGGGCGGTGAGCCGAACTGGGCCGCGGTGTTGGCGCTGCCCGACGTGAAGCTGCACCTCTACGGCAAAGCCGAGCCGCGCGCCGGACGGAAGATGGGGCACCTCGTGGCCTTTGGCGCGACGACGGCAGAGGCCGGGCAGCGCGCGCTCGCAGCCCGCGCCGCGCTGACCAAATCGTGATATCCGCGACGCTGATGGAGACCGCGCTTTTGTCCACCGCGACGCCGCGCGACCGCGACGCCGCGGTGCTCCGGGCGGTGGCGGTGCTGACGGCGGGCGAGCCGGTGGCGCTGCCGACGGAAACCGTTTATGGGCTGGCCGCCGATGCGCTGCGGCCCGCCGCGGCGGTGAAAATTTTCGAGGCGAAGGAGCGCCCGTTTTTCGACCCGCTGATCGTGCATCTGCCCTCGCGCGGCTGGCTGGACGAACTCGCGGACATCCCTTCCGAGAGCCGCGCCGTGGTCGCGGTGCTCACCGAACGCTTCTGGCCGGGACCGCTCACGCTGGTGCTGCCGCGGCGCGCGGTCGTGCCGGACATCGTGACGGCGGGGTTGGAAACCGTGGCGGTGCGGATGAGCGCGCATCCCGTTTTTCGCGAGGTGATCACGCGCTTCGGGCGGCCGCTCGCCGCACCGAGCGCGAATCGCTTTGGGCGCATCAGCCCAACCACGGCGGCACACGTCCGCGCGGAACTCGCCGGGCGCATCCCGCTGATCCTGGACGGCGGCCCGGCGCTGCACGGCGTGGAAAGCACGATCATCGCGGTCGAAGGCGGGCGGCTGCGGATGCTGCGCGCAGGCCCGATCGCGGCGGATGAACTCGCGGCGGCGGGCGGTTGCCTTTTCGCGCCCGCGTCCGCCGCCGCTGCGCCCCCGGAAGCGCCAGGCCAGCTCGCCAGCCACTACGCGCCGGGCACCCCGCTGCACCTCATCGACGACGCCACGGTGCTGACACCCGGCAGCGGCGTGCGCGCCGGGCTGCTCGGGTGGAAGCGCGTGGCCAACCACAGCTATGAGCGATTCGCGCACGCCGAGTGGCTCAGCGAACGGCAGGATCTGCGCGAGGCGGCGGCGGGCCTTTTCGCCAAAATGCGGCGGCTCGACGACGCGGGGCTGGATGTGATCCTCGCGGAAAAGCTCCCGGAATCCGGACTCGGGATCGCGATCATGGACCGGCTGCGCAAGGCCGCGCACCCGAAGTAGCCGATGGCTGCCCCGCCGAACAAAATCAGCGCGAAGGCCGCCGGGTTGGTGAGCCTCGCGGTGATGTGCAGCCGGCTGCTCGGGTTGGTGCGCGAGCAGGTCTTCGCCGCGCTGTTTGGCGCGAGCGCGGGCATGGACGCGTTCATCGCGGCGTTCCGCGCGCCGAATCTGCTACGCGACCTTTTCGCCGAGGGCGCGCTCTCGACGGCGTTCGTGACGATATTTTCCGAGAAGATCACGAAGGAGGGCGAGGCGAACGCGTGGCAACTGGCGAACAAGGTGGCGACGCTGACGGCGGTTTTCATGTCGGGTGTGACGCTCCTCGGCATCTGGCTCGCGCCGCAGCTCATGCACGTGCTGGCCGCGGGTTTCGGCGTCGGGACGGTAAAAATGGAGACGGCGATTTTGCTGACGCGGATCATGTTTCCCTTCATCGCGCTGGTCTCGCTGGCTGCGCTGGTCATGGGCATGCTGAACGCGAAAAGTGTCTTCGGGATGCCGGCGATGGCGTCCACGTTTTTCAACATCGGCTCGATCCTCGGCGGCGTGGGCCTGGCCTGGCTGCTCGACCCGGCATTTGGCACGGCGCAGTACGGCACCGGCTCACTGATCGGGCTGGCGATCGGCACGCTGATCGGCGGGACGCTGCAACTCGTGGTGCAGTTTCCCGCGCTGCGGCGCGTGGGTTTTCGCTTCCGCCCGGACTTTGCGTGGCGCGATCCCGGCGTGCAGCGGATCCTTTGGTTGATGGGCCCGGCGGTCATCGCGGCGAGCGCGGTGCAGGTCAATGTGATGGTCAACGGCAACTTCGCGTCGCATCTCGGCGACGGTCCGGTGAGCTGGCTGAACTACGCGTTCCGGCTGATGCAGTTGCCCATCGGGATTTTCGGCGTGGCCATCGGGACGGTGACGCTGCCGGTGATCGCGCGCAGCGCGGCGGCGGGCAACACCGCGGAGTTTCGCTCGATCCTCGCCAAGGGCATGCGGCTGGCTTTCGTGCTCACGATCCCGAGCACCATCGGGCTCGTGCTGCTCGCGCGGCCGATCATCTCGCTGATTTACGAGCGGCGGAAATTCACCGCGCTCGACACGCTGCACGCCGCGGAGGCGCTGCAGTTCTACGCCATCGGGCTGTGCGCCTACGCGGGGATCAAAGTGCTCGCGCCGGCCTTTTACGCGCTCGGCAAACGGAACACCCCGATGCTCGTGAGTTTCCTCGCCATCGCGGTGAACTACGGGCTGAACCAGTATTTCACGTTCCATCTCGGCTGGGGCCACAAAGGCCTCGCGCTCTCGACAGGGCTGGTGGCGCTGACGAATTTCCTGCTGCTCTACGCGCTCATGCACCGGCAGGTGCAGCGGCTCGAAACGCGCCAGATGGCGGCGACGCTCGCAAAGCTCGCGCTCGCCGGCACCGCTCTCGCCGCGGTGTGCTGGGCGGCGCTGGTGTGGGTGCTGCCGCTGGCGGGCCAGGCGGGTGTGGCGGGAAAAGCGGGCGCGCTTTTCGCAACGATCGCGGTGGCCGGCGCGGCGTTCTTCGGCGTGGCGTTTTTCCTGCGCATCGAGGAGATCGACGACGTGGCCGCGATGGTGCGGCGAAAGCTCGGGCGCTTCGCCAAGCCGGCGTGAACCGCGCCACGGCGCGTGCTTTTTCAGCGCCGCCGACGGGCGAGCAGGCCGAGGACGCCGGTCAGCAACAGCCCGAGCGAACCGGGCTCCGGGACCACGGCACCGCCGCCGAACGCTTTGCCTTCATCGCCCGTGAAGGAAGCCGCGCCACTGGTGAATATGACCGTCGAGCCAGCGCCGATGGTCAGCGATGAGAGGGTCTGGCTCACGGTGCCAAACTTCAAAGTCGTGCCCGCGCCGGTCACGCTCACGGCCGAGGTAGCGCTGCCGACCGCTCCATCCACGGTGGTCGTTCCGGCGGTGGCGTTGAGCGCGGCGTAGCTTTGGGGGCCGTCGAGATTCACGGTGCCTGCGCCCGTTTTCGTCAGGCTGTTCGAGCCACCGTTGATCCCGCCGGAGATCGTGAGGGTGGTGCCGACCCCCGCGCTGACGTTGGCATTTTGCCCCAGGACGACCGGAGCCGAGATCGTGTGGCTGCCGAGAGTAACGCTGATTTCCGGCGTGCCGCCACCGTCGGCGAGCGTGATCACGTCCGCCACGCCGCCTGCGATGGTGTAGCCGTTCGCGTTGTTGAAGACCATCCTGCCCACGGTCTTCGCGTTGTCCACCGAGAGGGTCGCCGGAGCGGTGATGGCAGTCCCAAAAGTCGCGACGGCCCCGCTCGCGTTGGGCACGGCCGGGCTCCAATTGGAGGCCAGCGAATTGGACCACGAACCGCTGCCCGGCAGGTTCCAAGTCGCGCTGACGGGACCGGTGCTCATGACGCTGACGACGCCCGACGTCGCGAGCAGCGAGGTGTTCCAACCGAGGCCGGCGGTGAGGCTGGGGAGATTGAGCGCGGCAAAGGTGCCGCTGGTGCTGGCGGAGTCGAACAGATCGAAAGTGTGGCCGAGCAGCGGGGTGAAGCCCCCGAGCAGGCTGACGGCAAGGTTGCCGCCCAGCGTGAACGCACCGCTGACCGTGAGGCAGTCGTAAGCCGTCTTGCGCGTGAGTCCGCCGAGGTCCAGGGCGAGGAGCGATGTCGGCTGCAGCGTGACGTTTCCCGTAATGGTGATGGACCCGGCGGCCGCGAGGAGACCGGGCGCAATGGTGCCGGTGCTCGTGAGATTTCCGACGAGCCGGCCATTGCCCCGGACCTTGCCGTTATTGCCGATGGTCACACCGGCGGGAGCGGTGATGATCCCGCTGGATTTCAGGTCCAAATCAGCGAGGCCCAGTCCGGTGCCGACGGCGAGGCTCTTGACGGTGGTCGGCAGGAGCGGTCCGGTCACGGTCAAGGCAGCCGCGGGATCAAGGGTCACGTCATGGACCGAGGCGGGAAGGATTCCGACCGTCCAGTTGCTCCGCGTGGCCCACGTGCCGCCGGCGGCGTTGCGGAAATGCAGCTTGGGCGTGAAAAGGAGCACGCTGGTGTTGCCATTGGCGAGCGTGGCGGCGTAGGCGATCTGGCCGTTGTTGTTCATCTGGCTGCTGCCCCCGCGATCCGCCCCGCCGACGAAGGTCACCGATCTAATCGTGCTGCTACCGACGGGCTGTCCGACGTAAGCGGCGGTGATGATTTCCTGACCGTCCCCCAGATAAATGCCGCGCGCTCCGTTAGTGCTCGTGCCGATGAAACCGACGACCCCAAGGTCGTTCAGCGCCACCTTTGAAAATGCGGAAAAAGTGCCACCGATGTTGGGAGCGGTCTGCCCCGTGGTGGCCACGGCTTGCGCGACACCCCCCGGCGCGATGTAGATCCCCTGCCCGACGACAACCGCCGACCCGTCCGCCAGCTCCTCGGATGCTTGACCCCGGAACGCGACGAGACCGGTATTGCTGAGGAGCGTATCGAAGAATGCGCTGAAATTTCCGGGCAAACCGGGTGCGGCTTGCAGCGTACTCGCCAGCACAGCCAGTGTCCCTCCGGATCCCGTGTAGATCGCGCGCCCCAAATTGTCGCTCGTCCCTGTGAACGCGACCTTGCCTTGGTCATTGAGGGCCAGCCCAGCAAAGTCGCTGAAATTCCCCCCGATGCCCGGAGCAGCCTGGCCGGTGGCGGCGACGGTGACAGCCAGGCTGCTCCCGATCTTCGTATAGATGGCGGTGCCGCCGCTACTGGTTCCGTTGAAAGCGGTCATCCCCACGTTGTTCTGGAGCACCGATCCCGTGAACGAGGTGAACAGCCCACCAACCGGGTCCGTTGTCGTCGTTGTCGCGATCGTTGTTGTCGCGCCTCCACTGCGGACAGCAAAGGCACCGGCCTGATCCGTGGTGAGGTCGCCAGCGTCATCCACGGTTGCCACGGTTGCCACGAAGGAGAAACTTCCACCATCTGTGAGGGCCAAGCTGCCGGACGGGACGCCGGGAAATTGGTTAATCGCGCTGCTCAAATTCGGAAGAACCTGCCCAGTCGCCGCGATCGTCGTCAGAGTCCTTGGTGTCCCCCCCGTTCCCGAGTAGATCCCCGTCTTTAGAAGGCCTGGCAGTGTGGGGCTGATCTCCTTTCCGTTGCTCCCAAGAAATCCGACCAGACCGCTCTCGCTGATCAACGGAGAGAAAAACCCCGTAAAGGCGCCTCCGATCACCCCTGCCGCATCCCCCGAAATCGCGACGGAAACCGGCCCGGTAGCGCTCGACTTATAGACGCCAGAACTGCCGCCGCTCGACGCTGCTTTCCCGACGAACGCCACCGTCCCGCTCCCGTTCAACACCACATCGAAAAAGGAATTAAATAAGCTCCCCCCAAGGTCAGGCATCGCCCCTCCTTTAATCGCGATCACCTGCGTGGCTCCGTCCTCCAACGCATGCGAGCGCGGGCTCGCGACGCAGAGGAGCGTGAGCGCCAGACAAGGCGCGAACTTTCTCGAAAATGGGTGCAGACAGATATTTGAGAGTTTTCTCAAGCGGGGTAGGTGTCGCGGGGACCGCGAGCAAAGCGAGTTTTCACCGAAGATCAAACTATTTTATCCCGTAAACCACTATTTTACGGGGTCGTCACGCACCACGGCGAATCCCGTCCTCCATTACTTCGCCGTGCCCACGACGAGCGCGCCCTTCGCCGGCTGCCAGGCGTAGCCGAATGCGAACCCGAGCGGCGCGGGATTGCTGCGCTGGTAGGCGGCGGCGAGGTCGGGTTGCTGGTGCTGTTTGAAAAGGTCGATCGGCCCCTCGTAGCTGCCCCAAAAACGCAGCGTCCAGCGGCGTGGATCAAACGCGCGGAGCGGGATGCCGGAGTCGTCCTGCACGATCACGCTGCTGTTCGTGAGGAGGAAATCGCGCGCGGTGGAAAACCCTTCGCCGTGCATCAGGTAACTCGCGGATTTCACGAGGCTCATGCCGGGACCGAGCTTTTTGCAAAAGCCGAGGAAAGCCCCATTGCGACCGCCGTTGGAGAGATCGGTTTTGAAATAGTGCAGCATCTGCCGCTGCCCGCCGGGACCGGTGAATTCGATCTGCGCGTGGTCGCCGCGCGTGCTCACGCCGCGGATCGTGCAGCCGGTGCGCGCGAGAAACGCGAAGAGCAGCGGCAGCGTCCCGGTGACCTGCCCGCGCGTGAGATCACCGCGCATGTCTTTGGTGATGAAGTAATGCGTCGTGAGCATCGTCCCGAGCGCGCGGCGGAGATTGGCGAGATCGGCCTCCAGCGCGGCGGGCGGCATCTGCGCTAGATCCGGCACCGTCCCGACCGGCTCGGTGCCGCAGAGGATGTAGTTCGCCGAGTTGGGGAAAAGAGTGTGCGCGTAGAGAAAATCCGGCCCGCTGAAAAAGTAGAAAACCGGCGCGGCGCGGCGGTTCGCCGCCGCCAGATTCTCCGCCGCCCAGGCGCGCACTTTCACGAGCTGGCGCTGATCCATGCGCGTCCACGCTTTCCCCAAATCCTCCGCGTGCGCGATCCACGCCGGCTGACCGGCGAGCCTCGCCAGCCCGGCATCTTGCACCGCCAGGCCCGCGAGAAAGCGGGCGGTTTCATCCGGCGACGCCGCCCGCGCGGGGCCGTGGGCGGAAAAGGCGAGGGCGAGCAACAGCGAACAAACCTTGGGTGTCATCATGCGCGTCATTTCACGGAAACCGCGGGCCGCGGCGCAAGAAAGTAAATGCCCAGCCCGAGCGCCATCGTCGCCAGACCCCCGAGCGACTCCCACGGATGCGAGCGCCAGATGTGGACGAGCATCCACGCGCTGATCGCGAGAAAAACCAGCGGCGTCACCGGATAACCCCACGTCCGGTAGGGCCGCGGCAGCCCCGGCTGCGTGTGGCGGAGCACGATCACCCCGAGCACCGTGAGAAACGCACAGACCTGCAGGCTGAACTGCACATACGTCACCACCTTCTCGAAGGTCGAGGTCAGCAGCAGCACGTTCACGATGCCGAACTGCACGAGCATCGCCCGCACCGGAAGCCCCGCCGCCGACTTGCCCGCCAACCAGCGCAGCGGGCGCAGATCCTCGCCCATCGCCATCGTCACGCGCGGGCCGATCCACATCATCGCGCTGATCGTCGAGACCAGCCCCGCGCAAATCAGCCCCGCCATCACCTTCGTGCCCGCGGCGCCAAAAAGGTGCGGTCCGGCGACCAGCGCCACCTGCTCCTTGCCCACCATCTCCGCCAGCGGCGTGCTGCGGAGAAAAGCCGCGTTCACGCCGAGATAGAGCAGCACCACGAGCAGCGTGCCGAGCCCGACCGAGCGCGGAATGTCCCGCCCCGGATTGCGCATTTCCCCCGCGATGTAAATCGAGGCATTCCAACCCGAGTAAGCGTACATCACGTAGACGAGACTGATCGCAAACGGCGCGCTGCCGATCAGTCGTCCATCTCCCGATGCCGGGAGAAACGAAACCGGCTCGGCATCGGTCACGCAAAAACCCGCGGCGATGATCACCAGCACCAGCGCGACCTTGAGCACCGTCGCAGCATTTTGAAACCCGCTGCGCAGCCGCACATCGCGCAGCAGCACCAGCGTGGTCAGCCACACCGCCGCGAGCGACAGCACCAGCGGATGCGCCCCCGGCACCACCCCAGCGAAGTATTGGCCAAAAGCCATCGCCGCCAGCGCCACCGGCGCGGCGAAACCCACCGTCGCGGAAATCCACCCCGCGAGAAATCCCACCGCCGGATGATAGATCGTGCTCAGAAAATGATACTCGCCGCCCGACCGCGGCAGCGCCGCGCCCAGTTCCGCGTAGGACAGCGCCCCGCACAGCGCGCACAGCCCGCCGACCGCCCAGAGCATCATGATGGCAAATCCGCTCGGCAGCCCGCCCACTTGAAAGCCCAGACTCGTGAAAATCCCCGTCCCGATCATATCCGCCACGACGATGCACATCGCCGTCACCAGCGAGATCGTTTTTCCACCGGCAGCAGCAGCACCCGAATTCACCCGGCGAGGAAGTAGAGAGCCGCCCCGCGCCCGTCAACCGCTCCGCCTACCGCCGCCAGACGTACGGATCGTAAGTCCGCGGCCCGTGGTAGCTGGAAAAGCCGACCCCGACCGCAGCATCACCCGTGAACCGATACGGATCGGAGCCGTAGATCACGTCGTCGTAAGGACTCACAAAGTGCGGCCCGAAACCCGGCGCGTAATTGCGCGCGAACCGCTCCGCCTCCACCAGCAGCGCGTCGATGACCGCGGGCGCGACCTTCGCCTTGGTCAGCCGGGCGACGTCGTCCTTGGCCAGCGTGTAATCGAGCCCGGTGTTGTCAATTTGCCGGAGGATGAGCCGCTCGGGCACGCCGCGCCGCGTGACGTCGATGACCTCCGCGAGCGTGAGGACGTGGCCATGCTCCATCTTGCCCATGATGTCGGGCGGGACGTTGTGCTGGCGGACTTCGGCGAGTTCCACTTTGGAAAAATTCGCGCAGCCCGCGAGGAGCAGGCCGGCGACGAGGGCGGGGAAAAGGAGGCGGAGGGACATGAGCGGCAGAAATTGGCAGCGGGTGACGCGGAGGGCAAGTGGGGGCGTGCGGAAAAAAAGTCAGCCCTCGATTTTTCGCGCCATCGCCTGCGCCTCCAGGCACAGCTCGGCGGCGAGAAAGGCGTGCTCCTGAGTCATCGCGTTCTCGGTGCGGTGCAGGCAGTCGAGGATGAGCTGACCAAAGAATGGGAAGCCCACTTCCCCATGACAGCGCACGTGGTGCTCGCCCGCGCGATCCACCAGATAGAGCTGGTCGCCCTCCGCGTCGCGCGCCACGTCGAGATACTTCCGCAGCTCGATGTAGCCCTCGGTGCCGAGGATGAAAGTGCGCCCGTCGCCCCACGTCCGCAGGCCGTCGGGGTTCAGCCAGTCCACGCGGATGTAATTCGTCGCGCCATTGTCCGCCACGAGGTTGGCCTCGCCCCAATCTTCAAACTCCGGGTGATCCTTGTGGTGATAATTCGCGACCTGCGCGTTCACGATCCGCGCGCTTTTCGCCCCGGCGTAGTGGAGAAACTGCTCGAACTGATGCGAGCCGATGTCGCACAGAATCCCGCCCGTTTTTTCCCGCGACCAAAACCACCCCGGACGCGCCGCCGGCGAGCTGCGGTGAGGCCCGAGGCCCAGCACCTGCACCACGCGCCCGATCGCGCCCTGCTCGATGAGTTGCCCCGCGCGCACCGCACATTCCACATGCAGGCGCTCGCTGTAATAGACCATGTACTTCCGCCCCGTGGCCTGCACCTTGGCGCGCGCGGCGGCGAGCTGGTCGAGCGTGGTAAAAGGCGTCTTGTCCGTGAAGTAATCCTTGCCCGCGTCCATCACCCGCAGCCCCAGCGGCCCGCGCTCACTCGGCACCGCGGCACTCGCGACCAGCCGCACTTCCTCGCGCTCCAGGATCGCTTCGAGACTCGCCGCCGGCTGCACCCCGGGAAACGTCGCGCAAAATTTCGCGACCTTCTCCGCATCGGGATCATGCACGTAGCGCAGCTCTCCGCCCGCCTCGATCAAACCCTTGCACTGCCCATAAATGTGGCCGTGATCCAGCGCCGCCGCGGCAAAGACAAACTCCCCCTTTTCGACCACCGGCGCGGGCCGGCCCTCGGGCGCGTAATTCATTCCATCGGATTTCTGATGCGTCATAGAGCGTGCATCCTACCGCACGCGAGGCCCCGTGCCAAGAGGCGGCGACGGGCCACTCCCGCTTGCACTCCGGGCAGGCCCCCGGCATGGTCTCGCCTCACTTTGATCACAGGCTACTCACCCGACGAAGACCGCCAACCGCTCACCTATTTCCGCGGCTACCCCATCCACGCCGCCGCGCTGCTCGTCATCGTTCACGTCGTCACCATGATCGCGGCGACGCTGCTCAGGGCCACCGGGGCGGGCGGACTGATCCGGTCGCTCGCTTTTTCGAGCGACGACGTGTTCCAGCGCTTCGCCCTCTGGCAGTATTTCACCTACGCGTTCGTCAATTCGCCGAGCATCTGGTTCGCCATCGAGATGGTGATGCTCTTTCAGTTTGGCCGGGAGGTGGAGCGCTCGCTCGGGCGGCGCGCGTTTCTGCTCATGTATGGGCTGCTGCTCGTCGTCACGCCGCTTGTGCTGAGCGTCGTCGGGCTGTTCCAGCCCACCGAGTCGGTGGGCTCCGGCGGCCTCCACTTCGCGGTCTTCATCGCCTTCGCCACCGTCTATCCGACCGCCGCGATCTTCTTCAATATCCAGGCGCGGTGGATCGCGCTCATCCTCCTCGCCATCTACTCGCTCCAGGCTCTCGCGTCTCACCAGTGGACCGGCCTGCTCACGCTTTGGGCCGGCGCCGGTTTGGCGTGGGCTTTCATCCAGCATCATCGCGGGCATTTCACGCTGCCCGAGCTGCGCTTATGGAAAAAGAAGCCGCGCTTCCAGGTCGTGCGGTCCGAGCCTGCGCGGAGCGCAGCCCCGCGGGAAGACACGCCCCCCAGCGACCTGGACACGCTCCTCGACAAGATCGCCAAGTCCGGCATGGCCAGCCTTACCGCGCAAGAACGCGCGCGGCTGGAAGCAGCGCGCGAGGAGCTGCTGAAGCGGGACCGGCGGTGAGCGCGGTCACGCTGAGCGTGGTCATTCCGTGCTGGCGCGATGCTCGCGCTCTATCACCTCGGCGTCTTCGCCCGCCCGCCTGCACCGCATCTACTACGCCGCGCAGTAAACGCGCCGCGGCCTTCCTCTTCCTCTCAATCTTCCTCCCCTCACCCATATCCCGCCTTGCCAGAGCCGATCCTGCGCGCTGACCTTTTCCCCATGAGTGACGACGCACCGCCCACCAAGCCGGAACCGGCCCACCGCTTCGACCCCAGCTACGTCAATGCGATGGCGCATTTCTACCGGGGCGAAATGAGCCGCATCATGGCCTGGCGCGCCCGACTCGACCCGACGACGAACTGGGCGATCACCACCACCTCCACGATTTTCACCGTCGCGTTCTCCCTCGATCGGGTGCCGCACATCATCTTCTTTTTCAACCTCGCCATCGTCTGGATCATGCTCTGGATCGAGGCCCGGCGTTACCGTTTCTACGACGCCTTCCGCGCCCGCGTGCGCATGCTGGAGGCCCATTTCCTCGTCCCCATCGTGGCCCAAAACACCAAGCTCCTGCAGGGCGACTGGCAGAAACTGGTCTGCGAAGATTTGCTGCTGCCGTCCTTCAAGATCAGCGCCTTTGAGGCCGTGGGCCGCCGCCTCAAGCGCAACTACATCTTCATCTTCCTCATCATCCTCACCGCCTGGGTCACGAAAATCTTTCTCCACGCCCAGCCGCGCATCGACTCCTGCGCATCCTTTTACGCCGCGCTCCGCGTCGGCACCAGCATCCCGAGCTGGCTCGTCGCCGGCGTCTTCATCGGCACCTTTGTCACGGTCCTCGGCGTGACCATTTACATCGCCAGAAAAACCCACGGCGAAATCTCCGAATTCGGCGCGCACCGGACGCTCTGGCGGATTTGAGCCGCGCTCACCCTCCCAGTCGGAAAAGATCCTCGCGCAGTTGGGCCGTCCACTTTTCCAGAAAGGCGAAGCTGGCCTGCAGGACCACGAGCCGCTCCCAATCGGCGGTGGACGGCGCGGGCCACGCGGCGTCGAGCGCGCGCAGTGCGGCGAGCGCGGCCTCGGTGGCGGCGGTGAGGCGGGCGAGCGCGGCGGTGAGTTCAGCGACGAGGCCGGCTTTTTCTCCCGCCAGCAGGGCGCGACCGAGCGGGCTGGCGGCGGCGGAGTGCTTCTGGAGAAAGGTCTCCCGCGCGCGCCGGGCGGCGGCCATTTGCATGAAGAGATCGGCCAGCTCCGGCGGGATCGGCGAGGGTCGGTGGAGCCACTCGGGCGCAGTCAGTTCCAGCAGGTGCCGGAGGCGGCTGGCGGGCGCACCGAGGATGGCGTGGGCGGCATTGAGCGCGGCGAAGTGACCGGCATCGCCCCCGGCATCGGGATGCTGCCGGGCGGCGGTGCGCTGAAAATCCTCGCGCAGCACCGCGGGATCGAGCCACGGACGGCGCGGCTGGGCGAGGGCGAGAAAGTGATCGGACATAGCGCCAGAGTGCGCGCGGTTTCGCGGATGCGGACAAGGGAAATTTCGCTTTGCCAGCGGCATCGGCCCCGCTATTGCACGGTTTTTCCAAATCTATGAACGCCCCCGCCCTCATCCGCGCGCTCACCGTCGCCCTCACGCTCGCGCTCATTTCCTGCAACAAACCGATGGCCGA
>Ga0114966_10002363_pt1 | contig 16833 bp, 20 predicted proteins | sample M_130207_XF_Meta_FD_87029 | JGI IMG/M metagenome (GOLD analysis project Ga0114966, IMG submission 87029) | Freshwater microbial communities from Lake Montjoie, Canada to study carbon cycling - M_130207_XF_MetaG | ecosystem: Environmental > Aquatic > Freshwater > Lake | place: Lake Montjoie...
GCGCCGGGTACCCCGACGAATAGTTGGTCTTTGGGGCCTGCCCGGCGGGCGCGTCGTCCCACTTGAACCGAAGCGGCCCGGACTTGAAGTCCTTCTCCGGGTCGAAATTGAATTCGTCGTACTTGCGCGGGCCTGTCCAGCCGGGCGGGTAGACCGCGAAGGTTCTGCCGTTGCTCAGGTGGCCCCTCTTGCCCCCGGCCGCCCAGAATGCCGCATCGGAATCGCGGTCGGCCTGCCGCCGCCCCGCTTCTACCGCGTCGGAGTCGCGGTAGTCCGCAAGCCGACGCTCCTTCTCGGCCGGCGTCTCCTTGGGCTTGTCACGCATGGTGTTGCCGAACCAGTCGCCCTTCTGCGTGTTTGCAGACCCCGTCGTGTCGTTCGGGTTTCGGTTCCAGGGCGGCGTCTCGCCGTAGAAGCTCGGGCGCCAGTTGGGGTCTGGGTCGCCGTAGGACCAGTAGTGCGGGTACCGCTCGTTGCGCGTCTGCGCGTCGCCGTTCAGGTACGGGTCGTCCCACCCGTACTGGCCGTTCGGGTACCAGTTCTTCGTCGGGTTCTTGTCGTAGTCCGTTCCCGGCGTACTGGGGCCGCTGGGGATGTACGGCTGGTAGGGCTCGCCTATCGGCCAGCCTGGCGGAGGAGTATTGCTTGGCATTGGTCTCTCCTATGCTGCAAACACCACCACGGACAAGTTTGTCACGCTGGTGTCGCGGGAACATTTCAGGCTGATCGCGTCAGCCGTCCACAAAGCCATTGTCGCAGCCTCGGCGTAGATCACCGGGGCAGGGATCACGTTGGTGTCGGCGCAGTAGTAGGCGAAGAACACAGGCACCCGGCCAAGCCCGTGGGCGAACGCCACAGCCGTGTTCGCCACGACGTTGAACGTGCCGGAGATCACCACCCCCAGGTTCTCGCCCAGCTCGAGGCCGCCGTTGACCGCCGACTCGTAGTCCCGCAGGCAGTCCTGCACCCACTTCTGCAGGTCGCTGGCCACGTTCGGCGGAAGTGCGTCCCGGACCGAACTGGGCAAGGACCGGATGGCCGTGGAAACCCGCATCAGTCCACCCGCTCCCGCCTGGTCGTTGGGTCCTCGCTGTCCTGGTCCTGCACGAGAAGCGTGATCTGCGAGATCCGAAGGGGCCGGCTGTTTGCCACGTCGTCGCCGTGGTTCGAGATCCGCACCTTAAAGACTTCGCCGTGGCAGTACGGCTTCGGCAGGGTCATCAGCGTCGGCACGAGCCGAGTGCCTTCGGACAGGCCGGCAACTGCCGTGTAGCGGTCTGCCGGAACCGTGATCGGCCCCGCGTATGCCGTCTTCGACACGTCGTGGTCGGTGTGGATCGTCAGCTGGTACTGAAGGTCCCCGGTCAGGTTGGCCGGGACGACATCGGTGATGACATCGTCGGTCCACGCCCCGTCGGTGGACCACCCGCGCAGCTCCACCTGCACCTTGTGGATGCTTTTTCGGTAGCTCGACCCGGTGTCTGTCCAGGCGAATTCCGCGTAGCAAAGCGGCTCGTCAGGCGTGTCGTCGTCCTCGACGAGCGAGGCCGCGTCCTTCCCCCTCGATGTCTGGGTCGCCTGCAAGAGGGTGCCGCCCGGACGCGACCGCATGACCCACTCCTGTCCGGTCACATCGTCGCGGAATACGCCGAGCGAGAACCCGGTCTTGTACGTGTAGCGCCAGATCGCCTGGGTGTTCAAATCAAACACCATCACCTGGGAGCCGAACGTGCCGTCCCCGTAACTGTTTTCCCAGTAGTCCGTGGTCCCGGCGACCAGCCACCAGATCTGCTGCCGAGGCGCATGGTAGGCGCTCGCGATCGAGTACGGGTACCCCTCGCCACTCTCGGCAGAACACCATTCCGATGTCGATCGCATTAGGCTCGCGATCCGAAGGACGCTCTTCGGGAGCAGCTGCACCTGAGCGCCGTCAAACGCAGCCGGCCCGTATTCCGTCCACCCGAACTGGGTGCCGCGGACGCTCTGGATCGAGTGCGCGGAGATGAACCCGAGGCCCTGGTCGTTGCGAGTGTTGCGAAAGGGCGTCGCCGCGGACCCGTTCTTCGACAGGATGTTCTGGCTGCGAGCGCGATGCACGATCAGGTCGTCGCGCAGGATCTTCAGCCCGGTAATCGGGTCGTGGCCCTCGCCGAACCGCTCGCGTGCGTGCGTCGCGTTAGTGCCGACCGTGCCGCCGTGCCAGTAGAGCAGGTTGCCGTCCTGGCTGTACCAGATGCACCGGTCGCCGTTCTTGTTGTCCTCGTCCTCACGGACCAAGAACAGGCGGTTTTGCCACGTCTCGCAGTACGACGGCACGGACAGCGCATTGAACGCCACGGCGGCCGTGATGCTCGTTTTTGTCTGCCGCATGATCTCGCCTTTGATCTTCTCAGTCGAATCAAGGCGAATCGCAAACGGGCCGGTGGGCACGCCCGTGCGGGTGAATCCAGGGCAGACGACAAGGTAGATCCCGCCGGCTGTCACCGCGGGCGACTTCTCGGTGTACCAAGGCGCCGTGGTGACACCCGTCCAGACAGCACCTTCGGTCAGTGTCAGGGCCTGCCGGAATACGGTCCACGTCGTGAAAGCGTTGCGCCGACGCTTCTCGGTGCCCGGACGCCCGAACGTCGGGTATCCCGTCACGGTGATTGTCCCCGAGGTGCCGCTGTACGCCCGGTCGAGCGATAGCGTGGCACCCGCAGCCGTGCCCGAGTAGGCCGTCACATAGTACGCCGTGTTGTTACCGTCGGAGTCCGGCGCGATCAGGATGTGGCCGTTGGCGATCGACTTGGTCGCGTCGGTCGTGACCAGTGTCGCAGTGCCTTGGCCCTGCGTGAACCGGATCGTGCCCGAGTATTCGTCGCTGTACGGCACCGACAAAGCCCAAGTGGACAGGTCCACCTCGAGCACACCCCAGTGGGAGATCAGGAAGTGCCGGCGGTGCGTGTCGTTATCGTACTGCAGGTCCAACGATACGGCGTGCGTCCAGGCGTTTGAAATGATGTCCCGCCTGCGGGCCTTCTCGCCCTCGCGCATCCACAGCTCGCCGTCCACCACGCGAAAGTTCGTCATGCCGCGCAGCCTGCCCGGATCGACGGCGCGGTCGTCGATATAGCTTAGATCGAGACCTTGAGCCGGGAGCAGTCGGACAGCACGCAGCGGCATCCAGTCACCGCTTGCTCGAGTTGGTCAGCTTCCACGTACCAGTGTCAACCGAACTCTCAGCCACCCACCCGGCGTTCGCGCAAAGAATCGTCGCGGCTGCCATCAGAACACCAACTGGTCGGAGGCGACCGTGTAGACGATGCCGCTGATGTCGGTCGAGGCGCTGGACTTGATGTTAAGCGCCTCATTCGCCAGCGATGCGAACAGGTACAGGCTCATCGGCCCGAACAGCACAAACGGCTGGTACTGGACTGTGTGCAGCCTCCAGCGCACGGCCGTTCCGGTCACGGTCTCGATCGTCAGCACCGTGCCCGAGGCCGCGCTGCTGGTCAGCATCATGCCGATCACGTAAGAGTACAGCCCCGCTCCAGCTGCCCCGACTAGCGCCTGTGCCGTAGTCACTGCGGTCAGGTTGACGTTGGTTCGCGTGACGCCCCGGACCGTGGAGTCGGACACCACCCGCATGCGGTTGCCGAGCCACGGGTAGGAATGCACGAACAACGCGCCGTTGGTGTTAAACCAGGCATCCGCACGGTCGCCGGCCGCGACTGTGGTCTCGCTGTACACCGCCTTCCCGCCGATCTTCACCGGAGAGCCGATGTCGGCCGCGTCGTGCGCCACTTGGCCCACCAGGCGCACCGCGGATGCGTACTCGCTGGCACCCGGGTCGGCATTGGTCACCGCTTGGATGGCCGCGGCCGTCGTGCCGGTCAGCTGCATGCGCTCGCGCTTCACGGTCGCGCTCGAGACGGTTAGTTCCTCGGCATCGAGACTGGTGCCGGTGCCTTCGGTGATGTCGATCGTGCTGTTCGCCACGTTATAACCCCAGATTCATGCGGCGCAGGCTGCGCCGGTTGCCCATGCGCCGGGGACCGGCGGGAATCCCACTGGCACGACTGGGCGTGACGACGGCATTTCGCGGTCGGCCTCGGTTCAGGTCTTCCTTGATGAGCGAAGCCAGCTCCATCTCCGCGACCTGCCGCAGCTTCAGCGAGGAGTTCAGCTCGCCGTAGAACTCCAGCCCGAAGACGACGGCCCACAGGGACAGCGCCCGGGGAAACCGGGTCGTGAAGGTGTTCTCGTCGGCGTCGTTGACCAGGTCTGCCGGGTAGGCCCAGCACACCATGCGCAGTCGGTAGGTGCTGCTGTCGGGCTTCGGCCGAAGCCGGATGCCTTCACCAAAGCGGAACCAACTGCACGGCAGGCCAGTGAGATCTGAGTCGCGGAACTCATAGCGCGCCTGCATGTCGGTATACTCGTCGAGCGGGGTCCAGTCGGAGGTCGGGGTCTCCCGGATCTCGATGAGTGCGATGTCCTTCGTCAGGCTATCGGGCAGCGCCATGTCGGCGTTGTCGGCCGTCGTCGCCCGGACGTAAGCCTTTTCCATCGACAGCCAGTTGTGCCGCGAGCAGAACATCTCGCGGATGGCGTCGTTGATCCAGTTATCGACCAGCTGGTAGCCGGTGCTGGAGGTGGGCACCCCCTCGCGGTCGAGCATGGCCAGGACACGGGTGCGAAGTTCAGAAAGTGTCGCCATGCGCCTCGAGGTGTACCGGCTTCAGAGCGGGAAAGAGGAGAACCGCCCGAGCGGCCGGCACGCCCGAGCACCCGACGGGGCGTGCGACAGCCCGCGCACGTCCCGGTGATGACTCTGCCAGGTACCGGCCCCTATGGCCGGCCCCAGTTTTTGATGATCTGGCGGATCTTCTCGCGATTCGCCCCGTACTTGTCCTGGTTCGACGCGGGCTGTTTCGAGACGTCCTTGCCTCGAACAATCTGCGCCACTGGGACCACCTGTCGGCTGCCGTACAGGCTCATCGGAGAGGGACCGCCCTTGATGGTGTCAGCCTGCTTCGGGGCTGGGACCAGACTTCCGGCTTGCGCCTTGCGACGCTGCGCCTGGAAGTCCTGCCCCGGCCCGTACAGACCGCCCTTCGGTAGGTCGGTGCCCTTTGTCATCAGGCCAGAACCGTGTTGATCGTGCCGACCGCGTCGGCGCTGCCGTATGGCTTCGCCTGGTCAGTGGCCGCCTGCGCAATCTTGCCGACGAATACCGGCTCAAGGATGGCGCTGACGTACCCGTTGGCCGTAGTCGCGGAACTGCCCTTCGTCGTCAACTCGATCACTACTTCTTCGCCGGGGTTGACCGACGTGTTGTTCAGCCCTGAAAACCGCTGGTACACGTCGCCGATTGCCTCGACCCCAGTTGGAATGGTCAGCGTCCCGACAGTTCGCGCGTTGGTATTGCTACCGACGGTTGGATACACCTTGCACGTGAAAACCACAGCCGTGGTGCTTGAGGTGACGGCAAGCAGGTTGCAAACAAGCCCGCGGACCACAGCGCCGGTCACTTGGATGCAGCGAAACACCACCGTGCCGTTCGTTGCGCCGCTGCCGAACGTCGTGGCACCGCCGCCGGTGCCGAGGGTGGCAGCAGTCGTGCCAACGCCCCACGCCGTGGGACTCTGGATTTCGATTCCTTCCTTCATCGCGATTACTCCTTCTCGCCAGGCTCAGTTTGAGGTGACGTGCACGATCCGGTTTTCCGGCTCGGACGCGCCGTACTCCCAGATGACCTTGTATCCTTCGATCGAGATCCAGCCCTGGCGACGGCGCAGACCGAGTTCGGTCGGCACGTCCTCGCGGATCTCGGCCGGCAGGGCGACGATGCGCTTCACCGTCTCGGACCCGAAGAACACGGCCTCGCCCTTGTAAGAGCTGGTGCCCATCGTGGATGTCAGGATGTGGTTGTCCTCGATGAACCTGACACCGTGGAACCGACCGATCTCACCAGCGAACAGACGCTCCGGGTCGCCGTACAAGCTGGCGTTGATGAAGTCGTCGTCCTTGCGGAGCATCGTCGCGAAGCCCGGCGAGCAGATGCACACGTAATTGCCGTCATCGTCGTAGGGCGGCACAGGCGATGCCGTGGTGCTGCCGTAGACGCCACTCTTGAGTGCCTCGACGATCTCAAGCACGTCCCAAACGCTGATGTGTCGAGTCGCTGTCGCCCCGGCGCTACCGCTAGTCCCCCAGGTCGCCGACGGATTCAAGGCATCGCCGACCGGCGTGAACTTGATCTTCGTCGCCTGGAACTGCGCGGCCGCAGCGCGATTCAGCACCTTGGCCATGTCGTTGACGATGCGTCGCTGGTTCAAGTTCTTCAGGTCGAACTTGCTGATACGCATCAGGTACTCGGTGTAGGGGATCGCATTGCCGTAGATCTTCAGCGAGACCTGGCTCTGGATGATCTTTCCCTGCGTATCGGGTACCGGCCCCTGCTCGGGGATGATGCCGCCCTCAGTGTCGAGGTTCAGCGACTTGTTGAAAAGCAGCGTTTCGCCCGCGTTTGCGCCAAACGCCTCGTCGGTGTCGCAGAACTGCACCCATCGCATGATGGGCTGAGCCTGATGGTGCAGGTCGAGCGACAGCTCCTGGTTGCTAAGGTATCCGCCGTAGTTACTGGAGCCACCGCCCCATTCCTGTCCTGCCACGCTACATGTGCCGCCTCGTGACTATCCTGTTCCGAATGTTGTTACGGGCCGCCCAGCCCGCTGCTTTCGCCCGCACCAATCAGGCGACCTTCGACCCGGCGCGTGGATACGCGCCCCGGAATGCGTTGCTAGTCCTGTCTGTCATCGCGGAGAGCCGGGCGCGTCGCGCCTCCAGCTCGTTGAGGGGGACATTGGCGTTCCCCATCCCGTAGGCGCCACCGGCAGGCATGCCCGCGGCTCGACGCTGGGAGTCCTCGTAGGCCGCCTGCTGCGACCAGATCTGACGCTCTTGGTACATCGACTGCCGCGTCCACTCGACGGCCGCCTGTACGCGCTGCTGGTAGGTCAGCTCGGGCCGATTCATATTCGCCCACTCAAGCATCTGCCCGACTTGCCACTCCCGGCCCTGCAGGTCGGGGTTCGCACCCAGCACTGACTGCGAATAGTGCGTGGCTTGAGCGATCGCCGAGTGCTGCGCGCGGTCGCGCTCCATCTCGGCCTTGATCTCGGCCTTCGTGGCTTCCTTGGTCGCCGCCTGGAACTCGCTAAACACCCGCAACGGGTTGCGGCCCAGCTCGTCCAAGAACCGGTCGTTGACCTGGGCCAGTTCGCCCACGCCGACTGCCGGTCGAGCCGGCTGCGCGGCCCGAGCCGCGAGTTCGCGCTCCTGCGCCAGGCGCGAGATGGCGGCTTGCTGCTGCGCCGTCTGGGCGCGCAGGTTGTTCAGTTCCGTCGCTACGGCCCCGAGGACCTGGTTTAGGTCCTGTCCCTGACCCTGCTCTGCCACTCTACATGGGCTGTCTCGTGACGTGTCCGGGTAGGAAAAGCATGGCGGTGCCTACGCCACGCGACGCTGCAGCAGCCGCTGCTGGGCTCTTTCACCCGCGGCCTGTGTTTCGTGCAGCTTCTTGATGAAGAGATTGATTTCCTGGAACTCGGCGTGCGCCTGATCCTGCGAGATCAGGTCCGACGCCTCGAGGAAGTCGTTCAGTGCCTGCTCGGCCATCTTGTCGAACATCGGCAGGATGCTGTCCTGCCAGTCGAGCGGGCACAGTACGGACGCGAAGTGCCGCAGACGCTCGTCGGCGTCCCGTGGAGCCTCGCCTACCACCTGCACGACCTTCGGCGGCCGGCCCCGACGCTTGGGGGGCTCGGCCACCGCGAACGCATCGCGGACGACTCGGGTCACCTTGTCGATGGCGATGATGTGCAGGCGCGCGTCCTTGCCGTCGAATCCGGCACCCGCGGCCACCCTGTGGATCTGGGCGACACGCTGCACCGCCAGCTGCTCGATGGCAGCCTCGGCCCAGGTCTTGGGCACCTTCGCCGAAGCCGTCTCGACAGCTTCTCGCCGGTCCATCAGGTCGCGGTAGTCCTTCGCCATCAGGACGTCTCGATGCCGTGAGACTTGGCCCTTTTGCTCGTAAGCACGCCAGTCGCCGCACCATAGCCGGCCTGGTTCGAGCCGCGCTTCCCGCGCGAGGCCACCGGCTGCACCGGCTTCAGGGCGTCGTGTACCGACGGCGCAGCTGCCCCGGTGTAGGTCTGGGGCTTGGTCGTGACGACGTCTCTCTCAGGATTGTGCTTGTGCATTACGCTCCCCTAGTACGGTTTCGCCCCATCGCGCTAGTCTACTGCTGCGACGAGCCGGAGATGTGGTAGCGCGACGGGGTCGGGGTCGGGGTCGGCTCGATGCAGCCGGACAGGATTAGGGCCAAGACAAGTAAACGCATCATCCGAATGTCTCCACTACGCAAGCTCCAGCAGCCCCGGCCCCGCCTGCGCCGCTAACGCATCCCGTTCCACCAGAAACACAACCGCCGCCGCCGCCGCCGCCGCCGCCGGGCGCACCGCCGGCACCGCCAGTTCCGCCGTTTATGCTGCCGCTGCCGCCTGCGCCGCCGCCGCCGCCGCCGCCGCCGTACCGTGTACTGGCTGAAGCGTTGGTTCCTGCGCCGCCAGCGGTGCCGTAGGTGGCCGCGCCGCCCGTACCCTTAGCCGCGCCAGACACGCAAGCATTGCTGCCGTCGCCGCCGGCATACGCCGACACGTTGTACCCGCCGCCGCCGGAGCCGCCCGCACCAGGCGCCAAGGCCGTCGCTGCAAAGGCGCTGGAGCCGCCACCTACGCAAACGGTCGTCGGGGACTGCCCTACGCCAGTTGCCGAGTTTGCTCCCGAGATGCCTACATACGGCGAACTCTTCCCACTAATACCGCCCAAGCCAGAGGTGTTCGTGCCGCCGTTGCCCGCCGAACCTCCATATGCGGTGACATACGACCCGAAAGTGCTATTGTTGCCGTCTGTCCCGATGGCGCCATCGGCAGCCCCCAAGGCCCCAGCGGCAGGGCCGCCTGCTGCGGATGCGGCGATAGTGACCGTGACCGTAGCCGTGAGGTCAGCAGCCGAGAACCAGTAGTCGGACACCCCGGAAGACCCGCCACCACTGCCACCGGCCGATGCGTTGCTGGTTCCTCGCCGTCCAGACCCGCCGCCACCGCCACCACCGATGCACCAAACATGCACGCTTTTTGCGTTGGCGGGCTTCGTCCAGGTGTTGCTTCCTGAAGTGTAGAACTGCACGTCCATCAGGCTGGACGACGAAGTGGCCGGCGTGGCCCATGTCCCGTCGCCGCGCCAGAACGTCGTCCCCGAGGCGCTGGTGCCGTTGCCCAGGTTCGTGACCGGCAGGTTCCCCGTGACGCCTGCCGCTAGACTGACCTGGCCGCAAGTCAGCGCGCCCGAGGCTGCGATGGCCGTGGCGTATCTGTTCGCGGCGCAACCGGCCGGGATCGCTGCTAGCGCGGTCGCCGTCGCGGCGTTGCCGGTCACGTCGCTCGGCTGCGTGCAGGAGAGCGTCCCGGCGGCGTCGATGCCCGTCGCGACAGTCGGCAGGGTGCAGGAGTTCGGCGTGATCGTAGTCCCGCTGCCGCCGCCCGAGTACCCGGACAACATCGCCGGCCACGCGGCGTTGATTCCCAGAATCAGGAACGCCAGCACGAAGCAAATCACCGCCGCGATGGCAAGGCCGACCTGCTCCGGGTTTATCTTTCGGCGAAACATCGCACCGTGGACGCCCCGCCAGATGCCTGGCAGGACAACTGCAGCGCACGGGCACTGCCGCCAAACGTGAACGAGCTGCTCGCGCCCAGGACGACGAACCCATAACTGCCAGACACACAGCCCGAGCAGCGGTGCGGGCAGACGTACACCTTGTTCGTCCCGTCGTTGTAGCAGGTTACCGCCCGCCAGCCGCCCGACGGGCCACTGGCTGTCGGGCAGTTCAGAAGCTCGGTGCTTGAGGTGGCGCACGACACGATCGCGCCGTCGGACGCCGTGCCCTGCTGGATGTACACCGGGTTGGGCTTGTCCGGCGTCTGCCCCCGCGCTGGGACGGCCCCGACCAGCAGGGCCGCCACCAGCGCAAGAACGCGAACCATTAGATCTCGTCGCCCGCCACAACGCCGATCACGCGGATCACTCCGCTGCCGATCGTCGCCGTGGTGCCGATCTTCAGCACGTTGTTCGCCGCGGCAAGCTGAATCCCGTTGTCGAGCTTGAACGGGTTGGACGCGAAGAACGTGTACGCAGTGCCAGCCGCGTCGGCCGCAGCCGCGATCCGGCCAAGGATGAGCAACGGAGTCGCCACGGCGTTGTCAACGATCGCCGGGCCGTCGCCTACCGTCGCGCCCGACAGAACCGTCGTCACGTAGGCGTACAGAAGCGCGTACTTCACCACGACAGTCTTGCCCGTTGCCGGCGTCCAAATGGTCGCCGCAGTGGTGCCGGTGAGAACGACACCCGTGTCCACCTTCTTCACGATCGAGAACGACTGCTTGCGGGCGAGTGCCCCCGAGTTGGTCCAGATGCTTGAGTTCGGCATTGTTCATTCCTTCCTGGGGAGGGCCTTTGTGCCACCCCTCCATGCCTGGATTACGCGCCGGCGGACCCGCGGTTGGGGCTGTTAGACGAGTTCGGTACCCATCGAGATGCAGGTGATCGCGAGAACACCCGCGCCGATGGTGGCGTTGAATTTGAGCGACAGGACCTTGTTCGCACCTGACGAGGCGATGCCCTGGCGCAGGTCTATCGTGATCTGATTGGTCACGCCGATAGCGGCCGACGCGGAAAACACCTGCACGTCGCCGATCACCGTGGTGTCGTCGAGCAACTGCAGAGACGTGCCCGACCCGGTGAACGCAGTCGTCACCAAGTAGGACAGCGCCAGCGACTTGACGACGAAACGCTTGCCAGTTGCGGGAGTCCAGAGCGTGAGCGACCCGGTGCCAGTGATCGTGCCGTTGACCGTCTTGAAGACGTTTGCGTAGCTCGCTGCTGCGAACGAACTATTCGAGCTGACCTTGACCGCGTCTGGCATTTTACATCATCCCCGGCATGGGTGGCCCCATGCCCTGCACCTGGTTCGTGATCTCTTGCGGGCTGTTCGGCTGGGGGGAACCAGGAGGCGCTTGCGGCGGCTCCGGCGGAACGTCACGTGTAGGACCGGCTCCACCGCCCTGGTCCCCCCCTTGCCCCTGCATCGCCTGCTGAGCCTGCATCTGCTGCACGAGCATCTGCATCTCCTCGGGCGACTCCGGCTCCCCAATGTCCTTCGGGTCGATGCCCATCAGGCGCGCGATGCCATAGAACAGTTGCATCGGGCCGTTCGGCATGGGGATGCCCATCTGCGTGCCCATCTGCGCGAGCTGCATGCGTTTCTGCACCTGCTCGTCGCGGGTCAGGATCATGGAGATCCCGCGGGCTTTCACCTTGAACGGCGCCGACAACACCCGGTAACGCAGGATCGGGTCCGAGAGGTTCTGCGGCGCACCCTCCTGGGCCATGATCGCCTGCATCTCGGGGTCCGACGTGTCGCTCAGGAACTGCATCGTCAGCTCGTAGGCCAGCTGTACCGCCGGCTCGAGGTCGCGGCTCTCAAGCGTGCGCGCCAGGTTCTCGACGTTCTCCTGGCCGCCCTGCATCGCCGACTTGATCTCGAACGCCGTCGGTCGGCCCTTCGATGTCGGCTTGCCGGCCATCAGGTCCTGCATGCCCGTCGCGTCGGTAATGCCCTGCTGCAGCCATTGGATCACCGGCCAGGCGTCGTTCGGCACCGACTGGATACGCACCTGCTCAGCGGCACCGTCTCGCCCTCTGATCAGCATGCCGGGGTGCACCGACTCAAACTCGAACGGCTCGTCAAGTTTCGCGTTGTCCACGCGAACGATCGGCAGGACCGACAAGGTCGTCGAGTCGAGGATCTCGTTCGCCAGGTTGTTCAGCTCGATCTGCATGGTCGCAGCAGCCGCCACCATCGACCGGCCCCACAGGCGCCCGCGCACCGCGATCGGCGTCGTCCAGATGTACGGCTTCTTCCCGGTGTAGAGCGGGTTCGGGCTGCAGGCGATGATCGTCCGCTTGTTGGCGACGACCACCTTCCAGTTCTGCAGCGCCAGGCGTCCATCCCGCGAGTACAGGTTGCCGTGGTAGATCTGCAGCAGATGCCGCTTGCGGGCCGGGCCGGAGCCCTGGAACGCTAGCCCGGTCTCGCGCGATCGGTAGTCCGTCTCGAGGTCGAAGCTGACCGGCGAGCCGATGTTATCCACCGAGTCGTAGACACCCGACAGGGCGCCGTCGCGCAGCTCCTCCTCATCGACCGCCACCTCTTCCACCACCCACCGGCAGTCGTCAAAGGTGCGGGCATACGGGTCGGGGTACATCGACAGCAGCGGGACCTGCTTGATCTTCAGACCGTTGCGCGGCCGCGGAGTGGACTGCACGATCGGGAACGTCATCGGCATGCCAGTCATCGGGTCCATCTGACCCGTCGGCATATCGACCACCTGGGGTCCCCGCTCGATCCAGTCGTCCCAGTAGACCTTCAAGCAGCCCGAGCCGAAGAGGAAGCCCTCCTCGAGCGCCCGCATGTACTCGTCCACGAACCGGGCGCGCTCGAGCTGGTAGCGCATGATCTTCTCGAGGAACCGCACCTGCGCCGACGCATATTGGAACGTCGGGTACTCCTCGAGGATAAACCACCCCGGCGCGTCAAGCAGGGCACCCTTCACCAGGCTCTTCGCCAGTTCGATCTTGTTGAAGATCAGCGGGACGAAAATGTCGGCCTGCCAGTCGGCCTTTGCACCGGAGTCGAGCGGACGACGGTTATGGTAGAGGTCCGTGTAGCCGCGCCACTCGGCCTCCAGCGGTCGCCGCGCGTCACGGCAAGCCGCCACGCACTGCTGCACCCAGTCGATGATCCCGGCGTCGGTCAGCTTGCCGACGGCCTCGGGGTCCACGAGGCCGGGAAGCTCCTCGGGATTCCCCATCGACAGCCAGTTCGGCCGCGGGAACGGGTTGGTCGGCGACGCCTGATCGGACGAGCCCTGTCCCTGCGGTCCGCTCCCCGGAGCAAATTCCATCTATCGCCCCGGCAGCATCGCGTGCACCAGCGCCCGCTGCAACGGTGTCAGTGCCTGCAGATCGACCGTGCCGGGCTGCGGGCCGTAACTGGGCGGGGCAGGGGACAAGGTCGGTGTGGTGAATGCCTGCAACACCGGCGGCGCATATGCCGGACGCAACCTCTCGGCAACTCGGTCTGCTACCATCGAGATAAAGTCCTCGGTCATGGCCGAAACAGGTGATGCCGCAGGGGCTGGCTGCACCGCTGACAAGATCCACGCGACGAACTCGTCCTGGTCGGGCACCTCGAGCTTGCCCCGAATCGCTGCCAGCACGCCGGGCGCCATGATGACCGAGCGCATCTGGTCGCGCTCGGCTGCATAGGTGTCCGTCGCGTCGGCGTACCCGCGGGCCTGCGCCTCGTGCAGCCAAGTACGCAGCTGCACGCCTCCGACTACAACAAGCCCGAGCCGTTGCGCCTCTTGTTCCAGCTGGACCGGTAGCCCATCGGGGCGCCGTTGCGCATCGTCAGGCCGCGGGTGCTTGCGCGGACGTCCCCGCTTAGCTTTGGGCGGCGATAGCTGTCCGCCAGGCTGCTCCCCCGGTACACCGACGGGTCCGTGTCGTACTGGAACCGCCGGTACGACAGCCCCGGGTAGATCGCCAGATAGCGTAGGCAATCCACGAAGTCTTTCGACTTCTGCTTGTAGTGCCAAGCCTTCGTCATCTTGTGCGGGTCCCAAATGAACGTCTGCAGAGCCCATAGCGGTCCCTCCTTCATCAAAGCCACGCTGCGCGTGAAGCGCAGCTTGGGGATCGCCTTGTCGGCGACCGGGTTATACCGCGGCATCAGCCAGTCCCGCAGCACGGCAATGTCGGCGTCCATCGTGTCTGACAGCTGAATCGAAGGCACGTACTGCAGCCCGAACTGCCGAAACCGATCAAAAAACGTCTCGCGCGTCTCCATGTCAATTTGGAACGCCCCACCTCGAGCGTCCATGATCGCCAAGTCGGGCTCGTGCGGCAGCATCTTGCGCTCGCTGCGTACACCCTTGGCCATCTCGGAGAACGCCCCAGGCGGCACCTTCGCCGCCCAGCAGACGTACCAGTAGTCATCCGGGTCCACGGTCGCCCAGATCACGTGCAGGCCGCGGCGCCCCGATGGGTCGCAAACCTCGACGATCGGCCAAGAGTTCGGGTTGGTCATGGGCGCATCCTCCCTCGATCAAGTTCTCTTCGATAGATCGGATTGGTCCTCCGGGCGCAGCTGGCGCAGTACATCAACGCCCAGCGCACCATCCGATGGCACCGCGGACACTCGTGTGGAACGGGCTTCTCCGGCCGGATCGGGATCACGCGACCTACCAAAGGTCCCCGATCACATGCAGCTGGTCGGACACCGTCCCAAACGCCAAGTCGCTCGAGTTGAAGAACTCCCCGCGCTCTCGGACGGCTCGCTCCTCGGGCGGCAATGACGCCAGGTACCCCAGAATGTAGGCGTGCGGCAGGTACCCGCCGAAGCAGTCCTGGCAATTGTCGTGCATTCGCCCGCCGTACACGTCCGCAAAATCGTGCATGGGGTCGTCCTCGTCCTCGGCCGGCTTCACGATCGTGTCCCGCATCCACGCCTCGCGCAGTGGGGTCGCCGTGATCCAGATCCACCCCTTCTTAGCGATCGTGCCGCGCCGAACCGCGTTGAACACCGCCTGCGGTGGCGGCTCGTCAAACCACACGCCGTCCCACACCGGACCCTCAAAAGACGCCGGGTCCTGCTCGTAGGACTGGATGTGCACCTCCGCGCCGCTGCGCAGGTAGAAAAGCTCAGGCAATTTCGTCCCGGGGTTCTTTTTCGGCGCCCGAGCCTGCATCTCGGTCGTCAAATACTCCGCCAGCTTCGGCAGGATCGTCTTCGCGATCACCGTCTGGAACGACTCGGCCACGATCAGGTACCGCTGCCCGCGGCAGTCTAGCCGGTCCCAGGACACAGGAGTCGTCCCGCCAAGCGATGACGGCAGGCACCCGAGCGCCGACGACAGGAGCTTGATCGCCCCGGACGTCGTCTTGCCCATCTGGTTCCCGCCGATCACCAAGACAATCTGCTTTTCCGATCGGAACCACGGCTCCTGGTGCTTCAACGGCTTGAACAGCGTGAACCGGCCCCGGCGCTGCGTGTCGGCCAGGACTCCCGCATGCCGTTGCTTCAGCGCCGCCAGCTGCTCGCGGGTCAGCCCCGAGAGGTCGTCGGCGCTCACTGCGGCAAGATACGCGGCGTCGGCGTCAAGATCGTCGGCCGGTCCACCATCGTGATCCCGAGGACCTTCGCCATGAAAGCCGGGTCCGCTGTCATCCGCAGCTTCGGGTGCATCGTCTGCAGGATCGCCAGGATGATCCCGAGCGCCTCGCCCAGCGCGTGCACCTGCTGCCCAATAGGCAACCCGTTGCCCACCTCGAGCAACCCTTTCAGCCCTACCACTTCTCGCTCGAGCAGCTCGAGCTTGTCCTTCAGCGCAACTTCGTCGGCATTCATCCCGCCGGCATCCCACCAGCACGCCGGACCCGCAACGCACTTTTTTGCCGCCGCTTCGCCGGCAGGGCCATCCGATTGTTCAGGCTAGTCCCGCCCGTGCCCCAGTTCAGCGCAACAAACGTCCGGCGCTTGGCCCGGACCTCGTCCACAAAGTCCTGCACCAGCTCATGCTCGACGCCCAAATGGTCGCACACCGCCCGAAACGACACCGAACCAGCCTCCGGCGTCACCCCAAGCACCCAGTCCTCCGCACACTGGTAAATCTCAGGACTCGCATGCCCAGGCGCCGACAATGCAGCCGACCGCCCCTGGCGCTTGCGCCGGCCCCCATGCCACAGCGCAATGTCCTGCAGCGCCCGCTCCAGCACAGCCAGCCATAGAGCATGCTCGCCTCGGAAAAACGGCCGCTCCTTCTTCAACCCAACGTAGTACAGGTGCTGGTCCTGCACCTGCTCGACCGCCTGCCACTGCCGCCGCACAGTCGCCAATCCGCAACCACCACTTCTCCCACCATCTACCCGACCAGTCGGTCGAATCGACCGTTCGCTTCGGAATCCGACTGACTATTATCCCCCGCCAGTCCTCAGCTTTTCAAAAAACTGACTTGCGCGATAAACCGAAATCCCCCCTGTGTACCCCCCTGTCACCTCCCGTGCATCACCGGGACTCCCGGAACCCCCCTCGTGAAGCCCCGGCGCCAGGAACCGGATGTAGTCTACCTTGAGGTGGGATGGGAATGGGTGGTACGGGTACTCCAAGGGGACCCAATCAGGAGGCCAGGAATACAGAGCCGACACTAACCGTCGGCTTCCGTCTGCTGCCTGTCTGCTGCGCTGCCTCCAACAACGCCGGTGACCTTGGCTGTGCCTGTGCCTGTGCCTGCCTCAATGGGTTCGGTGGGATAGGTGGAACCGTTTGTTGCGGCGTGAACCACCTTGTCTTCAGGGGTGGTGATGTCCACAGTGTTGCGGCGTTCCATTTCCCGGTCGATGCGCAGGATCTCCCGGGCCAGGGCTTCAGCCTTTTCGGGGGACAGGTCGGCCGGCGCCTGCCCGCCGTAGGCTAGCTCACCCCACTGCCTGCTTTTGTCTGCCATCGTCCCGGCGATGTACGCCGCGTCTTTGGCTGACACCGGCATTCTGATCGGGTCGCCTTTTGGGCTCAAGCGCCAGTCGCCGTTCTGCAGGGCGTCGGAGATGTGGTCGGTTGCCAGCTTCCACACTGCGGCCGCATCCACCGCAGCTGCTCGA
>Ga0114966_10002364_pt1 | contig 16832 bp, 14 predicted proteins | sample M_130207_XF_Meta_FD_87029 | JGI IMG/M metagenome (GOLD analysis project Ga0114966, IMG submission 87029) | Freshwater microbial communities from Lake Montjoie, Canada to study carbon cycling - M_130207_XF_MetaG | ecosystem: Environmental > Aquatic > Freshwater > Lake | place: Lake Montjoie...
AAAATTATTATATTATATAATTTATATATAGTATAATGAGCGATTTAAATTTTAATAGCAGTCAAGATATGCGTGCCGAGACCCGAGTTGATTTAAACAACCAACGTATTTATGATAGAAATATTCCTTCACAAATATTACAACCATACCTTAGCGTCCGTCCAGTAATGACAAAATATTCTATAATGCCAATTGTTGATCCGCGTGCCCCAGTAAATGTTCCTATGGAACAGTTGCCAATTTACAGTCAAGAACAAATATTTAATCCCGGAACTGCAGCTCCTTGGTCTGGATATGCTTCCAACGTAAATGTAGAATCGGACTTAAGAAATCAAATATTTGCATTACAAAAATGTAGTCAAGCAGTGTATGTTCCAAGTAGTAATAGTGACTTGTATCAGTTTGGTTTTAAACCAACCAAAAAGGAACTCCAACCATTTCCAAATTTATTTGCAGAAGAACAGTTTAGTCAATTTAATCCAAATCCAGAAAATATTGCACACGGTGTTTTTTATAACGCCACACGTCAACAAATGAAAGATGCCGGTGATATTATGTTTCCAAGCAAAAATGGAGGTTGTGTCACTGAAACAACAAAAACAGAAAATAAAAAAGACGTCAAAAATAAAAAGTAAGCGAAAAGGAACTTCGTTATATATTTGTAATAATTCTTATATTGTATTACAAATATGGAAAATACAACTACAAATAAATCTGAAAAACCAGAAAAATCTGAAAAAAATATAATATCTAAATTAAATTACGTTGATGAAGTTACTTTAGAATGTTTAATGAACAAAGAACAATATGGCAAACACGTTAGAAAAATGCCGGCTTCATCTAGTTCCAAAAAAGTGAATAACTCTGACCGGAAATTTTATAAAAAACGTATCTACGACTTGACCAAACAACTATTGAATAATGAACCAGTTTCCGAAAATATATTTCCCGATGTCACAAACAGTTTTCAAACCTATATTAAGGCATGTGTTGATTATTTCAAAACATTAGACAAAACGGATATACTACAAGAAGACTATCAAAGTATAGAAGATTCTTTAAATAGGGATAGAAACAATGAAATAAATGTAGATTATATTTCCGATACACAACAAGCAAACCAGATGATAATGCGTTCCATAAAAATTCAAGAACCAAATTCACTTGAAAAATTGGTGAAACGAACTCAGACCAAACACGTGAAACAAATGATTTTACCAAGAGAAAAAGACATTAACTTAAAAGACCCAATTTTGAAAAATAAAGGAATTCGTGAAAAGAAAAATATCACTAATAAATATGAAGAAAAAAATAAAATCAATCAAGAAAAAAATGGGGAAACACCCTCATTCCAAAACGAAAAAGTTACACCATAGTAACCCTCGTCAAACTTTAGAAAAACAATTTGTGAAGGTTCGTTGTTCTCCCAAAAAAAGAAAACATAACTTCACGTGTTATGACGATGATGACTTGTATAAACTGAAACAGTTGTGGAATGCCAGACACCCCGATGCGTTGATTAAATCCAATGATACGAGAGAAATTTGGCAATCATTGAATAATTATATGCGTAATACTTGTAACAAAGAGTCGTGTTGGTTAAAACAAAAATTCGTCAATAGTAAAATCAGTAAAGAAATCAAAAATTCATCTTTTGCACCAGAAGCGCCTAATGACTGGAAAAAAAATCCCAATGAATGGTTATCTAGTGTTGATATTTTAAATGTTATGAAACAGTACGAAAAAGCGTATCCTTGTTTTGATTTTATAGGTCCTTCACCAATTGACTATGACACACATAAACTATATGGCGAATGTGTATGGGAAGAGTTGTGTCACTTCAATTTGGCAAAAGAAATCAAAAATGGACGTTTCAAAATAGGTGTCATATTTAACTTGGACCCACATTACAAAGGTGGTTCTCATTGGGTTTCCCTTTACATTAATATCAAAAGAGGTCAAATATTTTATTTTGATAGTGCTGGCGACCCAATACCAAGACAAATTATGAAATTTGTAAAAATGGTGCAAAAACAAGGTGCAGAACTAACCACTGGTAAAAAAATAAACTTCAAGTTTGACCAGAATTATCCAGTAGAACATCAGTATGGTAACACCGAATGTGGTATTTATTCATTGTATTTTATTGTTCATATGTTGGAAGATAAACACACTGCCGAATATTTTAAAACGCATATTATGAAGGATGAATATATGGAAAAATTTAGAAAGGTTTATTTTAATCAAGATTTATAATTTAATAGATTAAAAATATATAAATAACTCGACCTATATTTATATATTTATACAACTTAGAATAAATGGAATTTATTGCAAGCGAGAATGTAGAGTTATTATGGGAAATTATAATGGAAGAAGATATTGTTAAGGTAATACCAAAAAATAGAATTTACGAATTTCGTCAGTTTTATATTGGGCAAATTAAACAATATTCAGAATATGTTGTTGGTCGTAATACGAATATACCTCTTGTTAAAATAAACCAAGATTTTATTACTGGATTTATTAAAAAAATTCAACCTGCTCCACAACAACAACAACAACAACAACAACAACAAAGCCAACCAAAAACCAAAGAGTTATATACTGCAGAAGAAATACAAACTGACAAAAGAAGTCAATTTGAAAGCGAGCTAACGAGAAAACAAAACGAATTTAAGAATGCGATGACTGTCCCAGTGCCAGAAATTCCCAAGTTTGGTGACCAATTAGATAAACCGATTGGAAGCGCAATGGACGAGTTAATTGCTAAAACACTCGCAGAAAGAAATTATGATGTGCAAATGATACAAAAACAAAATGCGAATGGAGTTGCCAATGTTGAACAGTTTTTGAAAGGTCAAGAAACCTCTGTGAAAGCAGCCAAACCCGGATACAACCCACCTACAAATGCACAACAACAGAATCAAATTAAGTATATTAAAATTGGCGATGACGTTGATGACAATGCGTTAAAAACAACAAATGTAATAGATTTATCTAGTCCAAAATTGGAAAGACAAGATAAAAAAAATGTTTCGTGGGGAAACAATGAATACCAAGAATACACACAACAAAACACAGTGGAAAATCAAAACACATTGTTTTCCAAATTGAAATATATTGCACCCAACAACAACGAGGTTGAAGGATTGAAAAGTGAAATAAATGATTTGAAAACCCAAATCAGAATTATAAACGATAAATTTGATAAATTAATAAGTAAATTCACCCAACAAACCTAATTATATTTGTTTGAAAACTGGCTCCCCTCGTTGATTTGTCTCAATAGTTCCTACTAATACTGGTTCAAGTCCGGGTTTTTCTAATGCTAATTTATAACTTTCATAGTCATAAATGTTTTTAACTCTGTCATCAATTTTACGATACACATATTTTTTTCCTTTGATTGTAATTTCTTTACCTCGCCAGTCAATTACTTTTTTATTTATGGTTGCAACCGTATCCGTTTCATCTGATCCAATAGAAGGATTATATGAAAACTTTGAAGGTGCAACTTGTCCAAACTGCAAACAGTGCAACTGTTCTTTTGAACCACGTTTGGAATAAGTCGCACAGTCAATTGATGCTTCTTTAATTGCTGTTATTATTTGATTACTTACTTCTTCTTTAATCGTTGAAATTTCAAACAAAGTTTCATCACTAGTAAATGGAATATTGGCTTCGTCTGGTTTGTCTGGACGCAACTTATATTTCTTTTTACTTAAATCTTTCAACTTCAACTCAATAGACTTGTCACTTTTAATTTGTTCTGATGTAAAAGTCATCAAGTAAATAAATACTTCTACAGTTTGTAGTTTTTCTGGTAAATCTTTATGACTGCAAATACGACGCGCACGACCGATGACTTGTTCTAGACGAGCCGGATGCCAGTATGGTTCCATAATATGAACATAACGAGTGTTTCGTAAATTGATACCTTCGGAACCAGAAGCGGTAATCATCAACACTTTAATAATTTCCCCGACATTGTTATTGTTGGCAGTATTTTTTAATTCTTCGTACAATGCTGGAGATGAAACGGCAATATTGTCCCAGTTGCTGTTGTAAATATTACGAATGACTTCTTTTTCTTCGGCGCTTTCTGTACCCGTATACAATGCAAAGGTTGGTTTTCCTCGGTCTTCTTCGTCCATATCTAACTCCCAGTTACCACTATTGTTTTTCTTGATTTTAAATTGGGCAAACCCATTTTGTTCCAATACCATCTTAAATATTCCGATACCTTCCAATGTACGGAACTGACTATACACCAAGTGTAATCCGATATGTTCTTTATCTTGAATATTTTCCAACATATGCAAGTATTTGGGACTGTAGGTTTCCAAACCTTGAGGAGATAAGAATTCGGCAGCATGTTCTTTTAAATAGTTGATTGCGCTTTGAATTCGTTTGTCGTATGTAGAATCTGCAATTTTTTCAATAACTTCATCGCCTTCAATATTTCCATCCCATTCTCCTTCCAAGTCGTTGGTTCCCTTTTTCTCTCCTTCTTTCAAAACACGGTCATATAAATTAGTTAAATTATTATCATCATCTCCTTTCTTACTTGACTTACCTTTTTTGTCTTTCTCTTCTTCTTTTTTCTCTTCTTTTTCTTCGGCTTCTTTCTCTCCTTGTGCGCCGGGTTCTTTTTCTTCATTGGGAAGAGGACGTCCGGGTGGTCTCGGCATCACAAAGTTGCAGTATAAACGAGAGAAAATACGATATGTAGAGGATGGTTCTTTGAAAATTCCATTTTCATCTACCGAGCCCTTCTTTTGCTTTGACTTGGTTTCTATTTTTCTCTCTTGTTGTCTTGCTTCTTCATAAATATTAAACTGATAATCACTCATTGGCACTTTAATTACCTTATAATCCGACGCTTTTTCATATCTTGGTAGTAATTTTTCTTGGGCACTTCTGAAATAAGAAGTTAACCCCATAATTCGTTTCTTGAATAGTTCAATGTTTTTCACATTTCCAGAAGTTCCATCAATAAACCGATTCGCAAAATCATCAAATTTATCCGGAAGCGCCTTGTACAAATGAACCACAATGTTGCTTTTCAATACCTCAATTTTATTATCGGACAAAATGCGTATGACTTTTCTCTCAAAATCATCGTCACTAATCGTTCCACGGTCTTCCACTACAGTTTTACCAGTTGATTTATCAGTGTATTCTTTCTTTTTATTGGTAACTCCATGATATCCGGATTCCTTCTTTTCTTTGTTTTCAAAACCAAATGGATTACGAGTAATGGTTAGTTTCTTGGAAGCCAAGTTATAGTCCATATAATCCATCACTTTTTCTCTCTTGAAAATTTCAGAAAGCATTTCTTTATCCACTTTTTGTCCGCCTTTGATATCAAGTGGTATTTCCCACGTTTTGATATATCCGCGCAAGATGTTGAATAAAATGCTAATCTCGTTGGGATAGTTGATAATAGGTGTGCCAGTTAGTAAAATCACTCTGGCATTCTGCGCGCTCATCAACAACTCATATAATACCAATGCGAGAGAAAAAGGAAGTCTCTCTTTATTCCCGTTTTTATCTGTAGGAACTTCTTTTTCTTTGGACAATTTATTTACAATACGACTAATTAAATTGTGAGCTTCATCAATGACAATAACCGAATTATCAAATATATTTTTTTCAAAATTATCTGTCATATCCTTGAGTTTATCTCTCCTCAAACCATTATAGTTAATGAATTTATACTTGCTTTGTATCATTTCGTCTATTTGTTCATTTAAACTTTTGCCATTATCAGCACTCAAGTCACTATAATTACTTGGTTTTCTTACATCTACTAACCACGCTCCCCCTTTTTTTTCAATGTATTCAACTGACAAATTCAAGATGGATGAGAGAGTTTCTAGTAGTTCGGGATGTTTTTTCGTAGAAATCCATTCCCAGTATTGATTTGTCTTGTAAATAGGGTCACCGCATTTTTTAATTTCTTCAATATAGTTGCGGCGCAACGAGGCCGGTGTCATCACGATTATTTTCCGCGAACTTTTCATTCCTTCTGCAAGAGCGATAGAAGTGCAAGTATTATGGGTAACTGTAAAATCGCCCATTAAGTACCTACAGTTTCCGTCTAACATAAACCCATAATAGTCATCTTCATTTACATATTTGACAGTTATTCCCGTTACAAGTGGATCTTTTATTTGTTTTCTTTCTGTGGGTCGTTTTCTTGGAACTAATGTTGGTATTTCTTCTAGTCCAAACCCATTTATACATATTCTCCACGCTGTTCCGTATTTTTTTACTCCTTTATACGTCCAAGATGTATTTTTTGAATGTTTGTAACAAGCAAAACCTAAACTTCTTGCTAGAAATACAACATCGTCCATTAATGTTTCGTTTTTCTGTGTAAATTCAAACCCACCGTTACTAAAACTTCCATCGCTATCAATTAAACCGGCTAACAATTTGAGTCTGTTATCTCTTGAATTGCATTTATATATGAGAGGAATGTGTTTGTTGTTTATCATATCTAATTCTTTTAGTGTATTCAAAAATAGATTATTATGATACTTGCCGTCTCCAGTAATACCATAACTATAATTACTACGATGGGATAAATATAAATTGTGCTTTGGTAGGTTTGAACGAAAATAATGTAAAACTGTAGAATCTTGACTAGCAATTTCTGATGACCTACCAGTTCCATCTCCTAACCAATAACCAATCATATACGGGTCAAATGGTAGTTCTTTTTCTGGAAATTCAACTGGAACTTTATAACCTTTTAACTTGGACTTTTTTGATTTTGAAAGATTCAAGTAGTCTTTTACTGATATTTCAATAATGTTTTGACAAGTATGTTTATTATTTTGTATTTCTTCATAAAACTTACTTGCATTTATTTTCATTTCTTCCTTATTATTTTTTGACTCGTTAAATGTAAATGTTTTAGAACAAAAATGGTTGTCTTGAATCCACTGAACATTATAGTTTGTATTTTGAGCGTGATTATTATAATTAAACTCTGGAAACCCAGATACTTTCAAACATAATATATGTTCTTGATTTACAGTGTATTTTTCTCCTTTAATTGGAATAATATCATACATTTTATCTTTTCCACGCGCTAAAGAAAGAACTTGTCTTGGCTGTGAATCATCGCCCATTAATAAGTCGCCAACTTCAATATCTTGTATTAGTTTAATTTTTCCATCTGCCATCATAATAGGTGTATCTTTACGGTGGCATTTTCCGGATCCTAAACCGTGGTATACCAACAGTCCGCGATAAGGAGTATATAAATTCATATAGTCTCTGACTAACTTTTGGTGACCCAAGAGAGAAAAATCAGAATTTTGATTTGACATACTTTCACAAGTAATTTCTTTTGTATCGTCTAATACTTCATCACGGTAAGGTTGGAAAAGCGAGTTGATAAAATTCACAAATATTTCACGATTATTCATATAATAACTGGAAACTTTGTAGTTAACGTGTGCCTTTTTAGGTGGCAAACGTTCAATAATGGGTGCTTTGTCAATATCAACCCAGTCTTCCGGTGACAAGACAGAAATACCTTTTTCTGGACGTTTTGTTTTTCTTCCTTTTTTTGCAGTCTCTTTCTTTTCAACAACCGAGACTTGATTGGGTTGTTCCTCACGAGGTAACAACGTATCCAAATCATCTTCTTCATCTTCTTCCTCCACAATAGTTAAAACTGGTTTTGTAATTTTTTTTACTTTTTTTGTAACTGGTGCTTTTTTTTCAGTTGGTGGAGCAACTAAAGATTCTGATAATTTCACGGTGTCTTTCGTAACAACTTTAGTTAGTTTTCTTGATTCTAACTGTTGAGATAGTTCATTAATGTCAAAATCTTTGTTTTTTTTGCGTTCGTCAATAAAAGTGATATTATGAATTTTTACATCTTGTTTTTTAGATGCAACTGGAATAATTACTTCTACGGGTTCTGCCGATTTTACAATTGGTTTCAATTTTAATTTTTCCTTTATTTTTTCTAAAGGGTTCATTACTAATATTAATATATATAATTATTAGTTTTTAAATTTAGAGTTTTTAAAATTATTAATCGTATTTGTTTGATCCAAAAGAAAAATATAATGAATATATATGAAGCATTTATCTAGAAAGTATAAAAAAAGAATATTAAGAAAAAATAAAATTTCTAAAAAAAAAATAAAACCCAAGAAATCGGTAAATAGAAAATCTATAAAAAAATCGGTAAATAGAAAAAAAACTACAACCAGAAAACGAAGAAGAGTTGGTGGTAGTGATAGTGACAGTGAAGATGATGATGAAGTGGCAAAATATTTCCCAGGTGATAGAATTCCAACACCATATAATCACATACGAAGAATACAAAGTAGTGACATTGAACAAGGAGACACAAATGGTGAAATAGAACAAAACAACACACGTAAAGTAAAACGGACAACATCTTTTTTAAATAGTTTAAGATCATTTACACCAAGTAATTTTTTACGAAGACATTCAACGAACAAATTGGGAGACGGCGAATCTGGTAGAGAAAGTAAAGAAAGTCTAGCAGAAAAAGGGAAAGAACTGCCGTTTGAAAACTACAAACTTACAGTAGAAGGCGAATTATTAACAGAAAATACTTCACCATTTAATTCACAAGAAGAAGAACAAATTGAACTACTTGGAGTTAAAGTTAACAAAGCAGACTATGACGAATATGTAACTAATTTTAATAAGTTAGAACAAAAAAGAAAAACTGATTCATATAAGAGACCTCTAACAGCACATGACTATGATATGGTTATGACACAGTTTAATAATTTTTTAGGTAAATACAGTTCCGTCATTTCTGATGATGATAAAGATTTCTATTTAAGTAAACTAACTGATCCCGAATTTGTAGATGACATAGATACTATTATTGGTAAACTAGAAGAAAATATCATAAGACAACAGGAAAAGATAAATATCTTTAAAACAAAGCCAAAATACAACCCTTCAAAAATGCAACCACGTTCTTCATCATTCGTTAATGAAATTTCTTCTGGTCACGAAGGTTACAAGACTGCAGAAAGTGGGAGGAGAGATTCTACTAGTAGTGATGAGTCGGTAGATAGCACAATTGCATTAATTACAAGAGGTAAACCAGTTGACTCAAAAGTAAATAAAAGTTTTAAAGACGCATTTAAGAAGGCAAAAGAAGATGCTGAGAGAAAAAAAGAAGAAGATACTATATATCGAAAAGAAGACTACTATTCTGAAGAAAATATGGAAAAACTTAGAAGGGAAAAAAAAGAAAACTTAGAGGCGCTTAAGAAACAATATAAAATTAACTTTGACAGTGACAGTGATTAACTTATTCCCCAATACCCGCATATAAATCCAATTTTTGAATCGCTTCATTACAAGCAATCTGCTCTGCCTTTCTTTTTATTTTATGTTGTCCTTGACCTAAAAATAAAAATATCTTACCATTCTTTTCAATATACTCGTGTATTGCCGCAAAATTTTTCAAAAAGTCAATATGAACCGATTCTGCGGGCGAGCAATTATATACGGGTTGTCCAATACACAAATAGACACCCATTTTGTATCCATTCTCGGGATCGTGTTCTATTTCCAAATAATGAGGAGTTACTTTAAATTCCTTTTGTATTTTTACTTGTAAAATATTTTTGTAATTGTCGTCATTTTGTATTAACGAAATCCAGTCAATATGTTTCTCAAAAATATTTTCCACGAATTTTTGTGCAATTTGAAATCCGGGACCCGTCACAAATATATTTTTAAACCACCCTTCTTCATCTTTCACATCAATCTTGTTGAAATCTAAAAATAGCGCACCTAAAAAGGACTCAAACAAACAACCCAATTTTTTTAAATTTGTTCTTATTTTCTTTTCTTCCGCGTGTTTTGAAAGAATCAACCATTTGTTCAAACGCATTTCAAGCGCAATTTTACCAATGGCTTCATTTTTAACAATTGCTATTTTTTTTTCAGTCATAAACCCTTCATTTTCTTTAGGAAACCTACGGTATAAATAATATTTAGTAACCAACTCCAAAATACCGTCACCAAGAAACTCCAAACGCTCATTAGATTTTGTTTTCAAAGGCATACAATCTGGAGGCCGTTCAACAATCGTAATATTTTGAGATGCGTTTTCAAGTTGTGGGCGTTTCGTATAAGAACGATGAACAAATGCGCGTTTGTACAAATTGACATTATGTACAATATTAGGTACTCCATATTTAGTAAGAATAGATTGAACTTCGCTCAATGTAATCTCTACATTTAAGGGATTATACGGATTAAAAATTAATCCGTCTTCGCCTTTAATAATATCATCATCGTGAATTATGTTTTTATCGTCTTGATTCATACTGCTGTAATAAATATAACAAACTATATATGTAATATGACCAGTTGTTTATATTGTTTTAAAATATGTTAATTTTAGGAAAATCGGTTTTCTCTCGCCACTATAAAAATATGTAATGAAACTATTAAATAAATTATCACAATTTATTATTTTTATATTATTATATTATTCCATTCTTTGAAAAATATAATATTTAAGGTATATATAAATATGCCAGTTGGAATGTTCGTTCAATCAAACCCATATACAAACACTATCGCCTCAAGAACTGGACAAAGTGGTGGTTCAGTAGGTGGAAACAAAAAAGCCGGTATTGTAACTTTTGGTACTACTTGGCAAAGAGGTAACATGGGTAACTTCCTCAGAAGAGCTCCACAAAAAATCCCAAGTTTAGCATTCATGATACTAAATACTACTCGTGCTCCAGTACAAGGTACCAGATACCAAGTATATGCCAGACGTGGTTTAATGTAAATAGTCTCCTTGCTATTTACGAACTGGTTGTCTGCCATATTTTGAGATATTATTGGTTTTAGGAAAATAAAATATTATTGCAAAAAAATAATTTAATAACTTTGTTCGTTATTATATTATTATGATAATCAAAATTGATTCCAGAGAAAGAGAATTGATAAATTTGTGTAAATATTATTTGGAAATAAGCCCCCTTTATAAAAATATTCAAATTGTAACAGAAAATCTTCCTATTGGTGATATAATTATTTGCGACGATAAACAAGAAGAAAGAATCGTTATTGAGAGAAAAAGTATTCGTGATTTATCGGCAAGTATTAAAGATGGTCGTTATGAGGAACAGTCGTACAGACTAAACGGATTACACCACGAAAATCACAATATAATTTATTTGATTGAGGGAGATTTGAATGGTAAAAATTCATTCAAAGACCGCATTGATAAGATAACAATATATTCTGCAATGTTTTCATTGAACCACTACAAAGGATTTTCAGTTTTGAGAACCTTTACACAAGATGAAACTTCTTTAGTGATTTGTAATATGGCATATAAAATGTCAAAGTGTGACTTGGAAAATAAAAAAGCATACTATCAACCAGTGAAATCTGTATCAGTTAAAAATGATGACACCAATAATATGGAAACCGAAGAAGATACAATTTTAAGTAATTTAGAAAAATCAGAGTCGTCTCTTTCTTTAATGGAAGAAAGTAATGAAATAATAACAACCACCGTTGATAAAGATTATTGTTCTGTTATTAAGAAAGTTAAGAAAGAAAATATTACACCGGATAATATTGGTGAAATTATGTTGTGCCAAATTCCCGGGATTAGTTCCACAACAGCAATTGCTATTTTGAAAGAATTTAAGACTTTGCCAAAACTACTAGAAAAAATAAAAGAGGATGGGGGGGAATGTTTAAGTAATATAACTTACATAAACACAAAAAATCAAACAAGAAAAATTAATAAAACAGTTGTGCAAAATATTAAAAAATTTTTATTATGTTAAATATATAGAATAACAATGAGTGAATTTAATGATAGTATTTTTAAAATTGTTGGCATTATTATTATTGGAGGGTTTTTAATATATATTGCTTTTAAATCTTTGAATTTACAAATAAAAGTAATGGAAGGTTTTGCAGTAACTACTCCAACAACTGATTCAAAAGCATCTACACCTTTAAACATTACAAACGCAGCTGGTTCTGTAGGAAAGTTTTCAAATACGGTTGCAGAACACGTAATCAAGTTGCAAGATACATTTTTAATTAAACAATACAGAAAAGATTATGAAAATTTAATTATAAATACGGATGAATATGTTAGTTATTTAATGCTGCAAACATTATTGAATATTAAACCAGACGACACTACCGAGTCTAAAGCTGCAAATGTGAAGTTATTTGAAACAATGAATAGTTTGAATGCTTCAAAAGCAACTCTAAATTCTCTTATGAAATTTGTAGATTCAGTATAAATTTACCACTACCACAAAATATTTCTACTTAAATTGTTTGCCGAGTAACGATTCTTCTTCCAGTCACCAAGCATACCTTTGGTTCTGGTCAAATAATTTTTTCGCCGAGTTTTGTCATGGTGTTTCGTATAGTCTTCGTACCCCATTTGACCAAAATTAACCCATTTGTTATTTTTTGGATCATATATTCTATATTTTTTTTCGGGGTTGCTTGCTGGATAAAGTTTTGCCGTTTTACCTAAATATTTGTGTGCCATACGTTGTGCAGTTCGTGGATTTGAATATAAATGAATTCTTGTGCCAAATTTGGTTTTTAGTTTTCTTGTTTTGTTTTTGGAGGAAGGCATTTATATATAGTTTATTTTTTATTATTTCCGCAGAATAATAAAAAATTATTCACACACTACCTAGAGTCTATCTTGTTTTATACACGAAGGCTCACTTCATTTCCAGCATAATAACCTTTATCTACTAATGCTTGAGTAAATGCTGCTCCACCCCAGTTATCATCCATTGGATTTGGACTATATAGTAACCCATTTTGCGTTTCGTCCAGTTGGTCTAAAGGTGTAGTTGTCCCAACATAAAAACTAGACTGGTCATATGCGGGCATAGAATTTTGATTATATGGCGGGTCATTACGTGTTGCGTCTATTAACTTGGTTGGATTTGGATGAATACCAGATGAAGGTAAACCACCTTGTGGTTCAGAAACACTTGGTCGTGCTTTATAAACTGCATTACCTTGTGCATCATAACTTTTTTGTAAGTATAAAACTGGACATCTTATTCCTTGACTACGTTGCCAATCTAAAAACTCGTTATATTCTTCTAAATTATTGAATTGAACTGGATTCACTCCGGGAACTTTGGCAAGTTTTGAGTTATATAAGAAATATTGAGACCCAATTTGTATTAATATATTAGGGCAACGAGGATTTGATACGGTGACTTCTTCATTTGAACAAGTTTCAAAACCTTCTGCCAAAAATTTAGATGGTTTGTATTTCATACAAAAATAAATTCCAGCTAAAAATGTGATAATTATAAAAATAAGATTTAACATATATATTACACAACTATAAAAATAATTTCTTATTAATATATATAATTTTTGTAATGAATTTTATAGTTATTGGAGAGAATCAAAATGACCCACAACCAGATATAGATATGTTAAATCATCAACTAGATGACGGAAAACATATTTTTTTATTTACCTATTTAGATAACTGTGGTCCTTGTAATCAAACTAAACCTAAATGGGATAGTATGAAAAATAAAATAAAAAATAAAAACGATGTCGTCGTGGTGCGTTTGAACAGTAAGTTATTTCCTTTATTGAAAAAAATGGGTAGTGAACCAGCCGGCTACCCCTCTATTCGGTATGTAAATAAAAATGGCGTTGAAGAATATGAAGACTGTACTGCTTCTGGTGTAAAAGACCGAAGTACTGAATCTTTTTTAAGATGGATTCAACATAAAACGGGATCTCCTTCATCGTCTCATAAAAAACGAGGTCATGCAAAAACCACCAGACGACGTCATAAACGCACACGTTCCCAACGAGGAGGTAAATGGACTTTGAAATACAAGAAAAGTATCAACTGTAAAAAACCGAAGGGTTTCTCTCAGCGACAACATTGTAAATACGGAAGGAGCGGTTGGAAAAAATAAGATATGTCTGTAATTTTATACATTTTTATAAAATTACATTTTGATAATTTAAATCCATTTATAAGGGCCGTCTCCTCTGATAACTACTGCATTTTTATCAACTTCAACAACGACTGGTGCTCTTTGACCAAAGACCGTCCAGTGAAATTTACAGTTGTCACCATACACGCTAAAAACATTATCCTTTACTTCTGTTGCGCTTAAAACTGTCGTTATTTTCTTGCCTTCATAAATAGGTGTTACTTGAACTGTCAAGTCTACCGCCAAATTTTTGACATACTTGGGCAACCTTATTTCAATAAACTCGTTGTTTATAATTTCTCCTTTTCCTCTGTAATAAACACCGGCTTCTGGACCTTCCAAACAACCATGCACTAGATATTTTTCCGAATCATCTGGATGTTCAATGACAAAGGACTTCACTGATGTCCATGTTGAACCATCTGATACTTGTAACCCAGAAGCACCTTCGTAAGTGTTATTGAAATAGAGTGCGCCAGTTACTCCATATGGAGGTTCATATGTTGTAGAATAGTTACCAACATAAACCACTCCGTTGGAGACACTGTTTATACAAGTCCATACTGACCCAGCGCCGGTTGTAGCTGTTATGTATTGTCCATACGAAGAAATTGAGATTGATGAAAAATATTCCGTAGTAGTAATAGTTTTCAAAACAGCCCAAGTATTTCCATAGTCACTTGAATACAATATGTAACTGTTAGTTGAACTACAGCCGACTTGATATTGACCACTAGAAGACATTGATAAACACGTGCAACCAGTGTAATCACTTGTATTAGTACTAGTAATACTACTCCAATTATTACCATAATCATTTGATATCCAAATATAAGAACCGTCATTTGCAGTTTGGTATTGTCCAGAGTCAGACACACATATTACTTTCCAGTTTGCGTTATTAATGTTACCTACAGTTGATAATTTTCTCCATGTTTGTCCAAAGTTATAAGAAATATAAATATATCCAATGCCACTATAATACTCATGACAAGCACTTTGGTATTGTCCGGATTTAGATATACTAATTGATGACCAAGGTTTATTGGTTGAAGATGCTGTGTTTTGCGTCCAAGTTACTCCGTAGTCATTTGATGTATATATGTAACCACTTCCCGAACTATTATTTGTGCATAATGACTGATACATTCCACTTGCAGATACTGATATGGACTTGCAGTTATATATGAATGACGTTGAATTCAAACTCCAACTCTGACCAAACTCTGTAGAGTTATAAATGATTGCATTAGAATTATTTGTTGCTAGTGTTTGGTACTGTCCACTGGAAGACATTGCTATGAATTTGTATGAAGTTGTCGCAAGTGATGATGTTACGTTACTCCAAGTACTACCATAGTTGCTTGAATAAATGACACATTCACCACTAACTTCACTTGAGTTACACGCGATTTGATACTGACCCGATGAAGAAACTGCTACTGACGTCCAGTTATAATATTCTGTTGAATACGTTTTTACCCAATTTTTAGAAAAATTTGTTATGTTTAATGTTTCACGTGAAAAAATATCTAATGTTGATGGTGGAAATAAACCCGGATAAGCCATTCCGTCTGTCCCAGTTGTTCCTCCAGCATTCGCGTATGCCATTTGTAAGTAACTGTTTGATGTTGTTGTGGCCCCATTTGCTAATCCACTTGAACCTAATGCGGTTACTCCACTAATTACTCCCGTAGCACCAGTCGCACCAGTCGCACCAGTCGGTCCAGTTAAACCAGTGCAACCAGTCGCACCAGTCGCACCAGTCGCACCAGTCTCACCAGTCGCACCAGTAGCACCAGTCGCACCAGTCGCACCAGTAGCGCCAGTAGCACCAGTTTCACCAGTCGCACCAGTCGCACCAGTTGCACCAGTTAATCCCGTGTCACCAGTATAACCAACTGAACCAGTAGCACCAGTTGCACCAGTCGCACCAGTCGCACCAGTGAAACCAGTGTCACCTCTACCAATAATAGACCATGATTTATTACCACCTACATCTCTTACCAAATAACGAACCGTTTGGTCACCTATATTGAAATATAAAGAACCTAAAGGTTTATCAGTTGTTGAAGGGTCTGAACCGTAGTTACCAATACCAACAGTTCCAGTTGTGACTACTTGATTTAAATCAACATTTCCTAACTGAACTGTATTACTATACTGTACAACTGCGTTGTAACCTATTGCTGTTGAATTTTTTAAACAGTCATCATATACATCTGCTCCATTACCAATTGCAGTATTATAATAACCAGTAACATTATGATATAATGCACGTATACCTACTGCAGTGTTGCAATACCCAGTAGTATTTAACTCTAAAGCATTTGTGCCACAAGCAATATTTTCATATCCACTTGAGTTGGCTGGTAATGATCCAGCTCCTAAACCTACGTTATAAGAACCAGTGGTGTTTGTAACCAAAGCATTAGAGCCTATTGCTGTATTATTTATACCGGTTGTGTTATGAGCTAGGGCATAATTACCAAGAGAAGTGTTATTATCGCCACTGTTATTTGAACCATAACCTTCTAAAGCACCGTAACCAACACCAGTATTAGAATCACCAGTATTATTATTCAATGCTCCATCGCCATATGCTGTATTTAGACTCATTATATAAATACAAATACTTTTTAATTTTTAAATATAGCATAAAATTAAAATGAATAAAATGATTTTAATGAAAAATAATTACCACGTCATTAAAAAACAGAAAAAAAAACCAATTCAAAAAACATTCAATTATAAAAAAAAAAAACTAACATTTAACACAAAAAAACATCCAAAAAAAAATAAAAAAATAAAAAAAGA
>Ga0114966_10002366_pt1 | contig 16824 bp, 10 predicted proteins | sample M_130207_XF_Meta_FD_87029 | JGI IMG/M metagenome (GOLD analysis project Ga0114966, IMG submission 87029) | Freshwater microbial communities from Lake Montjoie, Canada to study carbon cycling - M_130207_XF_MetaG | ecosystem: Environmental > Aquatic > Freshwater > Lake | place: Lake Montjoie...
CACGGCGCTAGCCGCCGGTAAACGGAGTTGTGTTTCCAAGCAAAGAACCGGCGACTAGCGCCGTGCCGCTCACGGAGTGAATGACAAAGTGAGTGCCATTGGGCTTACGCCGCCCGGCTCACCAAGACTCGAACTTGAGAAACATCTCTCTCATGGCCGTGTGAAATATAACGAAGCGAAACTGGACTTCAGCCGCCAGCCCGATCACTGCGCCGACGCTTCCAACGTCTGCCACCGATCGAACGTGACGGCGAGTTCCTGCTCAAGAACCTCCAGCCGTTGCCGGGCTTTCGCGATCGTGGCTCCGTCTTGCTGATAGAAGCTCGGCTCGGCCATCGCTCCGTGCAGGGCACGCTGTTCCACCTCAATAGCGTCGATCTGCTTAGGGAGTTGTTCGAGTTCTCGCTGCTCTTTGAAGCTCAGCTTGCGAGGTCGAGCGGCTGGCTTGGTTGCGGCCGATGGTTCTGTCTTGGACGCAGCCGCGACCGCCGCTTGCTCTTCGCGCCGCGCGGTCTCGCCCGCCTGCTTCTGGTTGATCCAGTCGTCGTATCCGCCTGCGTATTCCTTGACCGCACCGTCTCCTTCAAACACGAGCGTGTGCGTGGCGACCTCGTTCAAGAACGCGCGGTCGTGGCTGACCAGCAGCACCGTGCCGGGATACTCGACGATCAGGCTTTCGAGCAGTTCGAGCGTTTCGGCATCGAGATCGTTCGTCGGTTCATCCAGCACGAGGACGTTCGACGGCTTCGAGAAGAGCCGCGCGAGCAACAATCGGTTCCGCTCGCCCCCCGACAGATGCCGCGCCGGACTGCGCGACCGATCAGGTGTGAACAGGAAGTCTTCCATGTAGCCGATGATGTGCCGCTGTTGACCGTTAATCATCAGCTTGTCGGTGTCTGACACGTTCTGCTGCAAGGTCTTGGTTTCATCGAGTTGCTCGCGCAACTGATCGAAGTACGCGACCTCGATCTTCGTCCCCAATCGAATGTTGCCCGATTGCGGAGTCAGTTCGCCCAGCAGCAGCCTGAGGAGCGTCGTCTTCCCGCACCCGTTCGGCCCGATGATCCCGACCTTGTCGCCGCGCATGACGGTCGTCGTGAGATCCTGAATGATGGTCCGCTCACCCGTATCCGTGGGGACCGAGTAACAAACCTTCTTCGCATCGGCGACTAAGCTTCCGGATCGTTCGGCATCTTGCAGCTCGACCTTCACCGACCCGATCCGCTCGCGCCGCGCGGCCCGTTCTTCCCGCAGCTTCTTGAGTGCGCGAACGCGTCCTTGATTCCGGACGTTGCGCGCCTTGATCCCCTTCCGAATCCAGACTTCTTCCAACGCCAGCTTCTTGTCGAAGAGCGCCTGTTGCTGCTCCTCGGCCGCCAACGTCGCTTCCTTCCGGACGAGGAACGTCGCGTAGTCGCATGGCCAATCGAACAGTCGGCCTCGGTCCAACTCGACAATCCGCCGGGCGAGCCTCTGCAAAAAGACGCGATCGTGCGTGATGAAGATCAGCGTTCCCGAGTACCGCGACAGGAAGTCTTCCAACCACTGAATCGCGTCGATGTCGAGATGATTGGTCGGTTCGTCCAGCAACAGGACATCGGGTTCAAGGACCAGCGCTTGTGCCAGCAGCACGCGACGCTTCATCCCCGACGAGAGCGAATCAAACGGCAACAGCGGGTTGAGCTGCATCCGTTCGAGGATCACATCGACTTGATGCTCACCCTGCCAGACCTTGTCAGACTCCAACGATTCCGCGCGCAGTGTGAGCGAGGCGTGATCGGCTTCCGTGTGATTGGCGTCGGGATGATGCAGTCGGAAGTTGGCTGCGACGGCATCACCGATCTCACCCAACCCCGCCGCGACCTCGTCGAAAATCGTGCCCGTCCGCCCGACGGGAACATCCTGCACGAGCCGCGCGATGCGCATCCCCGCTTGCCGTTCGACAAAGCCCGAATCGGGTGGCAAGCTTCCCACGATCAACTTCATCAGCGTGGACTTGCCGGTCCCGTTTCGACCGAGCAACCCGACCCGCTCACCGCGCTCAATTTGCAAATTGACATGATCCAACAACGGAGGGCTGACAAACCCAAACGTCACGTCCCGAAAACTCAACAACGCCATTCGCCGCTCTCCAAGAATCTCGTCTCATACCCAAACGCATTGCATCCGCGCGAGCCATGCCGATAGCAGTTCGACGCGAAATGAACAACCCGCGCGACAAACAATGCAGGCCCGAGACTTCGCATCCTCACTTCACGGGCGTCAGCGTCACCGACTTCACATCTGCCAACGCGGGCAACGGGCGCGAGGCTGGTTTGATTGTGAACCGCACCTCGCCCGCAGGCAGTTCGAGTTCACCGAGATCGGCCGCCTTGTAGTCGTCCCAGCTTGGAGTGGCCGTGACTTTGTAGCGAACCGATTTTCCAGCCGCTTCCACGACGACCGTGTTCCCCGCGGCAGAGGCTTCACATGCAAAGAGCCAAGCGACCGAGTGACGTCCCGCGCGGGGGACATTGATCGTCCACGAGACCGAGTCGTCGGCACTGCTCCACCAGCCGAGGTTCTTGTGCTGCTCTTCGATCACGATCGTCGAGCCGTAGATTTCAGCGGTGAACGGCGTCAGCGTGATCGAGCCGTCGGCGCTTGGCTTCACGACAGTCGGCTCGTTGCCGGGGAATTGTTTCCGCGCGGGGAGCGGCACGTTGTGGCGGATGTACGCGATCAGTGCCGCCGCGTCGGTTGGGCTGACTTCCTTTTCCAGCCCCTCGGGCATGAGCGACTTCGCCGTCGATTGCAGTTCGTCGAGTTCGTTGCGGAGCAGGGCGGTCTCCTTCGCTTCGGCTGCGCGCAGTGTGAGGCTGCTCGCCGTTTCATTCGCCAAGATTCCCGTGTGTGTCACGCCCGACTTCGTGACTGCGGTGTAGGTGACAAACTTGGTCTCGACCGCCCGGTTCGGATCGAGGATCGCGATGAGCATCGCGTCCGGCGACTTGTCGGTCAGCGACGCCAAGTCCGGCCCGACCGAGTGCCCGACGTTGCCGAGCTTGTGACACTGCGCACACCGCTTCGCAAACAACAGGCTGCCATGCTGCACGTCTCCTCCCGCGCGAACAGTCGGCAGGTACTCGGCCACTAACTTCGCCCGGTCGGTGTTGAGATCGACCGCCAGCAACTTGGCCGCTCGCTCTCGCACGTCCTTCGATTTGTGATCGAGCAACCGCTGCCGGCTCGCCACGTCGAGGTCCGTCGGCGCGAGTTGTTTGGTTTCGAGAGCCGCCAACAGTCGATCACGCCACTCATCGCGACTGAGCAGCGTCTCCAAGACCTGCGTCCGCAGTCCTGGCGCGAAACGCCGGAACGTCAGGATTAGGATCCCCGGAGCGTCACTGTCAACATCGAGTCGAGCAAGCGATGTTAGCGCGGCCGACTGCACCTCGGGAGGGTGTTTCGGCTCCAGCAAATCTACCTGCAAGTCGAATGTTTTCGACCTGTCGAGCCTCGGCCCCAAGATTCTGACAGCCGCCACGCGATCTGCGATCGGCGTCTCCGCCGTCTCCGCTAGCTTCTCCGCAGCGCGGAACAAAACGGAAAATCGCTTCCGCATTTCTAACTTACGTGCGCTGTACGGGTCGAACGTCTCGCCGCGCCGCTCGACCGCCATCGAGTACTGCTCAATCGCGGCAAATTGCCAGCGGGCGAACGTCCCGTCTGGCGCTGGTTCGGTGACGCGCATCAGCAACGCGATCTCGGCCTCACTGCTCTTGAACGCGGTCGCCTGGGTGAGCAACTGCTGGAGCAACCCAGTCTGGCCATCGGCGTGCTGCATCGCCTCGGCCATCACCGCGCCGAGGTTGTCCGCACGGAGCGAACTGAGCACGGCCGCCATCATCCACGGCTGGCCATTCGCCTTCGCCGCCAACTTTCCTAGAGCGGCATCGGCCTGAGCGTGCCTGATCTCACCGAGCGTGTAGGCCAGTTGCAGCCGGAACTGCGGATCGGGGTCATCGACGAGTTTTACCAGTTGTTCAACGATCCCCTCCTTCGGAACGTCGCGACTCTCGCACAACCGCACCGCATGCCGACGGACTCCGGGATGAGGATCGTTCAATCCCGCAACGAGAACCGGCACCGAGAGACCGTCCTTCAATCCGTCGAGCGTGCATAGGGCGTGCAGCCGCGCGAGGGCGGACAGTGGTTGAGTGTTGAGTGTTGAAGGTTGATGGTCAGAGGAAGAGGTCGCAGGTTGGCTGACTTTCTGACCCTCAACCCTCAACCCTCGACCCTCAACCATTCCTCTTAGCAACGGCACCGCTGCTGGATCGGCCCGGTCGATGAGCAACTGCTGGACGACATCGCGCTGCCAGCCGTTCGGGCTGTCGAGCGCCGCGACCAGTTGGGCGGTCGTCAGCTTGTCGAGGCGCGGGATCTGGCGGAGCTTCTCGCCCACCGGGGCGACTCGCCAGAGCCGGCCCTTGTCGTGACCGGCCCGCAGGTCGAGCTTCTTCTGCCACTCGATCGGGATCCACTGCGGATGCTCGATGACCAGGCGATACATGTCGGCGACATACAGCGCTCCGTCCGGCCCGGTCTTCAACTGCGTCGGCCGGAACCAGTTGTCGGTCGAGGACAGAAACTCGGACTGTTCCTCGCTGGGATGTCTCCGGCTCGTGAAGCTCAACCCGTCGGCCGTCATGATCTCGCGATGGACGAGGTTGTGAACCGGCTCGCTGATGAAAATGGTGGAGGGTTGAGGGTCGATGGTTGAGGGTGAAGGGGGGGGCTGGTCCGGCAGGTTCTGACCCTCAACCATCAACCCTCCACGATCAACCATCGACGAACATGCCGAAGTGAAGCGGTTCGCGGTGTGAAAGTCGTTGAACCGCGTGAGCGTTTTGCTGGTCGGGAAGACCGGCGCGGCTCCCGGTGCGACCGAGACATCCTTCTGCGGATTGGGTGTCGCGAGGTGCGGGTTGCGGCGGAGATAGTGGTCGTCGAGGACGTAGTGGTACATCGGCCGGCTGTTGTTGTTGCCGAACCAATTGCCCCAGTCATCTTGATTGCGCCCGAACTGACTCTGCCCGACGACCGCTTCGATCTCGCCGGTATCGGGCCGGATGCGGATGTCGCGGCCGCGGATGTCGATCTTGGGTTGAGGGTCGAGGGTTGAAGGTTGAGGGCCAGAAGCAAGTGCCTTGTTCAGTGACTGTACGCACGCGACCGTTCCGCCACTGTCTCCGTTGGCGAGGTACAGCCAATTGTCCAACCCGCGCGAGAACCCATTCGCGCGGTGCTGCTGGTTCCCTTCGGCGAAGCCGGTGAAGAGGACGTGCTTCACATCCGCCTTGCCGTCGCCATCGGTGTCTTCGGCGTAGAAGATGTCCGGCGCGGCCGACACGAGGACACCCTTTTTCCAAGCGATGACGCCATTCGGAAACGGCACGCCCTCCAGGAAGAGCGTCGTCTTGTCGTACTGGCCATCGCCGTCGGTGTCTTCGAGGTAGCGGATGCGTCCGCCGGGTGTTCCCTTGCCGTCGATGCCGTTCGGGTAGTCGGCCATCTCGGCGATCCAGAGTTTGCCGTCCGGTCCCCAATCAAAGGCAACCGGGTCCATCGTCAGCGGCTCGTGCGCGACGAGGTCTACTCGATACCCGGGGGCGACGCGCATCGACTGCTTCGCAGCCTCGGGCGACTTCGCGTCCGGCAGCCGATCCCCGAGCAACTTGTCGAACGCCACCCGCATGATGAAATCGGGCAGGCCATCCGTGTCCTCGTTGATCCAGCACAGATGCCGATCCCTCACGAAGAACCCGTTGTCCGAACCGTCCTCCCGCACGATGGGCGGCAGTTCGAGATCGGCCGGCTTCTCACCCCGTTTGACGTTGAGGAGTTCGATGCTCCAGGCTTTCTCCATCGACTCGAACAGCCATGCGCCAAATCGTTCGTGGTTCGAGAACACAATGTCGAGCTTGCCGTCTTCGTTGAGGTCGGTGAAGCGAAGACCTGTGTCAGCAGCATTCGATTTGAGGAACGGAAGATCGTGTGGCAGATGCATCAAACGCGATTCCGTGAACTTTTTCGCAGCCGGTGACCAGTGATCGATCCTTGAGGTATCTTGCACGTCAACCTCGACCAATTCGCAGACGCCATCGCCGTCAAGATCGCGGAGCCGTGTCGGCCGAATTAAATTCGCACGATTGATTGCTGATGCAGGAAAGTCGTCAGAAAGTTGTTGAGACCAGTTACGAGAAACGAACTCCATTACATCCAAACCTTCGGTGTTGGAGATAACGGCTGCAGTTCGTCCAGTCGGTGACAGGATCCCAAAACTCACATGCGATGCGACCGGGCCGCGATGATCTGATCCCGTTGTGTCTTTGACTGGCTCATTGATGCAGAACGGAAGCAATACCTTCCGCCATGATTTTGATTCGGTCTGCCAGATGTGGCATCGTCCCGACGAACCTCGAAACTGGATCACGTCTTGGATGCCGTCGGAGTTGATGTCGAGCAAGGCCTGCTCGCTCGTGTTGCGTCCGTCGTCTCGGAGTGTCCCTCCGTCCAGTAAATTCTTGTTCAACCGCTCCACGCACTCTTTGAACGTGAGGAACTTCACCTTCTTGCCGTGCTTGGCGACGGCGTGGTCGATCAGTTCGATGACTTGCTCGGACTTGATCCAGCCGTGGGGATGGAAGACGAGGTTGAAGACTCCCTGCTTGAGGACCGTGATGTCGAGGGCCGCCTTCAGGTCGCGGACCGTGTCGGGGTTGTTCGGCTGGTGCAGGTGATTGGCCGACCAGTCGCTGGGGACCATGCAGGGGAACTCCCAGCACTGCCGCTGGATCACGTAGGGATACGGATAGTTCTCGATCGTGTTCACGAAGCCGTCGTGGACCACGTTGCCTCGCGCCAGCCTGCGCGGGATGTATTTGCGGAACTTTTCCCGGCCGTCGGGATCGATCAGCAACTCGCGCGGGATGCTCGGGTCGTCGGCCGTGTAGAACGTGAAGACGGACGAATCGAGTTGCAGGAAATTTCCTCCCGGCGTCGTCTGGTTGATGATCTCCGAGAAGAGCCGCGGACTGACGGTATTGAGCGAGTCGCAGCAGGGCGTCCGAAACGCGACCGGCTTGTTGTTCGGAATCGACGCCATCAGATCGACGCACTTGTCGTAAGTGGCCTTCGCACGGCGAAGTCCGGTTGAAGGTTGAAGGTTGGGGGTTGAGGGTGAAGCAGAGGAAGCGTCTTCGCTTTTCTGACCCTCAACCCTCAACCCTCGACTCTCAACCCCGCCTTGAAGCAGCGGGCACGGATGATCGGCCGTGTGGCATTCGAGGCTCAGTCCCTCCTGCAGCCACGTCTGAAGCTGCGGATCGTCGGGCTTGACCGAGTTGGTCATGATGCTGACCGGCGCGCGGCCGTCGATCTGCTTGAGTCGCTGCAGGATCGGCCGCAGATACGCCTCGTACTTGGCCGTGTCGCGCATGTCGTCGATGGCCAGCACGACCACGCACTCGACGCCTTCCGCACCAACCCACTGCGGCGTGATGAGCTTCGCGAAATCCTTGTGCGGATACCAGACCTCGTTCGAGTCGAGATACGACAACCGGTTGCCATCGCCCGCCAGCGCGAGGACATTGACCGACAGAACCGCGAGGAAAGCCAGCAGGTGTCGCATGAGAAGTTCCTCGAAAATACGGCGGCGTCGGATGGAGATCGGATCACAACGCGGGCATCATGGCGGGCAGTTCTGTCACGGGCAATCAAAGGCGTGTGAACCACGAAACACACCAAAGGCACGAAAGAAGGCGGGGGGAAGGTGTTGACCACGAATCTCACGAATCGACACGAATCAAAAGCCGAAGGTCAAGAACGCGTTGAGCATTCAACGCCGTCCCAACGGATCGAGAGACTCCCGCTCGTCATGACTTCTTCCCGTTTTAGATTCGTGAGATTCGTGGTTCCAACTTCTTCGCCTTCCCTTTCGCATATTTCGTGGTTCCCCTCTTCATCGGGCTAATCGTTTCATGAGCATTCTCGGGTTGGACATTGGTGGGGCGAACATCAAGGCGGCGGATGCAACTGGGCGGACGCTCAGTCGTCCGTTTGCGATGTGGAAGCATCCTGAACGACTGGCCGATGAGCTGGCCTCCATCCTGCGCGAGTTCCCGCAGACCGAGCGCGTCGCCGCGACGATGACCGCCGAGTTGGCTGACTGCTTCGCGACGAAGAGTGAAGGGGTGCGGTTCCTCCTTACGGCGGTTGAGGCCAGTGCGGGTGAGTTGCCTGTTGACGTGTGGACGACGGCAGGACGATTTGTCTCGGCGAGAGAAGCGGTGTCTCAGCCGATGCTCGTCGCGGCGGCGAACTGGCACGCGCTGGCGACGTGGTGCGGGCGGGAGATCCTCGGGCTAATGGATGTGTCTCGCGCATCGAAAGCCCCCCTCACCCTCTCACCGCAAAGCCGAGGCGAGGGAACAAGCACAGAGCCGTCGGTTCCTCGTTCATCCAAGATCGGCTCGTCGCCACTCGCCACTTCCGCATTGCTCATCGACATCGGCACGACAACGACCGACATCATCCCGCTCATCGACGGGCGGCCAGTGGCACGCGGGCTGACTGATGTGGGGCGGCTGCAAACGGGCGAGCTGTCGTACTCAGGAGTGAAGCGGACGCCGCTGTGTGCCGTCGCGCATGCCGTGCCGTTTCGAGACGGCTACTGTCCGCTGGCGGCCGAGTTGTTTGCGACGACGCTCGACATCTACCTGCTGCTGGGTGACATCGCTGAGGACGAGCAAGACCTCGAAACGGCGAACGGCAAGCCAGCGACCAAGTCCGCCGCACATGATCGCATTGCGCGGATGTTGTGCTGTGATCGCGACGAAGTCTCATTCAATGAGGCCGTTGAAATCGCGAGGTTTCTCGCCGACGTGCAGCGTCAGCGGTTGGCCGGATCGCTCGAACGAGTCGCCTCGCGGTTCGAGACGCCGGTCGAAACGGTCCTCGTTTCCGGCTCTGGATCGTTCCTCGCGCGGCGGCTGGTTGCGGAGAACCGTCGCACATCGCGAGCAAAGATGGTCTCGCTGGACGAGCAACTCACACCGGGCATCGCCGAAGCGGCGTGTGCGTATGCGGTGGCTCAGTTGCTGGCGTTTGAAGCCTGACGCGCAAGCGAAGGCGTGCGGACAAAAGTCTTTGCTTGCGCGTCAGGCTTTGATCGAATCAGTCCTGTTGAACAACAGCGCCGCCACACGAATGGCATCGCGCACCGTGGGGAGATCGGCGCAGTGGCCTCGCAGCGTGTCCGATACGGCGTCGAGGAACGGATCGCTCGATACGGTCGGTGCGGACAGTGGCTCATCGACGATTTCGCCATCGGGCGTTTGAGTGAAGAGGCTACCGTTGCGAGAGGCTCCTTCGGTCCCTTCGACCATCCAACCCGATCGGTAGCTGAGTAGTGACTGCGTTTGAATCTCGATGACGGCCGACACGGCTTCGGCGAACTCGAAGTTGGCGGTGAAGCCTGCGTTGCGATCGCGAGCCGACGGGAAGTATCGCCAGACAACACTCGGCTCGCTTCCGTGTTGCACGTTCATTGCATTCGGCCCGACCAGTTGCAGCATCTGGTCGAGAACGTGTGATCCCAACTCCTGCGCGATCCCAAGCGGGAACAACTCGCCGGGAAGGCAACTGTCGTGGACGGAGTATCTCAACCGCAGCAGCTTGCCTAGCCGACCGCTCTCCAACGCGGAACGTGCTTGCAGGAAATCGTGATCCCAACGGCGCGGCTCATAGATCGCAGCGAACTGCCCGTAACGATCCGCTGCCCCGGCCAATTCCTCCAACTCGTCGCTCGCCAGCATGTGTGGCGATTCCACGATGATCGACTTCAATTGGGCCAAGGCCGCCAGCATGGTGTGGCTCGATGAGCCTGCCGCGAAATAAATGACGCGAACGTCGGGGGCCTCAATCACATCCAGCGCTGTCGAACTCGGTGGCAATTGCGATCTTGAGTTCTCAAGACCACTCACTGCGACGAGACACAGGTCGCTGCGCAGCGAAAGCCGTTCGCACAGAAAGCGGCTGGTCGAAGAGGCTCCAACCACTCCCAAACCGATCGGCGTCATGGGCAAATGCTCTCGATCCAGCGTCGTCATCTGACCGAGGCTCCGTTCAGGCGGCCTTCAACATGCCGCTGATTTTCAGCTTCAACTTGCCCGTACACTTCGTGCCCGCAGGAAAGTTCAACTTCAACAGCAACACACCATCCTGCTTCGGCGTCCACTCGTACTCGGATTTCACCGCGAATGGCGGCGGCTTGTTGGGGTTGCCATTGTTAGTGCGATTGGGCTGAGGATTGGCCGGCATCACGACCCCCATCAGCGTCCCCATCGGGACTCCCGTGATCATGTCGTTGGCAGGGTCTTGCGCAGGGACGCCATCGGCCGTCAGCTTGCCTGCCGCATCGAACTTGTAGTCCCCTTCGGCCGTGATGCGCGCCAACTTGCCGCCCGTCACCACGCCAACCTGCACCCACGGCTTGCTTACGTCCAGCTCGTATTCGAACTCACTCTGATCGAGAATCTTGTCGTTGAGGTCATCGATCTTCTTCCGAATCGAGTCATTCTTCGGATCGAGCTTCAACAACACTTCGAGTAACAGTTTGGCCCGCTCGGGTTGACCGGCTTCCTCGAAGTCGCGGATCAGAGAAGCGGTGTCTTTGATGAACGACTTCTGTACGTCGTCCATGCGCACGTCCAGCTTCTTCATCTCATTCGGACTGACCGTCTTGGGCCGGGCCTTGGCCTTGCCGGTCTGAGCCTCAACTAACGGCGCAGCCGCCAGCCAGACCAATAGCACCACACTCAGCGCAGCTCCGGCCACCGTCCACCACGTCCAACGAGCATGGATCTCATTAGTCAGTCGAGCCAAGATGAAGTACTCCTCACGAGAACAGAACGAACAGCGATCCCGATGACAGCCTTCGCCATTAAAGGCACTCGCCCCCACGTTCGCAATCGGCAGGGAAGGGCTTCCTCGGAGATGTCCCTCGGAAAACCGATTCCTACGCGGACATCGATTGCATCCAAACGAAAAAGGCACGCGTGATGCGTGCCCTGTCATTCCGATTCCTCGTATTGCCCTGAATCCTCAGCGGCTTCGCTTCGCGACAGCCAGCATCCGACGAGCACGCTGTTGATCGGCAAGCTTCGCGGTCACTTCGACATCGCCCTTGGCGACCTTCGCATCTGCAGACGCAAGCTGCTTCTCGGCCTCGGCCACGGACAAGTCTTTGGCGGGAAGGGCGCGGTGTGTAAGCAGTGAGATCACCGAACCTTGCACTTGGGCAAAGCCACCATCAATAAAGAAACTTTGTTCGCCCGAGGCGGCTGTCACTTTCAACTCGCCACTTCCCAGCCGACCGATCAAGGGGAGACGGCCCGGCAGAACGCCGATGTCGCCATCATAGAGCGGGAAGCGCAGCGCAGAGACAGGCTCGTCGAACAGAGTTCGCTCGGGCGTCACGATCACCAGCCGCAGCTTTTCACCGATCGACATAGTTTGGGAACCGAATGCAGTTATCTGTTGAGTTGAACGCTAACTTGTTACGCAATGACCGGGATCAAGCTTTTGCCAACCGCTCGGCTTGTTCAGCTGCTTCTTGAATACCGCCCACGTAGAGGAACGCAGCTTCGGGCAGGTGATCCCACTTGCCGTCGCACAGTTCCTCGAAGCTGACGATTGTCTCTTCGCGAGAAGTGATCTTCCCCTTCTTCCCGGTGAACGCTTCCGCCACGAGGAACGGCTGCGACAGGAACCGCTCGATGCGGCGGGCACGATGCACGACCAACTTGTCCTCTTCGCTCAACTCGTCGATACCGAGAATCGCGATGATGTCTTGGAGTTCGCGGTACCGCTGGAGAATCTGCTGCACGCGGCGAGCGATCTTGTAGTGACGTTCGCCAACGACCAGCGGGTCGAGGATTCGAGATGACGACGACAGCGGGTCGATGGCCGGATAGAGACCCTTTTCGGCGATGCGACGCTCGAGATACAGGAACGCATCCAAGTGAGCGAACGCCGTCGCGGGAGCGGGGTCGGTCGGATCGTCGGCGGGGACGTACACGGCTTGCACCGAAGTGATGGCCCCGCGATTCGTCGAGGTGATTCGTTCTTGCAGAGCACCCAACTCCGTACCGAGCGTTGGCTGATAACCGACTGCGGACGGCATCCGTCCGAGCAACGCGGAGACTTCAGAACCGGCCTGCGAGAAACGAAAAATGTTGTCTACGAACAGCAGTGTGTCGGCCCCGGTCGCATCGCGGAACCATTCGGCCATCGTCAGCGCGGTCAACGCCACGCGAAGACGAGCACCTGGCGGTTCGTTCATCTGGCCGAACACCATCGCGGTTTGCTCGATAACGTGACGGCCGGTATCGCCGATCTCCGCTTCCTGCATTTCGAGCCAGAGGTCGTTGCCTTCACGGGTTCGTTCGCCAACGCCCGCAAACACCGAATAACCACCGTGAGCCGCTGCGATACGTGCGATCAACTCGGTCAGGATGACGGTCTTACCGAGACCGGCACCACCGAACAGACCGGCCTTACCACCGCGCACGAACGGCACGAGCAGGTCGATGACTTTGATACCGGTTTCAAACAACTCGGTCTTGGAACTGAGGTCTTCCAGCTTGGGGGGATCACGATGGATCGACCAGCGTTCTTCGTGTTGAACTTCGCCGCGACCATCGATCGGATCACCGAGCACGTTGAACACGCGGCCGAGCGTTCCCTTGCCCACTGGCACCGTCACGGGACCACCCGTATCGAGTACGTCCATGCCGCGAACCATGCCGTCGGTCGAACCGAGAGCCACGCAGCGAACACGTCCACCGCCGAGGTGCTGTTGCACTTCGCCAGTGACCTTTATCTTGAGGCCCTTAATTTCGGTCTCAATCTTCACGGCGTTGTAGATGCCCGGAAGATGTGCCCCGTCGAACTCCGCGTCGAACGTCGAGCCGATAATCTGCGTTACATGGCCAATGTTGCCGGTCGCTGTGGTCATGACTTGAGGTCTCTTCTCTCGAACGGCCTCGCGGCCATTCTGTCACACAAAACGGATGAACACCTGTTTGAAACTCGTCACTCCAGCGCGGCGGCTCCGCCGATGATTTCGCTGAGTTCCGAGGTAATCTGCGATTGTCTGGCTCGGTTGTACTGGGCACGCAACACGCGAATCATGCCGTCTGCGTTCTCCGTCGCACTCTTCATGGCAACCATGCGTGAGATTTGCTCACTGACAGCCGCGTCGAGGAAACACTTAAACAAACGGGCCTTGAATGATGCGGGAACGATCTCTTCCAAAATCTCCTGCGGTGACGGCAGGAACTCATATTCTGTCTTGGACTTGGTGGCCGCTTTCGGCTCCGCTCCAACGAGCTTTCCGATTGGCAACAAGGTCTCTACGACCGCGATCTGCCGCGACATCGTTACGAATCGCGTGTAGGCCACGTCAAGTCGGTCGATCTCACCGCGAACGAACTGCTCGGTGAAACGTTTGGCCAGAACATCCACTTCATCGAACGAAACACGATCTTCAAAGTGAGTGTAGCTGGCGGTGGTCGGCAGCTTTTTAAACTTAAAGAATCCAATTCCCCGCTTACCAGAAACTTCGACATCCAGTTGCACGCCGTCCGCCTGAGCCTGCCTGACTCGCTGCTGAGTGTGCCTCAGCACGGCAGCGTTGTAGCCGCCGCACAGGCCTCGATTGGACGTGACGACCAGCAGGATGCTTTTCTTTTCCGACTCGCGCTGTTGCAGCAACGGGTGCGAAATCGACGAGCCACTGTTCTTCAACCCCTCCGACAAGTCGGCGACGATCTCGGACATTTTCTTGGTATAAGCGGCAGCCTGGGTGGCGCGATCCATCGCCTTTTTGAAACGAGCGGTCGCGACCAGTTCCATCGTCCGCGTGATTTTGCGGACGTTGCGAACGGCCTTCAACCGTTTGATGATCGCTCGTGCTTTGGCCATGAATCACTCGTGCCTGACAAACGCTTGCTGAACAACCCCGAGCACAGGCGGCTGGCCTGTGCCCTCGTCAAATCTAATACACCGCGTCAAAAGCAGAGCAGGCGAGCCGCCCGCTCCACGAGATCTACGATTTGGCAACCGTTGTTTCCCAACGGGTACGCCACTCTTCCAACGCGCTCTTGAGCGCCGCCTCGGTCTTATCATCGAGAGCACCACCCTGGATGATCGCGTCGCGAACTTCGCTCTTCTCGTCGCGCATGAACTGGAGCATGTGCTTCTCAGCTTCCTGCACGCGGGGGACCGGCACCTTGTCGAAGTAACCCTTCGATCCGCCGTAGATACTCATGACCTGGTCGGCCATGCCGAGCGGTTGGAACTGAGGCTGCTTAAGCAACTCGACCATGCGGTAGCCGCGGTCAAGCTGTTGTTGAGTTGCCTTGTCGAGTTCGGTCCCGAGCTGTGCGAACGCTTCGAGTTCGCGGAACGCGGCGAGGTCAAGTCGCAGGCTACCGGCCACCTTCTTCATGGCCTTCGTCTGAGCGTTACCACCCACGCGAGAGACCGAAATACCGACATTGATGGCCGGACGAACACCCTTGAAGAACAAGTCCGGTTCGAGATAGATCTGGCCGTCAGTGATCGAAATCACGTTCGTCGGGATGTACGCCGACACTTCGCCTTCCAGTGTCTCGATGATCGGCAGCGCCGTCATCGAACCGCCACCGAGTTCATCGCTCAGCTTGGCCGCTCGTTCGAGCAGACGGCTGTGGCAGTAAAACACGTCACCGGGGTAAGCCTCTCGGCCGGGAGGGCGTCGCATGAGCAACGACAACTGGCGGTAAGCGGTGGCTTGGCGAGTCAAATCGTCATACACGACCAGCGTGTGCTTGCCCTGGTACATGAAGTACTCGGCAATCGCAGCACCGGCATAAGGAGCAATGTATTGGAGCGGAGCGGGGTCGCTGGCGGAAGCACTCACGACGATCGTGTAGTCCATCGCACCGGCTTTGGTGAGAGCTTCGACGATCGCGGCGGTCGAACTGGCACGTTGACCACACGACACGTACACGCAGATAACATCTCCACCTTTTTGGTTGATGATCGCGTCAATCGCGACGGCCGTCTTGCCCGTCTTGCGGTCGCCGATGATCAGTTCGCGCTGACCGCGACCGACCGGTGTCATCGCATCGACGGCTTTGATCCCCGTCTGAAGCGGCTGCTTCACCGGCTGACGGCCTGACACACCGGGGGCTGTATTTTCGAGCGGACGCAGGTCACTCGTGACGACCGGGCCTTTACCATCGAGCGCGTTGCCCAAGGGATCGACGACTCGACCGAGGAGCGCGTCTCCGACCGGTACCGACAACAGCTTGCCGGTCGTCTTGACTTCGTCACCTTCGGCGATCTTGAGGTAGTCGCCGAGAATGATCACGCCAACGGAGTTCTCTTCCAGGTTGAACACCTGTCCGCGAACACCGCTGGAGAATTCGACCATTTCACCGGCCATGGCCGAAGCCAAGCCATAGACTCGCGCGATACCGTCACCCACTTCGACCACACGACCGACTTCACTGGTTTGAAGCTGGCCGCGAAAGTCTTCAATTTCCTTCTGGATGACTGAAGCGATCTCGCCCGCGTTGAATTTCATTCAGACACCTCTCGCGCAATCGAGCACGAAGTTGCTTAACTTGTGTTTTGAGGGAACCGTCGTAGACGGTGTCTCCCACGCGAACGACCAGACCGCCAATCAGCGACGGATCGACTCGCGTTTCCAAAATGGGATCGCATCCGAGCGAGATGGCCAGCGAAGAACGAATCGCTGCCACGGAGTCCGCAGACAACTCAGCAGCACTGCTGACGCTGACCCGTCTCTTCCCCGCCCGACGTTCATGTTCGATATCGGCTTGAAGCCGGATCGATCTCAATAAATCAGCCCGTCCGTGATTGGCGAGTACTTTCAAAAAGTTCGCAAACAACGGCGTAGCCCGACCAGTAACGACCCGGTCGATCAACTGCAATTTCTCATCTCGCCCGAGCGCAGATCCACAAACCAACAGGTTGAACTGAGCATTCGGCGACAACACGTCATCGACAAACGATCCGAGCTCTGTGACCGCCGCTTCACCACCAGCACCGCCCGCCGAATCGAGATACGCGAGGGCATAAACCTTGGCGACCGATTGGGCGCCGGGGTCTTCCATCACGTTGGGGATTCGAGTTTGTATCTGGGTATCCACGACGTTCATCCTGATGACGGAACGACCTCGCTCGCGTCTTGACACTCTCTGGTCAGAACCGACGGGCGGTAACTGACGGGAAGCTTCCGAGCAACTCACCGAAGCAAGCGACCCGAGGGCAATACCACTCAGTTCCTCCGCACATTCAACTGAGCCAACGACTCACGAACGAGCCGCTCGTGATCGGTCCCCGTTAGGCTACGACCAATCACATGTTCTGTCGCGTCGAGGACGTTCTTGGACACAAAATCGAACAACTCAGCGAGAGCCTGATCCTTCGAGCGACCAATTTCAGCAATCGCTCGCTGTTTTGTTGCCTCAGCCTCTTTCTGTGCCGCCGTGACAATCTCCAGCTTCGCGTGCTCGGCATCGCGACGAGCCTCCGCCAAGATTTCACGCACTTCATCTTGCACTTTGGCCAACCGCGCCTCGTGCTCTCTCACCATCGCTTCAGACTTGTGCCGCCCCGCTTCTGCATCCGCAATGTCTTGACGAATCTTGCGCTCACGCTCGATCAAGCCGTCATTCAACGCAGGCCAGACAAACTTGCCCAGCA